>TARA_R110002153_G_scaffold79988_1_pt1 | contig 100103 bp, 95 predicted proteins | sample TARA_R110002153 | Tara Oceans TARA_R110002153 (sample SAMEA4398193) | marine metagenome | biome: Polar Biome; feature: [SRF] surface water layer (ENVO:00010504); material: water (ENVO:00002006), including particulate matter (ENVO:01000060) such as... | depth 5 m | reverse complement strand
CTTAAACGCGTTAATTGGGTGTCTTTAGGCGCAATAAGTAATAAGGGAACCTCGCCTAAAGGCAAAAATGTCAATTCCTGGGGAAAGTCAGGAGTATGGATAGCAATCGAGGCATCAACTTCTTGTTGCATGACCTTACTGGCTGATAACGCTGGATCACCAGTGCTGAGCTTTATCTCTACTTGCGGGTATTGATGACGGAAACTATCAAGTAATTTTGGTAGATGACTTTGACTCGCTGTTACTGAGCAATAAAGACTTAGCTCACCCTGTATTTGCTTATGATCTTGCTGTAATTCCCACTTTACTTTCTTCCATTCTGACAACGTTTGCTGGGTGAATCTAAGTAATTTAGCCCCCGCAGCTGTCAGTTTTACTTTACGATTATCACGGACAAAAAGGGACGTTCCACAATCTTCCTCAAGGCGCTGAATGATTCGACTTAACGTTGAAGGGCTTACAAATAGCGCTTCGGCAGTTCTACTGAAATGTAAACTGCTGGCCAAATGTTGAAACAATTCCAAGCTTCGAATATCCACATTAATTCCTTATCAAATACAGTGTTGCAAAATATGAAACGTTACGTTGCAAATATATCATTTTAATCAACAGAAGAAATGCCCTATTCTCTCAACCACACGAGATCGTCACTGACTTGTTGCACTTATAGGAATCAAAAAGAATGGCAAATTATTTCAATACATTATCTTTACGTCAGCAACTAGACCAAATTGGTCGTTGCAGATTCATGCAGCGCAGCGAATTTTCAGAAGGCTGTAATTTTCTTAAAGGTAAAAAGATCGTAATCGTAGGTTGTGGCGCTCAAGGTTTAAACCAAGGCCTTAATATGCGTGATTCAGGTTTAGACGTTTCTTACACTTTACGTCAAGCCGCAATCGATGAAAAACGCGAATCATTTCAGCGTGCTAGCGGTAACGGTTTCACCGTTGGTACATATAAAGAACTTATTCCAAGCGCTGACATAGTTTACAACTTAACGCCTGACAAGCAGCATTCAAGCGTAGTTGAGGCGATTATGCCTTTAATGAAAGAAGGTGCCGCACTAGGTTATTCTCACGGTTTCAACATCGTTGAAGAAGGACAGCAAATTCGTTCAGATATTACGGTTGTGATGTGCGCGCCTAAATGTCCAGGTACTGAAGTTCGTGAAGAATACAAACGCGGGTTCGGCGTACCAACCCTTATCGCAGTTCATCCTGAGAATGATCCACAGCAACAAGGCTGGGATATCGCTAAAGCACTAGCAAGTGCAACTGGCGGAGACCGTGCAGGTGTACTTGAGTCATCTTTTGTAGCTGAAGTTAAGTCTGACTTAATGGGCGAGCAGACCATTCTTTGTGGTATGCAGCAAACAGCAGCGGTTCTTGGTTACGAAAAAATGATTGCTGACGGTATCGACCCAGCTTATGCAGGCGCATTGATCCAATTCGGCCTGGAAGCCATCACCGAAGCACTCAAAATCGGTGGCGTTACTAACATGATGGACAGACTGTCTAATCCGGCTAAGATCAAAGCATTTGATTTGTCTGAACAATTAAAAGATATGTTGAAACCGTTATTTGGTAAACACCAAGACGACATCATCAGCGGCGAATTTTCGCGCACTATGATGGAAGATTGGGCCAACGGCGATGCTAACTTATTAAAGTGGCGTGAAGAAACGGGTCAATCTGGTTTTGAAAACGCCCCTGAATACAGCGGTAAAATCGATGAGCAAGAATTTTTCGATAACGGCGTATTTATTGTTGCCATGATCAAAGCGGGTGTTGAACTAGCATTCGACGTAATGGTTGAAGCAGGCATTCTTCCTGAATCAGCATATTACGAGTCACTACATGAAACACCGCTTATTTCGAATACTATCGCTCGTAAGCGTTTGTACGAAATGAACGTCGTTATCTCTGATACTGCTGAATATGGCAACTACTTATTTGCTAATGTAGCCATCCCATTATTAGCAGATAAATTGATGCCAAGCATAGGCACCGAGTTAATCGGTAAGCCATTCGCAGCGACCAGTAATAGTGTTGATAATAAAACGCTTGTTGCCGTAAACAAGGCGATTCGCGAGCATGGTGTTGAAAGCGTAGGTGACAAATTACGTGGTTACATGACTGACATGAAAGCCATAGTTGAAGCGGTTTAACCCTTCAAAAACGAATAGTAAAATGAACAATTTCTGTCGTTAGGTGCTGTAAAAAGCCCTCTTTGCCCAGCCAATTTGGCTGGGCTTTTTTATGTCTGAAACTATTAGCTCAATACGAATCAAGACGGTGACGGTGCCTAGCGAATTTTAACTATATATGGCTGTACAATACTGATTGCTTACCTCTAAACATCGCTTATTTCGTACAAAAAACAATCAAAACCCTCCTTTATCAACCATAAAAATTGTTGTTATGAAAGGGCTTATTCTGGCTTAAACAGTTTGAAATTCGTACAAAAAAGCATCATTCCCCCCGTAGTATTATGTCTTTATTCAGTCGCGTATCGGGTACTGTATATCGGGATTATTTTTATTTTCGCTTAATAAATATTCATTTATTGGATAGCGATAAAATACTATTTTTGATGTAACTATAGGTCAGAATCTGGAGGTAAATAAAAGGAGTGTACCTAAAATCATACATTAAAAAACATGGTTTTTCTGTATAAAAATCATAGAGAAACATATAGACCTTAGTCTAAGGGAACAATTTTTTAACAATCAGCATCTGTAATACATGCCACTGTACCTATATAGCAACACGAAAAAAATTATCCTTGCCGTAAGCCCTTGTTATTAGCGGAAAAAAAACATGGCCTATGTATTGCTTTAGTCGAAGTTCCCGAACTCCCAAATGTTTACCCACCAAGATAACAGGAAATCCAATGAGCGAAAAAATAACTAGAATGACTAAAATGGGCGATTGGGTCTTTGAAGTAAAAATGGTTAGAGCGTTAAAAGTCGCCAAACACGGAGATCCATATTCAGCAGTAGCGATGCTTACCGCCAATGGCGAGCAAATGTATATCGATACCCAACTAACCAAAGACAACGAAGAGCTATCTAAAAGCGATTTTTTAACTATTTACAAATTTTGTGAGTCGTTAGACATGAAATATGTATGCTATGACCGCATGAAAAACGGTGTTCGTAGTTCAAAAGTTCTTGCGATAGAACCCACTAAAGTTCAACGTCCTGCTATACGTTTAGTTAAATAATCTTTATAAAAATTTTATCCGTTTTAGAAAAATCCGACCATATAATAACGACGTCCTGCTTTCATTGTTAAGGATAACAATGAGGCACGTTGCATTACGCCCCCATCATCCCATCATCATTAATTTTTTAGTTTTTACTCATAGGTATAATTTTTAGCTCCACTCGACGATTTTTCTGACGCCCAACGTTAGTAGTATTGTCAGCAATCGGCGCATATTCCCCCATACCTAGCGTTGAAATTCTTCTGTTATCGACGCCATTCTGCACTAGATAGTTCTTCACACTATTAGCCCGAGCTTCAGACAAACGCTGATTCATATCATCTGCACCAGTACTATCGGTATGACCTTCTACCATTAATGTAGTTTTTTCATACTTGTTAATAACCAAAGCCACGTCTTTTAAGACAGGATAAAAGCTACCGTCGACCGAAGCATTACCAGAACTAAACGTAATACTGCTGGGCATATATAAGCGCAACGTATCACCCTCACGGTAAACCTCAACGCCACTGTCTGCTAGTTCGTCACGAAACTCCTGCTCTTGCTTATCCATGTAATTACCAATAGCAGAACCAGCTAGTGCGCCGACTGCTGCGCCCCACACATATCGGCTCTTGTCGTTGTCACCAGTGCCTTTACCCAGTAAAGCCCCGACGATAGCGCCAATGCCCGCGCCTTTTTGAGTGTTAGAGGCGTTACCCATGGAATTAGAGGCACACCCACCTAACATTAGGCCCGACAGCGCTAATCCAACAACCAGTTTCTTGTACATCTGAGACTCCTTAGAAAACGACTTTGCCTCGACTATTGTTACTACTTTTCGTGAGGCAAAATTTATAATGTTAATTATCCAGTCTTTAACTGAACGATATATGAATGCTTTACTAAAGCGTGGAAGCACGAACTGTTCCAAGGTAATTAAGATTGCCCCTAAACAGAAAGTTTAGGGACGCAGAATGAATGGTTGCTAAGTCAGTGCTTTGGGCCGCTCTGCAAACCAAAAAAATAAAAATGAGGCGAAGCCAAAACCGACAAAGCCAATAGCAATAGGCGTCATTGTGTTTTCAATGAAGCTGCCTACTAATACGGCAGAGGGCACAGATATAATGCTACTCAGCGAGCCAATGATCGCCGCACCAAGTCCCGCCGTATCGCCTAGAGGTTGCATAGCCATAGAATTAAGATTGCCAAATAAAATGCCGATACAAAAAAATGCAGCAAACAAAATGCTGATTAAGTAATTAAGGGGTGGAAGCCCGCCATATATTAAGCACATGATCAGTAATATAGAGGTAAATCCTAGCCAACCAAAAATGGCCCAAGTACACAATTTACGCATACCCAAACGCATGACTAATGTACCGTTGATAAACGATGCAAATCCAATTGAGAAAGCGAGCAGAGCAAAATAGAGAGGGAATAGCTCACCTGTATCATAAATTACCTGGAACACGGTCTGAGAGGCGCTGATATAGGCTAGAAAGCCACCAAAGACTAATCCCATAGAGAAGGTGTAAAACATCACGAGCTTATTACTCAGAATAAAGCGACTAGAATGATAAAGCTGATGCCAGCTAAACGGGACGCGTTTGTCTTTAGGCAAGGTTTCAGGCTGACGCAGAAAATACCATACGCCAGTTAATAAGCCGATGACCAAGAACGATGAAAAAATATGCTGCCAGGAAAACCAAAAAAGAACTGCTTGGCCGAAACTCGGGGCCAGCATAGGCACTAAAATAAAAACCATCATGATGAATGACATAACCCGAGCCATTGCCTCACCTTTATATTGGTCTCGAATAACTGCTAAAGCTGCAATGCGCGGTCCTGACACCCCAAAAGCTTGAATAACGCGACCAATCAATAACACCTTTAGTGACTCAGCAAACATACAAACAACGGTGCCAAGGCCAAAAATGATCAACCCGGTGATAATGGTATAGCGTCGGCCTTTCGCGTCAGATAGCGGTCCAAAATACAGTTGGCCAAACGCCATACCGATGAAAAATAGCGAAACGATTAAATGGGTATCCTGAGGATCTGTGATCGCTAAATCTAACGCAATTTGATTTAACGCCGGTAACATGGCATCAATACTCAATGCCACTAGAGAAGTCATCAACGCCATTAGCGCTACGAATTCGACTAATCCTAAAGCAGGTTTAACCTTCGCAGCAGTTGTAGAGCAGGCGTTGGGCATGAAAATTCCTCTGTTAGACTAAACGTCCATTCTACCATTGACTGAAGTATGACTTGAACGTTTTATCAACCTTGCTCGACATTTAATAACAAAAATATTTATCATTTTTTGCTATCCGTTAAACGCCGTTCAAAAACGCTCATATATCGTAAAAACTAATTATAAAACATTACATTAGCTCTACAATATTATTACACCTTTGACCATCTTTCGAAATTGACAAGAATACAAATTCAGGTGTTGAATGATTTAAAACGGTATAATGACACTTTGTGTGGTTACATCACCATCGATACGCGTCACAATAAACAATCGTCCATAATCTTTTTCCGTTAAGTCTTCAGCTTGCCCTCCAAGCCCACGGACTAAGTCAGGTATGGTATTGCTATGTCCCGCCACCAACACGTCACGTTGAGCCGAAATAAGTTGAATAAACGTACTAGGCTCAGAAGGATCATATAGGGTGACGGGCATATTTTGCTGCGTAGCGATATCAGCCACCGTTTGAGTGGTGCGCTTATAATCGGTTGAAAAGACCTCTGATAATGGAATATAACGAAAGTAATTAGCTAAAGCCGCTGCCCGCTGGTGTCCCTTGGCAGTTAAGTTAGGATCGTCGCCAGTTTGTTTCTCAAAATGACGCACCAAATACCAGCGCTGCTCGGCACTTGCCGAGCCAAAACCTACAGTTAAAAAAAGCGTTAGGAAAGTCAAACAATACAAACGAACAGAGGTACAGCGCATTGGGCTTTATCCTTCTTCTTTAGCTAAATCTTTGATGCGTCCGTTGCGTAGGCTATAGATCCAACTATGAATACGAACACGCTGCCCGCGAGCAGCGGCATCCTTGAATATATTACTGCGACGAATGTTATTCGCCTGCTCAATCACATTTAGTTCGCATAACCGTGCTGAGCGCTGCTCGCCGGATAAGGTTGCGAGCTCATCTTGATGAAATTTAGCGATATCTTTAATGTTTTCTAGCCAGTTATCAATTAATCCGAGTTGCTGATCCTGAAGTGCAGCATCGATCCCGCCACACCCATAATGGCCGCACACAATGACGTGTTTAACTTTAAGTACGTCAATTGCGTACTGCAAAACCGACAAACAATTAAAGTCAGTATGTACCACTAAATTAGCGACGTTACGGTGTACAAATATATCTCCAGGCACAAGTCCTAAAAGTTGATTTGCAGGAACGCGACTATCAGAACATCCAATCCACAGATATTCCGGTTTTTGCCGAGTGGCAAGTTTATCAAAAAAGTTAGGTTCGGCCTCTTTCATCCCCTCTGACCAAACTCTATTATTTTCAAGTAGTTGTAATATATCGCTCATAAACCCTCGCTTGTAATGAGCGCAGTATAGTGAAACTACACTGTGCAACAGCTCTTATCATTGGTCGGCAATTAGCTCGCTAAGCTAAATTGCTGCCGACGTCCGTTTAATTGACAACTTCCCCATCGCAATGGCGTTGCCCAAAATAACAAAGAAAACCCCTATTAATGAAGCTAAATACCATTGGTAGCCTTCAAAAATGGTCGAAACTAATAGCGCAACAATGGGATAAACCAGTACCACATATGCTGTTTTATCAGAGCCCATCTGGCGGACTAACTTCATATATGCGCCAAAGGCTATAACCGAACCAAAGATGCTTAAATACGATATCGCTAGATAATATTCCCAGCGCGTAGGCAGTACCCAATCCATGTCGCTCACCAAAGCAAAAGCCAAGATACCTATAGAGCCATAACTCATGGCCCAAAAATTCATCTGCACCACAGGCGTCCCATAATCTAATATACGTTCAGACAAGACATTACCCAAACCAGCAAATAAAAATGAAGCCAATGCCAAGGTAATACCAAAGACAAGCAAAGTATCCGCCTTTAGTCGGGAAAATTCCGGATAAAAAATCAGCCCAATTCCGAACATACCAAACGCCGCTCCAATGACGACCTCCATACGAATAGGCTTCTTCAAAAGAACCCGTCGGAGCAGTACATTAATATAAATCATGCCTGAGCTCATCAAGGCTACAAGTGCACTAATAATATATTGCTGACTTAAATACAGCAGACTGTACTCCAGACCATAAAAACATAATCCTGCCGCGGCCATTTTGATGTGTAAATGCTTAGGCAAACGTAAAGATAAACCCTTTACCACGCAGAAAATACCTAAAATCGCAGCCGCGAGGGAGAAACGAATGGCCACCGACAAAACCGGGTGTATTTCACCTAACTGAAATGTAATAGCAATCCAAGTCGTTCCCCAAATAAGGGAGACAATTGAAAATAAGGCTAAATTAGACAACTAGATCCCCCGATTAAGATAGCGTTATACTGATTGGCGATTCTATCTTTAAATGAACGATAAGTAGCGAAATATGAAAAAAATATTGATAAGTTTTGCCGTTTTCATTCTGCTGCTAAGCGGCCTGCTATTTTACCGCGCGAACACCTTTTATGACGACCAACAATTCGTGGTTGAAAATCCGATAAAACCAGTAAAAATAGATACCGAAGCCGCCCTAAAACGTTTCTCGCAAGCGATAAAGATACCCACCATATCCTTTGATGACCGTAGCCAATTTGACCATGAAGCCTTCTTAGCCTTCCAACAATATTTAAAAGACTCTTTTCCTCTGGTTCATCAACGGGCCAACCTAGACGTGATCAATGACTATAGCTTGCTCTACCATCTAAAGGGGAGTGACCCAACGCTTAAACCCGCTCTTTTTATGGGCCATATGGATGTCGTGCCAGTCGACGAAGCAACAGCTGACCAGTGGCAACATCCCCCTTTTAGCGGAAACGTCATCGACGGAACAGTTTGGGGGCGCGGCACGATTGACGACAAAATCAGTGTCGTCGCGCTGATGGAATCAATGGAAATGTTGCTGGCACAAAATATTCAACCTAAGCGCAGTATCTATTTTGCCTTTGGCCACGATGAAGAAGCGGGTGGTAAAGACGGTGCGCGACAAATCGCCGCATTTTTAGCAAAAAAAAATGTCGTCTTTGAATTCGTTCTCGATGAGGGCGGCGTGGTAACCCAAGACATGCTGCCTGGTGTATCAAAATCAGTGGCCGTTATCGGAGTGGCCGAAAAGGGGTTCGTGAATCTGCGTTTAACGGTTAAAGCCCCTGGCGGGCACTCTTCTCAACCACCAGCACACACAGCAGCGGGCATACTCGCACAAGCCATAGTTAAGGTTGAAGCCAGCCCGTTTAGTGCTGACATGCGCTTTATTCTTGAGACATTCCAGCATATTGGTTTTGCTACCGACTTAGCTACGCGCTTACCTATGTCAAACTTATGGTTATTCTCTCCCGCAGTGGAAAGTATGATGCTAGACAGCCCTAGTTCAGCGGCCAGCATTCGCACATCAACTGCGGTAACGATGCTAAAAGGCAGTTCCAAATCGAACGTTTTACCCACAGAGGCAGAAGCTGTCGTTAATTTTAGGATATTACCAGGGGATACAATCGACAGCGTTACTCAGCATGTTACGAAAGCGATAGGCGACCCTAGAGTAGAGATAGAAGCCTTTATGACCAATGAAGCTTCGCCAGTCTCATCCACTGAAACATACGGGTATAAGCTTATTGAACAGACTATTCGACGTCTAGACCCAAATTTGCTGGTTGCCCCCTATTTAGTACAAGGCGGGACTGATGCGTCTAATTTCTATGGACTATCAGATAACGTATATCGTTTTATGATGGTACGTCTTGATCCCAAGACGATGAAACGTTTTCATGGTGTCAATGAGCAAATATTGGTTGAAGATTATATGCAAGCCATTCAATTTTATTACGCTATGGTTAAGCAGGCTGCCCAAGGCTAGCCCGCTTTTATTAATTAGCCTAACTAGCGGTCTACGTCAAGATGATGCGTTTAACTCATCTTGACGCAATTTTCCTGCCGCTTGCTCCTCAAGCTTTTGCTTTTCTGATGTGGCATTCTCACCTATTAACACATCAGATTTAGCGCGACTTGCTTCATTCACCCGATAAATGTTTTCGGCGCTGGACAAGTCTTGCTCATTGGTGATTGAGGCAATGGCTTCTCGTTTGCGTAAAAACTGCGTGATTTCCCCTACGATCCCTTGCAGTTCTTGATTGTTTTTATCCATTTGCATGACGTAGCGCGGCATCTCTAAGTTCTTAGTCCCCGTAGTGGCAAATGTAGATGTCATCACACGAGAGGTAATAATCCAAGGCGTAATAGAACTACGAACCACAACGTTCTCAGAACGCGTAGAGTCATGAATCGACATTCCAGTAGACACCTTGCTCTCGGTAAATGTGCCCTCTGTTTTCATCCACATCAATAAACTACTAAACTGCATCTCCGCCCAAAACAAATTAGTGCCCCTGGCTAGAATAGTCGCCCCTGCAGCAACCGTTAGCCAGCTAAATAACAACACCAAAAAGCCGCTCAACTGTAAACCAAAGTCATGTAAAATTGCATCAACGCGTACTTGACTCATCCCCTCTAAATTAAATAATTGTTGGGCGATAAATTGATACAGCTGGTAGCCTTCTTGTACAGTAAAGAACAAAAGTAAAGCGCCAGCAAAGACCAATATTTGCGCGGAAATTGTAGCGAGCAAACGAAATGCGTTAAATTTAGCGCTGTAGTTTAACTGACTAAATTCGGGTTGCGTTTCAATAAGTAACTTGCCTTTGAAACTCCCTTTGCCCTGACTCTGCTCCTGCAGCTTAGGGTCAAATTCCTGATACATACGATTGGGGATTTCTTTGTAACGGCGATTAGCCAAAACGATGTTTTCAATATTGATAAAAATCTCATTTGGATGCACAGACTCTTGTAAGTTTTCACGAAACTCACTGACCTCTGTACTGGGATTAGCTAGGGCTAAACGTTCCTTCACCATCACCCACGATAATCCTATTACCGCAAAAACCATAACGATCAATAATAGTAAGTTCCACCATGCATCAAACGCTACGACGTCAGTCAACACTTGCTGTACTTGCTCTGCCAAACGACTATTTAGTTGGCTATAAACAAAGCCAATAGCAATCGGAACCACAATCGCAAAGACCAAAAGTTTGGCTAGACTAGCGGCGGTTTTTGCTTGCAGTTTACGCATATTAGGCGCTGCCAACGAATGTGATGTACTGCGCCACTGGGCAATCAGATACACCAATAACAATACGGATAAAATAGGTGTAATAATAACACCTGCATTACCCACTAAGCCTGACGCAGAAACGAAATAAGCGGCACCGAAAGCAATTAAGCCAACCACAGTGGCACACACTAGACCGCCGAGTTCTTGCACAAAGTTACGGATAGGATAGGGACTAAATATTAAGCGCGGTACTAACGTATGTATCAATCGCGCTATCCAGCCTTCAGGCTCAGTAAAGGTGGCGTTTTTGCGCCCCATTAACATGGATTCTAACTCCTGCGCATCGTAGGCAGTTTGAAAACGCTCACGCTCGGCATTCTGCTTTTCGCTTGAATTATGGTTGTAGGCGAGGGATGTTGGCACCGAGCGGCCAACAAAATATTTAAACAACTGAAATAAACCAATCCCAGCATGGCGTAAACCCAAAGTAAGTAAGGTTAACCCAAGTAATGCGTTAACCCACGCCAAGACCATATCGTTTTTCAAATCATCAGCCACACCTAAAAGCGCGATCACCCCAAGCACTACTACGGCCAGCCCACTTAGTGCTTTCGCAGCACCTTCGGGTTTAAACGGATTACTGATCCCGAGCGTGTTGGTACCAAAATCATACGCCATTTTTGCACATCCTTTTATTCACTGAATATAATTTCAGTATATTTTTCATCAACTTAAACTTTATAGTATAAATTATCGAGATCAAAGCTACTAATTTTAACTGTGCAGAATAATCTCTCACGTAACGTATGGAAAGGGATATGCCGAGGGTGAATGAAATAACATTGTTGATAACAGGAAAGGCGGTAATAGGCTATACCGATCAAAATAGCAGAAAGTTAACGTCCTTCAGAGGTTTTTCGTGAATCGAGTAATGCTGTATACGCTTCTGCGAATCCATTTAGCGATAAGGGCAGGGTAAGTTGTTTACTTTTTTCTAAGGCAAAAGCCACTTTTGCCAATTTACCGTCGCGCAATTCTGCAAATAACGTTTTATCTATCTTGATCACGCTTTGACAGGCCACTGCTGTACATTGAGATAAAGCAACTTGAATGGCTTTATTGTCGTCAATTTTGATCCCCACACCACTGGTTTTATTTAAATTGGGTGGCATGCGTAACATTAAAACTGGAAAGCTATTGGACATAGAAAAATTAACATTGGCACCCAATAACACTTTTTTGCCTTCGGGGTCCATAGCCACCAGCTGACTCACAGAACAATTGCCCTGATCGCCGCATAACAAACTCCAAGAACCAAACGTTTGCTGACTTTGAGCATGCGTGACGCCAGATAAAAAGAATAAAAAGGTAAAAGCAGCAAAAATTAACCGCATAAAATCACTCCATAAAGGCAAAAAAAGAGGAGCAATCGCTCCTCTTTTTATTATTCAACTAACGTTAAGCGCGACGCTTTCTAGAGCGAAATAGTACCAACAAAGATAGAGCGAAGATACCTAGCCCTGCAGGAGCAGAAACCGCTTGCGTACCACCAACAAACTCAGTAATAGCATTTTGATTGATGTTTATTGTACCCGCAGAATCAAAGGTCAATGCTGTTACAAATGCACTTCCGTCGGTAGGATCAACCATTTCAGACGTTTCAATACCTAGAATACGAAAACGATCCACTGCGGTACCAAAATCAAAAGTAACGCCGCCGAATAAATCTGTATCAGTGTCATACCAAGAGGCTAGAGCGTCATCCCATAACCAAAGTTCATAAACGTCATCGCCAAAACCAGCGGGTAACATAACTGATTGCACGTTAGGGCCACTGTTAACGATATAGTCATAACCAACGGCTACATCTGGGTCGATGAAGATAGGTGTTTCAGGGGTTATGATGACAAATTCAAAGTTATAGTCAGTAGGCGTTTCAGGGTTGATGACAGGCAAAATAGGGTTCTCAGCGTTGTCGCCTGGTAATTGGCCGTCACGAATAGCGAACTTCCAAATGCCTACTGTGCTGGTATTACTATCAGTCGTGTCTAAATTGACAATTCCATCGGTTTGGGAGCCAGGCACAGTAAAAAAGTTAACACCATCGCCGGCGTCATAGCCTGCTTGTGCGGGTGTGCCGCCTAGGCCATCACTGCCGCCAGACGCATCGCCCGTAGTCCAATTAATATCTTCATAGCGAAATTCCACATCAAAATTACCGGCACCAGTGTCAGCACGGTCAATCAATACTAATTGGAAGGTATTTGTGAGCGAGTTATCGGAAGGGAAAAAGCCAACTTTATCCCAAGTAATGACCAAGGTTTCAGCATTAGGCGAACCAATAAAGACATCGCCGCAGTCGGTACAACGTGTATCCACATCACCCCAGAAAGGTGCGATCATGGCGTTACTCGTAGCAGGAAATGGATCTGGCGTAAATTGACTAATAGCACCATTAAAACTAATGTTGCCGTTGTTATTTACGTAGAAAGAATCATGACTGTTGCTGAAAAAATTAACACCCGAGTCAAAACCTAAGTCATCAAAACTACTGAAAAGAATCTCTCCACTTGAGCTGTCATCGTTTTTGTCCAAGGCAATGTTGCCGAACCCAGATTCACCAGCGCCGGTCCAACCTTCTAACAATACACTCGCGCTAGCGGTCATAGTGATAAAGCTAGATGCAATAATACTGCACAATGCCACCTTCTTTATTAAATATTTTAAATCAAACATTTGTAATATCCTTTTTATAAATGATGTTGCAATTAAATTCCACGCGAGCCAAGCAAACATCAAGCCATGAAAATAATATCATTTAAATACAATTGGTTATGATTAACGAGGCGGAGTAAGTTTAAGGAAATGTAAATTTAATTGACAATATTTAACGTGAGGTAAGTTTAGTTTGGAATGCTTGATAGACATGCAGAGCCAAATGACTCTGCTGTATCAACGACAAAAATAAAGGCCTATAACTAATGTAATTTAAGTTTGGGCCCAACAAATTTACTGACCCTTCTGCTTAGCATGATAAGCACCGCTTTAAGCCAACCATGCACAGAAAATTGATGCATGCTATATAATGAGGTATATACCAAGCGCGCTAATTTACCTTCAACAAACATACTGCTGCTGGATAAATTGCCCATTAAACTACCTACAGTGCTGTATTTACTTAAATGCACCAGAGAGCCGTAATCGCTGTATTTGTAATCTTCTAGCTCTTTACCTTGAAGCTGATTCACTACATTTTTATATACAATCGAGGCCATTTGATGGGCCGACTGGGCACGCGGTGGCACCCAAGTCCCATCTTCTTGTTGGAATGCACAGCAATCACCCAGCACATAAATATTTTGTAGACCTTTCGCTCTCAGCTGCGGGTCAACTAACACTTGTTGTGCGCGATTGGTCTCGAAAATATCTAACTCTTTAATCAAGTTTGCGGCTTTAACACCAGCAGCCCAGACCATTAAATCAGCTTCAATCAATTCATCATCAGCAGTTACAAAACCGTTTTTCTCAGCACGAATGACTTTGGTATTTTCATAAATTTTCACGCCGATTTTTTGTAAGGCGTTTTTCGCCGCATTGGCAATACGCTCAGGCAGCGCAGGCAACATACGCGGTCCTGCTTCGATAATAGAAATTTCTAAACGCTGGGCCGACATAGCCGGCATACCATAGGCACGAGAAAGGTTAGCCACATGATGTAACTGAGCGGCTAACTCGGTACCCGTTGCTCCTGCCCCCACTATCGATACGCGCAAGGTAGACTGTTGGGTATTTGGCTGATTCACCCTAAGCATTTGATTCAGCAAAGCGCGATGAAAACGTTCAGCCTGACCAAGAGAGTCTAAGAAATAACTGTGGTCTTTCACCCCAGGCGTACCAAAGTCGTTGCTCACGCTACCAATGGCCAACACGAGTATATCGTATTCAATATTACGCTCTGGCAATATCAATTCGCCCTCTTCGTCATACAGGGCATCTAATGCAATTGATTTATTCGGCTCATCGATACCTTTTAACGTACCTTGCTGAAATTCATATTTAAGTCGACTTGCGTGAATACGGTAATCCACTCCATCAGAGTTTTTATCGATTATCCCCGCCGCAACCTCATGCAATAAGGGTTTCCAAACATGGGTTCTTACCTTGTCGACTAAAATCATCTCCACATCAGCATGCTTACGACAATAACGACTCAGTTGAGCAACTAACTCAAGACCACCCGCCCCGCCGCCTACAACGACTATTCGTTTCATAATAATTACCTTTTAAAGTTGAGATAGAATTTGGTTTACATATGGCATTGGCTGAGGGCTCAATAAGAGCGAAGAAAGCAGCTGAAAATTGGCATTGGATTACACATAAATGCACTGTGATTAATCGATGAAAATTGGTTGAACTTATCAATAGGTCTAGACTAACGCTTCGGGTTAGCAAGCGCTTACTAAAATTGCCTCTTAGGCACAAAAACACAATAGAAGAGACAAGTAATAATACCGCAGATTTGACGCTGAAAATAATACTATTAATATTACAGAGCAGCGTATTAATGAGAATCTCAGACCTATCGAGTAAGCGCGCCAATGCTTGAAAAGAGTAAAACTGTGTAACGGCTGACAAGATGAACAAAGTGAACTCCAAAAGGAATGGGGCGCACTCCAGCGCCCTATGCATATTTGCTTCTTTATCTATACGTTATTAAGCGCGAACTTCACCGTCACCTAAAACAATAAACTTTTGAGTCGTCAGTGATTCTGCGCCCATAGGGCCATAAGCATGTAATTTACTGGTTGAAATACCAATCTCAGCACCTAAACCTAGTTCCCCACCATCTGAGAACCGTGAAGACGCATTGGCCATGACAACAGCAGAATTTAGCGTACGGATAAAAGCTTGAGCACGGCTAAAGTCTTGCGTAGCAATAACTTCGGTGTGCCCTGAACTGTAGGTTTCAATATGCTCTATAGCCGCATCAAAATCGTCTACAATACGCACAGCGATTTCCATCGCTAAGTATTCTGCATGCCAATCATCTACTGTCGCTTTACCAGCATTCTCGAAATAACCAATACTGCGTTCACAGGCGTGCACTTTGACGTTGAACTCATCAAACAAGGCTCTAACTTTTAGCATAAATGTCGGGGCAATATCCTGATGGACTAGCAAGGTTTCTAGAGAATTACATACTCCCGTGCGCTGAGTTTTACCATTTTTCAGTAAATTGAGAGCCTTATCTTCATCGGCAGCATCGTCCACGTATAGATGACACACTCCCTTATAATGCTGAATAACAGGAATCCGGCTGTTTTCACTAACGAAGCGAATTAATCCCTCTCCACCACGGGGAATAATTAAATCAATATCTTGATTTAGGGTCATCAGTTCATTCATAACTGCGCGGTCAGGGTTAGGCACAACAACCACGGCAGCAGGGTCGATGCCATTTTTGTCTAAGGCGTAGCTTATACATTCGGCCAACGCCAAATTAGAGTGAATAGCTTCTTTACCTCCCCGCAATACTACTGCATTACCTGCTTTAAGACATAATGCCGCAGCGTCAATAGTCACATTAGGTCGTGATTCGTAAATCATCGCGATAACCCCTAAAGGAATACGCATTTTGCCCACTTGAATACCACTGGGCATTTGTTGCAGGTGTTCAATGCTGCCAACGGGATCAGCTTGAGCAGCGATGTTTAATACCGCTTCAGCAATACCTTGAATGCGTTGGGGAGTTAATAGCAAACGATCCAGCATGGCGTCATCTAGGTTACTCTCATGACCTGCCGCTAAATCTTGCTTATTAGCAGTGATGATCGCATCAGTCTGCTCCAGCATGCGCTGAGCAATATCCTTTAATAGGGTTTCTTTTTCTATAGACGATAATTTAGCCACTTGACGTGAAGCAACGCGCGCTGCTTTTGCCGCTTGAGCGATTGAAAATTCCATTCTGATAAGCCTTTTAAAAAACGTATTGGATCTCACCGGAAGTCTATCGCTGAACGTCAGTCGACAGATACCCAGAAACCTTAAAGTAAAACCATGTCATCACGATGTATAATGACTTCACCAGATGAATAGCCAAGTAATTCGGTTATTTTATCACTGCGAAGACCTTTAATCTGTATCAATTCGCTGTTGCTGTATAAGGTTAATCCCTTAGCTATTATCTGGTCTTTATAGCGAATATCAACCGCTTCACCCGCTTTAAACGCGCCCAAAACACTGGTAATACCTGAAGGAAGAAGTGAAGCCCCTTTACGCATCAATGCTTGCTCGGCACCATCATCAATAACCAGTGTGCCTTTCGAGCGTAAAGTATGGCGCAACCACTGCGTGCGCGCACTATCGCGATTTTTGCTTGGCACAAACAACGTTCCGGCCTGCTTACCTTGCCCAAGTTGTTTAAACACGTCAGGGTTTCGGCCATTAACTATCAGAGTTTGTATACCGCTCTTTGCACATTTTTCAGCTGCTTGAATTTTAGTGCGCATACCCCCAGTCCCAACACTAGTACCAGCACCGCCCGCTAAATCATGAATTTGTTTATCAATTTCGTGCACAGTCGGAATAAATTTCGCCTGTGGATTCTGTCTTGGATCAGCATTATATAAACCATCAATATCCGAGCAAATAATTAACGTATCAGCTCGAGCAACCAATGCGGTATAAGCGGCAAGATTATCATTGTCACCTACTTTTAATTCGTTGATTGCTACGGTATCGTTTTCGTTTACGATTGGTAAAGCGCCGTTACGCAGTAGTTCTCGCAAAGTATTTTTAATATTCACATAGCGCGTACGGTTGTGTAGATCATCGGCGGTAAGCAAAATTTGCGCACAGTCAAAATCAAACAAACGAGCCCAATTGGCCATCATGTGGGTTTGCCCAATAGCAGCCATAGCTTGCTTCTCGGCAATCGACGGATGATGCTTAAAGGCTATTTTATTACGCCCAGCGGCAACACTGCCTGAAGAGACCAAAATGACTTCTTTACCTTGCGCACGGCTGTTACATATAAATTGTGCAATGGGCAGCAGATATTGACTGCTACACCCTTTGCCATCAGGGGCTATTAGGGCACTACCGACTTTAATTACGGCCCGTTGCCACGAAAGCGATGACATGTAAAATCCTACCTAGTTAATATCCTATTAGATTACGATAAACCCGCTTAGATACAAGCTTTAGTCGTTATAAGCTATGGCCTTTTGAATACAAAATATATCGAACGAAGTGAAGTGGGTAAAAACATAACTGCACCGAGTTGTACAATTTCCTTACAATCTGGCGCAGAGTAAATACGCCCACAGCGAGATCTTATTGCCTAATTATAATATTATGCCGAATAGCGCTGACAAATAATAATTAATTCAATGCAGTTCGTACTAAAATGCCAGGGAATAAGATGTTTAATAAAATAATCACTACAGCGCTACTGTCGCTGCTATCAATTAATGCAGCAAATGCTGCAATCGAGCAAACCAAAGGCGACTTTAAAGACAAGTTTCGCCAACTCGACGAATCGCTTCCAACACCTAACGTATATAGAAATGCGGCCGGTCAGCCAGGTCACCAATACTGGCAACAGAAAGTTGATTACAAAATTAAAGTTCATTTAAACGAAGAAAAACATCGTTTAGATGCCAGTGAATCCATTACCTACAATAACAACTCTCCAGATACACTTAAGTATTTGTGGTTACAATTAGATCAAAATAAATTCAGAAATGACTCTATGTCAGCCATGACGACGACTTTTGGTGGCATTGGTGCACGTGGCCCCGCAACGCAAGGCGCGAGTGGCAGTAAACCCGCTCAATTAAGTTTAGCTGCTCTTCGTCGCGATCAATTTGTTGCTGATCATGAGTTAGGCTATGACATACAGAAGGTCGTTGATAAATCAGGCAACGAGCTTCATCACGTCATTGTAGGTACGAATATGCGGATTGATTTAGCCAAGCCATTAACGCCTGGTCAGTCAGTAGAATTTGCTATCGATTACGCATATAACATCGTTGAAGAAGATGCCGTTTCTGCCCGTTCGGGTTATGAGCACTTTCCGGATGATGAGCGTGAAGGTGGCAACGATATTTTCTTGCTAGCACAATGGTTCCCACGCTTGCACGCTTATACCGATTACGAAGCTTGGACTAACAAAGAGTTTATTGGTCGTGGTGAGTTTACTTTAGAGTTCGGTAACTACGATGTTGAAATGACGGTACCCGCGGATCATATTGTTAGTTCAACAGGTGAGCTACAGAATCCGAAGCAAGTACTTACTTCTACTCAGCGTAAACGCTTAAAAGAAGCAGAAAACGCCAAACGTCCTGTATTTGTAGTAACCGCCGACGAAGCATTAGATAACGAAAAAGAAGCGACTAACAAAGAAAAGACTTGGAAGTTCAGTGCCAAAAATGTGCGAGACTTTGCTTGGGCTTCATCACGTAAATTTATGTGGGATGCCAAAGGTCATAAGCAAAAAGGGGCGAACCAAGACTTGGTTATGGCTATGTCGTTCTACCCGAAAGAAGGTGGGGACTTATGGAAAAAGTATTCTACCGAGTCGGTAGTACATACCCTAGACGTATATTCTCGTTTCTCGTTCGACTATCCATACCCTACTGCCCAATCAGTTAATGGCCCAGTTGGCGGCATGGAATATCCCATGATTTCGTTTAATGGTCCTCGTACTGAATTACAAGACGATGGTAGTCGTACCTATTCTCAAGCAGAAAAACGTTTCTTGATTGGTGTCGTTATTCACGAGGTTGGGCATAACTATTTCCCCATGATCGTTAACTCGGATGAGCGTCAATGGTCTTGGATGGATGAAGGCTTAAACAGCTTCTTAGACGGTGTTGCCGGCCGTGAATGGGATCCAACTATTCCTTGGGGTGTTGAGCCGCGTGACGTTGTAGGCTACATGAAGTCGTCGTCACAGGTGCCTGTCATGACCCAATCTGACAGTGTTTTACATCTTGGTCCAAATGCCTATACCAAACCAGCAGTTGCACTTAATATTTTGCGCGAAACCATCTTGGGTCGTGAGTTATTTGACTTTGCCTTTAAAGAATATGCCCAGCGCTGGATGTTTAAACGCCCCACCCCGTCTGACTTTTTCCGTACGATGGAAGAAGCCAGTGGTGTCGATTTAGATTGGTTCTGGCGTGGTTGGTTTTACACAACAGATCATGTTGATATCTCTTTAGATAAGATTTCTAAACTTCGCTTAGACACGAAAAACCCCGATATTGACTTTGATCGCCAGCGCCAAGAAGAGTTAGACAAGCCATTGTCATTAACTGACGAGCGCAATAAAGCTGAAGGCAAAGAATTATGGGTGAATCGCTTCTCTGATATCACTGACTTCTATGACGAAAACGACCGCTTCACCGTGACCAACAAAGAGCGTAATAAATACAACAAATTCTTGAAAGACCTAGAACCTTGGGAACGCACTGTATTTGAACGCGCAGTTAAAGAAGATAAGAACTACTATGTTCTTGATTTTTCAAATAAAGGCGGTCTAGTCATGCCGATTATATTGCAGCTTACATTTGCAGATGGTAGTACGCAAAACCAATATATTCCTGCTGAAATATGGCGTCGTACCCCCAAAGCCGTTAGCAAATTAATCGTGACCGATAAAGACCAAGAATTGGTCAGTGTATCCGTTGATCCTCGCTGGGAAACGGCTGATGTTGATGTAAGCAATAACGATTATCCACGTAAGATCATTCCATCGCGCATCGAAGCTTATAAGGCGAAGAAGAGCACTAAGAAGGTCTCTCGAGATATTATGCAAGACATCAAAACTGAGATAAAAAGCGCAGATGATGACGAAGATGAGAACAACGACTAGGCATGATTAATTTTATGATCCGTACTTTTGCTGGCTTGCTGCTTTTATTAGTCGCAAGCTCAGCGTTTTCTCATCAACAGAAAACCGCTATCAGCACAGTACTTTTTAATCCCCGCACTGGAAATATAGAAGTTATGCATAGGTTTAACCTACATGACGCCGAACATGCAGTTCGGCATATTTTTGGCAAAAACGCCGATATCATTGATTCAGCGAAAACTCAGCAGCAATTTAGTGATTACGTCAGTGAACGTTTCACTATGGCCAAAGAAGATGGGCAGTCCATTGCACTAAAAACGGCAGGCTTCGAAGTAGACGGCAAGTTTTTCTGGGTTTATCAGGAAACAAAACAACCTGCTAAACTCGATAATTTAGTGATCAGTCACAACGCACTACGGGATTTATGGCCAAGCCAAATTAACACTATCAATGTGGAAGGTAAGGGTGATATCAAAACCCTGACTTTTAGGGATTCAATAGAGCTATTAAAAGTCGAATTTGAACATCATTAAGGTAAATTAATTGTCAGATGCTCGGCTATTATACGTCGAGCATTTTTATTTCTATTCCGCGCTGATTTCCCGATGTATGCTATTGGCCGCTGAACGAATAACGACGAGACTTTAATGCAACCATACCCCGACAATGCTCCACTAAAAGCCAAGCGTACAGAGCCAGCCTTGTGGCTGTTAGCACTAGGGGTGTTGTACACTTTGTACTTCGCACAGACATTATTACTGCCAGTGGTCGTAACGTCGCTTATTGCCCTCATGCTCAGCCCTTTGGTCGGTACGTTGCAACGTGCCCATGTGCCACGCACAATTTCTGCATTTTTATTGGTCAGCACCTTGATCGCACCTTTTACCTTTTTAGCCAGCGAATTAGCGGAACCAGCGCAAAAATGGGCAAAGCTTGTACCTGAATTAACCCAGCATCTTACAGAACAGATTGATTCGTTAAGTGATGCAATGGACGGCAAAAATAATCCCACTGAAGTGCAAACTAAAGAGAATGAAAGCTTTAGTTTTTTCGGATTATTCGACGAAAAACCTTCCGTAGCGAAAGCCGAACCTAGTACAGAAAACACCGTAACGCAGCGTATTAAGCAAGGAGGTATGGAATTGATGATATCCATGCTTGCCACTACCCCTATGATTTTAGCGCAACTAGCGACAGGCATTATATTAACGCTATTTCTACTCATTTTTGGCCCCTCCTTATTCGAGGCGTTTATTCAATACTTCCCAAAAATTACTGACAAAGGGCAGGTCCGTAACTTAGTTGCTACAATTCAAAAAGAATTGTCTCGTTATATTGTCACCGTAAGTATTATCAATGCTGGACTTGGATTGAGTACCGCGTTAACCCTATATTTCATCGGAATCGAAGATGCATTATTATGGGGCGTCTTGGCAGGTATGCTCAACTTTATTCCTTATGTGGGTTCTTTAATTGGTGCCACAATATTGACTTTAGCTGGCTTAGTTCAATTTGGTGTACAGCTCACGGCACTAATACCACCAGGCGTTTATTTTTTATTAAATTTAGTTGAGTCCCAGTTCATTACGCCAACAGTGCTAGGCCGCAATATGCAGTTAAATCCACTTATAGTGGTATTGTGGTTATTGGTTTGGGGTTGGTTGTGGGGCGCAGTAGGTGTGTTATTAGCGGTACCACTTTTGGTGTGTATTAAACTGGCATTAGATCAGCTCAATATATGGACTCATTGGTTAAAAATTATTGAAGCTTAACGTTATTTGATGAAGGGCGTATGGTAAATCCAAACCAGCCTACATAGACTTAATTATTGATGTAGATCAATTTTTAAATGGTGATTTTCGCTAGCATAGTTGTAACAAACTAACTCAGAGGAAATCGATCATGATGGCACTTATATTAAGCGACCCAGTTGCTTGGGGCTCAATTTTAGGCATTATTACTATCGTCGCATTATGTTGTTATTACGCTTATTTGTTTGTACACAACACCATTGAAAACCGTTAGTTCAGTGGTGGTTTGTTAAACCCTAGAATGAATTGAGAATGGCAAGACCATATTGTTTTTAGATTGAGAGTTGCCTATCATTTCATCAAATGGACTGCGATGAATAAGCTCTGCTCTGGCAACATTACACCCGCCTAATATGGCACGTACTTGTTCAATACTCCTAAATGCTTTGGGTCGTTGGGTTAATTTGTCATGAACCACTCGCTGTTTACCCTCAATGGTTAAACGCAGAATGTAAATGTTCATTTCGTGTGATTCCACGGTTGCCATGTCAATGTCAGGTTTATTTACCATTACATCTTGCAGCATATATTTGATCATTTTAGCTCCTTGAGTGTCACCTGATTGATTGGCACAGACAGCAAGTTCTGTATCAGTAATATGCTTACCTATGCCCAAGAGTGTTAGATCAGCTTGTGGTAACTAAATTCGCTTTTTCATTTGATAATTCGTTATGCTCTTTTTTCAATGATGGCCACATTATCGCACTCAATATAGTAAAAATTGTGAGGGTTATTGTTAACCACCCTGGAATCGGTTGGCTAACCACAACAGTAGCCAATAATAAGTACTTAGCTATTTCTAACCACCAGCCTATCAATTTCAAGGCTAAAATTTCCCCAACCGATACACTGGCGCCTATTACCCAAGCAATAATCAGCAATTGTTGATTTAACGCCAAATTAGTGATGTTGAGTAAAAAGAGTAAACCAACAAGTGTCGTTAAGGTATGTTGCAATAAACTGTATAATTTACGCAAGGTTGTTAAGGGTATTTCAAACTTTTCAAAACGCGTTAAATCTACACGACTAAGTGGATAATCTCGTTCCATATCAGCTGGCCGCCAACCTGTTCTGCCAAACCAAACGCTAAACTTATCTGCCCAGCGCTGTGTACGCCAGCTGTCTTTTATAAGTTGTTGATACACGTGGGTATTGGCAAAGATAGGGTTCCAGCTGTGCAACGCTTTACGAATGCCAAAAATAGGTCGCTCGTTCTCTAGCTCCTCTTGGAATGAACCAAACAGACGATCCCAGATAATAAATACCCCGCCATAATTACGATCAATATAAATTTGATTTTGTGCGTGATGCGCTCGATGGTTTGACGGAGTCACAAAGACCAACTCTAACCAACCAAGTTTACCGATATGCTGTGTATGCACCCAAAATTGATAGATGAGATTAAGCGATCCCACCGTTAATAAAAGTAAAGGATCGACGCCTAAAACGGCTAAAGGAAGGTAAAAAATCCAACTTAAAAAACTACCACTGGTCTGGCGCAAAGCGGTCGTCAGGTTATACTCTTCACTTGAATGGTGAACCACATGAGCAGCCCACAAGATACTCATTTCATGACCGAATCGATGATTCCAGTAATAACAAAAGTCATATAGTATAAAAGCAACGAGCCCCAACCAGAGGTTTTCCCCAAGAGAAAACAATCCATAATTGTCATACAAAGTGATATACAGGGCAAAGGGGACCAATGCCTTCAGGAGCCCAACCATACGACTTAACACGCCAGCAGTAAGGCTATTAATGGCATCGTTGGTACGATAGTAATCGGTTTTTCGAACGTATTCGGCAACTAATTCCATCGCGATTAGCAAAAAGAAGAATGGGATCGCGTAGATAATATAACTCATTGAACTAAAACCTTGATCAAACAAAATATGGCAACTCACTAAGACAAATTAAGATGTATGGCTCTCCCTGGCAACATATTATTAACATTCATTATATATTCATACATTCCTTGTATACTTCGATTGAATTTTGCGGCAGCCTGATTGTCCGAATATTTTTGTGATTCTGAGGGAGAAAACCCTCTTGATAGATTGATCTTTTATCACAACACTATAAGTTACTATCTATTAGTTAAAAATTTTGATGCATTAAACTTGTGTCTAGACATCCATAGTATCAGGCCTAGTTATTGCCCCTTAAGGAGTTTTTATGAGTGAAGAAGACGTTAAAAGTAAGTCATTAGCCCCTTACTTAATCATAGCTGTTGTGCTGATTGTCATTATTGGTACTGTATTATTTTGGCCTGCACAAAAACCTGACGAACCTGTTGCGCCAGTTGAAGTACCAGTAACGACATTACCTGAAGTTGAGCCTATCCCTGAGCCTGAATTCGAACCCGAACCCATCCTTGAGCCCGAAATCGATCAACAAATTGAACCTGAACCAATCCCTGACCCTGAACCGTTGGATACCAGCGATGCTGCAGTAAAAACAGAATTGCTTAAATTGTCAGACTACGGTGAGCTTGCGCGTTTATTGGTTAATAACGATTTATTACAACGTTTCGTTATTATGACTAATAACTTGGCTGACGACGAACTACCAGCAAATCATCAAGTTCTTAAAGCACCAGAGCAATCATTCCGTACGTTCCAACAAGCGGAAAAGGAGTGGATAGATCCAGCTAGCTATAAACGTTATACGCCATACGTGGATGTACTTGAATCGCTTGATCCTCAATCTCTTGAGCTGTTATACGAAGAGTATAAACCTGCGATTAATAAAATTTTTGCTGAAATTAGCAGCCCAGGCCAAGATTTTGATGAAACCTTGTTAGACGCCATCGACCTATTACTCGATACACCTGAGGTACCAGTACCAGTAGAAGTTTATACCAATAGCGTGATGTTCAAATTCAAAGATGAACGCCTTGAAGCGCTTGCTGCTCCGCAAAAACAGCTATTACGTACCGGCCCTGAAAATATGCGTCGTATCAAAGCCAAATTACGTGAATTGAAAACCGCTATTTCAGCGGCACAAGAATAAGAAGCATAGCCCATGGACTTAGCCACACTACAAAAACAACTTGGTGATCAACAAGGTAAGCTGCCACCTGTCGATAAATGGGACCCAGATTTTTGTGGTGACATGGATTTAGTCATAAAACACGATGGTAGTTGGTTTTACATGGGCACACCTATTGGTCGCAAGGCCCTCGTAAAGCTTTTCGCCAGCGTGTTAAAAAAAGTAGATGATAAATATTATTTAGTTACGCCTGTCGAGAAGCTTGGAATAACTGTCGAAGATGTACCCTACGTAATAACTCAGTGGGATAGGCAAGACGACTTACTGGTTTTCTCTACGCAAACCGAAGAACAAATCATCGTCAGCGCCGAGCACCCCGTTGAGCTTAAAGAAGACAGTAAAAATCAGCTCGATTTGCCCTATATTAATATTCGGCGCAATTTATGGGCTCGACTACATCAGAATGTTTACTACCAACTGATAGCGCAAGCCGAACAAGAAGGTAACGCATTATATATCTCTAGTGGTGACTACAGATTTTGCTTAGGCCACCTTTAGCCTAGCCATTTGTCTGCGGTACACGTCTAATAATTATTTATCAAAATTATCGTGTTGCTAATTATTTACGCAGCAAACATATAGACTTCTATCACCTGTCATTAGCACTTTGACCTATTGCAGGATTTCCCCTAGTCTGGACAATCACTAGCTAGAACGAGAATAATATTATGCGTGTTTCTATTGCCAGCGCGGCCTTTGCTGCCTCGCTTATCTGTGCCAATTCATTAGCAGCCACCTACATTCAAGCAGGCAAACTTATCCCAGCGAATTCTAACGATGTGCTGAGTAAGGTGACCGTTGTGATCGATGACAATAAAATTAGTCAAATTAAGCAGGGTTTTGTTTCAGGTAGCGAGCAGGATAAGGTCATTAATCTTCAAGAGTACACCTTGATGCCTGGCCTTATGGATATGCATACCCACGTCACATCCCAGATTAATGGGCCTGCAAGTTACATGGAGCGCTTTACTTTAAACGAGGCTGACTTCGCTATTAAAGGTGTTCAATACGCCAACAGAACGCTAATGGCGGGCTTTACCACCATTCGTAATCTAGGTGATGGTTACAACGAATCAGTTGCTTTACGCAATGCAATCAACAAAGGTGTGATCGACGGACCTCGCATATTCACTGCCGCTAAGTCTATTGCCACAACAGGCGGCCATGCCGATCCTACGAATGGCCAAGCCAGTCGTATTCAAGGTGATCTGGGCCCAAAAGAAGGGGTAATAAATGGCGTGGCTGAAGCACGAAAAGCGGTTCGTCAACGTTATAAGGATGGTGCTGATTTAATCAAAATAACAGCAACAGGGGGCGTATTATCAGTCGCAAAGAGCGGTCAAAACCCCCAATTTATGGATGATGAACTAAAAGCCATAGTCGATACGGCCAAAGACTACGGTATGACTGTTGCTGTGCATGCTCACGGGAAAGAGGGAATGGAACGAGCCATAAAAGCAGGCGTAACCTCCATCGAGCATGGCACCTATATGGACGAGCAAACGTTTAAATTAATGAAAAAACATAATACTTATTACGTGCCGACTGTTATGGCAGGTAATTGGGTAGCTGAAAAAGCAAAAATAGAGGGGTTCTTTCCCGAGCTCGTTCGCCCTAAAGCCGCAACCATCGGCCCTTTAATTTTACAAACCTTATCTAATGCACACGAAGCAGGAGTGAAAATTGCGTTTGGTACCGACTCAGGGGTTTCAGCTCATGGTGATAACGGCTTGGAATTTGTGTTAATGGTAGAAGCTGGGATGAAGCCCATTGAGGCAATACGCGCAGCCACGTACCACGGTGCTATTCTAATTGAGCAACTCGACACGCTGGGTACGATAGAAACTGGCAAACTGGCTGATCTGGTTGCGGTAAAGGGTAACCCACTGGATGATATTAAACGCATGCAACATGTCAGTTTCGTAATGAAAAATGGTCAAATTTATAAAACACCCGAGGCGTAACGTCTCTAATTTATGACCGCGTTTACCGATGCATAAGAATGAAAGTTGAAAGCTTCACGTGTACGACTCGGTCACCTCTGTGGATAACCATTTTTATTAAAAATAAACCTATCACTTTTTGGAGCACCATATGAAATTAGCATACCATTCGTTAACTATCTTTACTGCTGCAAGTCTACTCTTTGCAGGCTCTGCATTAGCAGCCCACCATAGCTTAAAAGAGAATGTTCAAGCCGCTTTGGCTAGCGACATTCGTGGGCCCGCCGATACTGCTCGCGACGCGAATAGGATGCCGCTAGAAACCCTAACATTCTTTGGTTTACAACCAAACATGCACATTGCTGAGCTCATGCCTGGTGGAGGATGGTACACAAAGATACTCGCCCCTGTAGTAGCCGAAGAAGGTCAATATTACGCTGCTATAGGTACGAGTAACATAGCAAGCAAGTTACTCAAAGAGCCTGGTTTTGAAAAAGCCAAAGTGCTAGCAGAGGACGCCCGAATGTGGCGTGAAGAAGGCGACAGATTATATTCAATGGACGTGAGTTCTTTGGGCGTAACTAACCTAGATATGGTGCTAACCTTTCGAAACTACCATAATTTTAACGAGCAAGGCCGACGTAAAATGAATGACGTGGCGTTTGCCGCACTCAAACCAGGGGGGATTTACGCGGTAGTGGATCACACAGCTCGGCACAATGAACCGGAAACATCAGCAAATCGGCGTAGAGTCGATCCTGTACTGGCCATCCAGGAGATTCAACAGGCTGGTTTCGAACTAGTTGATTACAGTGATCTGCATTACAGGGAAGGTGATGAATTAAAATACGAAGTGGGCGAAAAGAGTGTAACGGGCAAAACTGACCGCTGGACATTTAAATTCAAAAAACCTGACTAAATTAAATATATAATTATAATCAATAAGTTAACTTTAAAATAAGAACCTTTCTTGTATTTTAATTCCGCTTTAATCAAGAAAGGTTAATTAACTTAACAATAATAATTGATAATCATTCTCATTTGCGTTAACTTGATTTTACGCAATCAATAAGAGAATCGATATGTCACATAACTTTCTGTGTCCTAATCACCGTCAATGGTTAACCACCCATCCTCTGGCTGCTCAGACTCACCTTCGAGAAACGCAAGATAATGGGCAGTATTATCGAGAGCAAGGCGCTTGGCAGCAGGCTCTACCATTTCTAGGCTGTGCATACGAAACGGCAGAAATAGTGCTGGTTCAAGCAGAGCGACAAACCTCAACAAAAATCGTCGACTTCACCGCTACAGCGGTATTGTTAGCTGACACTCTTCACAAATTAGGTCAGAAAACCATGAGCTTAGCTGTTTATGAGCAAGCACAAAAGAGGCTAAAGCCCGAGCTCGTTATAAGCTATCAGCAGCCACAACTTCAGCGATGTATTATCGACTGTATAAAGTCTTTAGCATTGGGGGCAGGTTTCCATCATCAATTTATGCAAGGGCAAGTAAAAGAGGAACACTGTATTCATTAGTAAATTTAGATAGCAGGGGGAAATATGCAAAATTATGCTGCGGGGTCTCTCGACCAAGAACAATTTTTACCCATTCAACTACGCGTAGATGTGCTCAGGCGACTATTAGCAGAACATAATGTTTGTGCCGAAGAGATACATTGCGAGTGCACTCAAAGTAAACGCATATTGATGAACCTGTTACTGCAAGCCGCTGCAGTTTAGTGCAGCGGCTTATACAAAATTCTAAGCAATATATGCTGTGTATTTAACAGAATTATTGCTAGCTCTTATCTTTGCGGATCAAGTAACGATAAGGTTTATCTTCGATCTCGCTAGCAAGCAAAGTATGCCCCATAAAGCGACAAAAGCTAGGTATGTCTCGCGTGGTGGAATGGTCATCCGCACAGATTGCCAGGGTTTCCCCAAGTTGCATATTACGAATACTCAAACGCACCATCATTACGGGTTCAGGGCAACGCAGGCCAATGGCATCAAGTTGATGATTGGCACTGTCAAAATCCGCTGACGCCACATCAAATCCCATAATCAATGCGATACTGTTTGATATTAGCTAGATGTTCGGATAACTCAGGCTGTGCATCAACTTGGGTCTGCAGATATTCAATTAAATCTGCCAAACTAACAATTGATACGACTTGAGTGGCAAAATCACGTTCAACTTCTTGAATAGCAGATAACTCACCTTGACCTTTCTCTTGACGATCCAGGGCAATTAGTACACCAGCAAGGCTAGCGTTATGAGCTTCAATGATACGCATCGACTCTCGAATTGCAGTACCAGCGGTGATCACATCGTCAACTAGCATCACTTTGCCGGTAAGGGGGCTACCGACTAAACTACCGCCTTCACCATGAGTTTTGGCTTCTTTACGATTAAAACAATATGGCTTATCTACGTCATGTTTGTCTGCCAACGCTACTGCAGTAGTAGTAGCGATGGGGATCCCTTTATAAGCAGGGCCAAATAGCAGGTCATAATCAATCTTTGACGCTTGTAAAGCTTGAGCGTAATACTGGCCCAATCTCGCTAAATCTCGACCGGTATTAAATAATCCAGCATTGAAAAAGTATGGACTTTTACGCCCTGACTTCAAAGTGAATTCACCAAACTTAAGCACACCACGGCCAAGGGCAAATTCAATAAATTCTTTTTGATAATCTAGCATTTATCTACCTATATCTTGAGAAGCAGTTTGTTTTTATTTTAAAGCTTAGTTAAGCGCGATTTTTTGCTCATCGAACAATTCACGTATGCCGTGTTTTGCTAGCTCTAGCATCTCGTGCATTTCTTCGATGCTAAACGGTTCACCTTCAGCAGTACCTTGAACTTCGATCATTTTGCCAGTGTCGGTCATCACCACGTTCATGTCCGTTTCTGCTGCAGAATCCTCGATATATTCTAAATCAGCAATGGCGTTTCCTTTGTAAATACCCACAGAAATAGCCGCAATCATATGCTTCATAGGGTTCGCTTTGATGATCCCTTTACTACGCATCCACGTTAGGGCGTCAACTAATGCCACACAAGCACCCGTAATCGAAGCTGTTCGTGTGCCACCGTCAGCTTGAATCACGTCGCAATCTACGACTATAGTGTTCTCACCGAGTAGTTTCAAATCAATCGCTGCGCGCAATGAACGAGCAATTAAGCGTTGAATTTCTAGCGTGCGTCCACCTTGCTTACCACGCGCTGCTTCACGATCAGAGCGAGTGTGCGTAGCACGAGGCAACATGCTGTACTCAGCGGTTACCCAGCCTTTACCTTGTCCTTTCATAAAACGCGGTACACCTTCGGTCACTGATGCGTTACACAATACTTTAGTGTTGCCAAACTCAATCAATACCGATCCTTCTGCATGGCAGGTGAAATTACGGGTAATAGTAACGGGGCGAATTTGGCTCGCAGTTCTGTCATTCGGGCGCATAGGTGACTCCTTTAAATAATTTGCGCGCATTATACCGAAATGGTGACAGGGGTTCTTAATAAAATCGCTTAAAACAGTACTTATCTATCCCTGTAAAAATCTGGGCAGATGATAGCTATCGCGCATTGAGTTCACAAAGGTATAATGACCTCATGATTTAACTAAGGAATTAACCGAATGATATACAGCATGACTGCATTTGCCCGTCGCGAACTCAAAGCGCAGTGGGGAACCGCCGTATGGGAAATCCGCTCCGTTAACCAACGCTTTCTTGAAACCTATTTTCGTCTACCTGAGCAATTCAAAAGTCTTGAACCTATATTACGTGAACGTTTTCGCAAGCAGCTACAACGCGGTAAAGTTGAATGTGCGTTGCGTTTTGTAGCCAATGACGCAGCAGTGGGCAAACTAAGTTTAAATGAAGATCTAGCGCGCCAAGTCATGAATGCTGCAGATTGGGTACAATCTCATGGCCAATCAGCAGGCGTTAATCCATTAGATGTGCTGCGCTGGCCTGGTGTTATAGCCGCAGAAGAAGCAGATATGGAAGGTATTCAGGCAGATGTACTGGCTGAATTTGACGCAACCCTTAACGACTTTATTACTGCCCGAGCTACTGAAGGCACCAATTTGCGCGCGATGATCGAACAGCGTCTTGATGGAATTCAGGTGGAAGTGGATAAGGTCACCACTCACATGCCAATCGTTATCCAATGGCAACGAGATAAAATACTCGCTCGTTTTGAAGAAGCCAAAATAGAACTTGATGCCAATCGCGTCGAGCAAGAAATGATTATGCTGGCGCAAAAAGTCGATGTGGCAGAAGAGCTTGACCGCTTGGTATCACATATAGGTGAAACCCGAAAAATTCTTAAAAAAGGGGGACCAGTAGGTCGCCGGTTAGATTTTATGATGCAAGAATTTAACCGCGAGTCAAATACACTAGGCTCGAAGTCAATCAACAGTGACATTACCCAGTCGGCGGTGGAGCTAAAAGTATTGATAGAACAAATGCGTGAGCAGATTGCGAATATCGAGTAAATAAAGTTAGCCAATAAATTTTTACTGTAAAAGCCTCTATTTTTAGAGGTTTTTTACCTCCAGTTCGACCTAATCTAAAGCACTTCTCATTTAGCCGTTAGTTTCTCACCTTTATGCGGTTCATGCCTGAACGGCTAAAAGTCTCGAATCAATTGACTAAACATTTCTGAACGAGAACTTATGCGATTGCTATACATTGATATTTTCGTTCCATGTGAAACATCCATTGAAGCTGATTGACCAACTTGAATTCAATAACTTACCCGTATTTGGCAGCAATATATACTGTTTCATTAATGCAACGTAGCCTCACCTAGCGCGGGCAATTAAGTTTTTTAACAACCTATCTGAATATATAAGCAGCATTTTCACTATTGAAAGGGTTCTCTTATCTTTGCAACTACTCTAGTATGCGCGCACATCAATTTACCCTGTCATTAGCTAAATAAATACGTAGTCAAAAGCTTGGCTTTCTAGCCTTTAGTCTATGTCAAAATTTTTAACAATGACTAGATTAGAATATGACACACAATAATAAACGTTTGATTTATATTATTTTTAATTAAATGGCTTGCTATATGCTAATAGAAATTAAGCACCGTGTAGCCGCGATTTTACCTGGCATGGTCCACGTAGCGGATGCGTATTTTAAATGAAAGATAATTAACTGGTTTAGATGTACAGATGTCTTGTTTAACACGAAAATTACAGCAACAACTTACACGTTATATTCAACGTAATAGCAACGCGTTAGCTGCCGATGATGCCGAGCAAATTCGCCACACATTGGTAAGCAAAGGAGTATGCCCTTCGGACGTGACAACGGATCAGGTAAAAGTGATTCTACAGTGCGTGCGAAGCAGCTAAATAGCGATCGATTCGTTGAAGTACCGGTTGAAGTCTAGCTTGAATTCACTTGCCATTACCGCCTTTTCAACTCGGTACTGGGAATGCAATAAGTCAATTTCAACTGGTGATAAGTAATGCGCACTGCGTACAGAATAAAAAACCTTCACTAGAGGTTTGAGAGGGTGGTTGTCGTTTTGCTTAATCACTACCGCTATTTTCTCACTGGATAATTTCACCAAACTGCCTACCGGGTATACCCCTATACATTTAATGAATTGCTCAACTAAGTGTTGATCATATTTTATTGGTGTGTCTGCGTGCAAAATTTTCAATGCCTTTTGCGATGGCATTCCAGCCTTGTAGCAACGATCAGCAGTAATAGCATCGTATGTATCGACGATTGCTATCATTCGACCAAACAGCCCTATCTCGTCGCCTCTAGCACCTTCTGGGTAACCATAACCATCTAGCCTTTCATGATGCTGAGAGATAGTTTCAATAATCCGTTCAGGGATCCCCATATCTTCTAGTACGCGCACACCAAAATAGACATGATCACGCATCACGACCATTTCTTGATCAGTTAAACGACCCGGTTTATGCAAAATATCATCAGGTACTTTGATTTTACCAATATCATGTAAAAAACCAGACAAAGCTAACTCTTGCACTTCCTCGTCAGGCATTTCTAGATAACTCGCAAAATTAGCCAATAAAATAGCAACGTTCAATGAGTGTTCAAGTAAATAGCTGTCTTTCTCGCGAATTTTCGTCATACACAGTAACGCATTGGGATTACGATGAATGGATGACACCAGTTTAGTGGTAAATTCTTTTGGAATGGCAATGTCAATCGGTAAGCCTTTGTTCACCGATTGCAGCAAGCGACGTTGCAGAGTTTTACCTTTATCATGAAGCTTGGCTGCTTTAGCTATTTCATCGGCAAAACTAATATCTATCTCTTTAACTTCATCAACTTGAGGTAGGGATTCTTCAGGCTTAGGTAATTGCTTACTCAAATCGATAATCAAGGATACGATCCCTTGTTTTTTCATTGCAGCAATAGCAGCGCCACTTGTCACTCTTCCTCTACTTTTAATTTTTAGGTTACCGTTTTGCACTGCAATCGAGTCAACATACATGCCGATTTCTAGTTCATTTACCGGGATAGTTTTCAACACTAAAAATATATTCCAAATAGACGCAACACCGAGGATGCGAGAAAAATAAACGATTTTGCATATTTGCGCAAATCCGATAGATCATTAAACAGCAATAAGTACCTTTTCATTCAGTATTACTTTCTCAGCACATTTGTTATAAGCGGATCAATTTAGGGTTATCGCTGACTATATATTCTCCAATTACGTCGCAAAGTAACAATTCACGAAAAAAAATAAATTAATAACAACTTTTGTTAATAAGAAGTTAAATATGGCTTATTGACATATAGTTAACATGACTTTAACGTAATCCTGCGTTTACATCTTGCTGTTAGCGTAAGGCTATTTGCAGCACCAAGGTTTGCGCCTCTTTGGATGATTATCAACCAGGATCACAAGGTACATTTATGAACTCACACACTAAATTTAAAAAGTCATTGCTGACTAGCAGTATTTCAATGCTACTCAGCAGTGCAGCGGTTATGCCTGTTATGGCGCAAGAGCAAGCAGCCCAACAAGATGTAGAAGTTATTCAAGTCAGTGGTATTCGTGGCAGTTTATTACGCGCCATGGATATAAAACGCGACTCAAGCGGCATAGTAGACGCTATATCCGCAGAAGACATGGGGAAGTTTCCCGATTCTAACCTCGCCGAATCACTTCAACGCATCACTGGCGTATCGATTGACCGCGCCAGTGGTGAAGGCTCGCAAGTTACCGTTCGTGGCTTTGGCGCAGCGAATAACCTTATTACCTTAAACGGTCGTCAACTACCAACCACTACCGGTAGTAGAACCTTCGATTTTGCTAATATTGCTTCAGAAAGTGTATCTGGAGTTGAAGTTTATAAAACCGCAGATGCCAGCGTAACTTCTGGTGGTATTGGCGCAACCATCAACTTATCCACTCACCGTCCATTTCAGTCTCCAGCCACGAAAGCGACTTTTGGGGTTAAATTAGTCGATGACAAATCGACTGATAAGGGCGACAAAACACCGGAAATAAGTGGCTTATACTCGCAAACCTTCGCTGACGAAACCTTTGGTATATCTATATCTGGTAGTTATCAAGAACGTGAAAGCGGAATGCAAGAATTTATTGATACCCAGGGATATCGCGCCAGTGAATATACCAATACCGGTTGGGGTGGCGTGCCTGCTGGGGCAGAAGGCGGTACAAATCGTCCAACATCAGGTATCTATTCAAACCCCCAACAACCTAGATATGTATTTGAAGAGCGCCAGAGAGACAGGACCAATGGCCAACTTGTTTTACAGTTTAGGCCCACTGATAATATTACTACGACTTTAGATTACACCTTGATCCGTAATAACGTAGAAGAGCAACACACCGACGCTTCAGTATGGTTTGGTTATGCTGGTGATCGCAGCGAATCAATTTGGACCGGGGAGCCAAACGCGGTACCGCTGGTGTATTCAGAAATATATGAAATCAACAGCGACGCAGACTTAGAGGATACGTCATTGACAGTTGGCTCATGGGGCCGTGAAGAGAGCATTGATTCAATAGGTCTCAATATAGAATGGCTGGTTAATGACGACCTTGAGCTAACACTAGATCACCACAGTTCAGAAGCTGAAATGAAGGCTTCAGACCCTCGCCATGGTACCCGTAACAATATTCAATTACCTTCTTACACACGTACTCGGACAGGTTTGGATCTAACAGGCGAGTTACCAGGCATTGCCACTGGTAGCATCGAAAACTTTAATCCAAATACCATGCGCCTATCGGGAAGCTGGTTTGCCAATGACTTCTATACATCAGAAATAGATCAGACCCAAGTGAAAGGTAAATATGTATTAAATGACGACACCAGTATAGATTTTGGGGTATCTATTAATACAGTAAATAATCGCTACCGCCATACCCAAGTGCAGCGGGCTGACTGGGGCGGTGTAGGGGTGGAAGGTGACTTTGCTGACGTGAACTGGACCGAAGACACTATTCTCGATAAATTCGATGCCAAAGCAGGTAATTTTGAGGGTACAGCAACCCAAGGTGAATACGATTTATTCAATCGAATTTGGTACGCCGATTTCGATGAAATTGTGCGCGCTGCTGAATTTGCAGATCCAGTAGCCAACGTCGATACAGTATGGGGAGACTGTTTAGCACCTGAAGGCGCATCAGCGGGGCCAAATGGTGAAGGGCATTTTTGTGCTTCAACCAACTGGGATGCTGAAACCAACCGCTTTACTGAAGAAGAAACAACAGCCGCTTTTGTGCAACTCCACTATGATGGTGAGTTAGGTGACATGCCGTATAATGCTCATCTAGGTATGCGTTACGAAAAAACGGATATCACCTCTACGGCCTCAGCGCCAGGATACAGTCGCGTTGAGTGGTCTGAAGCGACCTCTACGGCTGTAACTGGCGTTACCGGAATTGAAACACTTAAGCAATCTGCCGACTATTCACAGTTCTTACCTAGTTTTAATTTTAATCTGTCGGTCACTGATGACGTGATTGTGCGCGCTGCGTTGAGTAAAACTATTTCACGTGCTGGATATGGAGCCCTGCAAGGCGGCACTACTATCAGCACCGCGGGTAGCCTAAGTGGTTACTCTGGGAATTCAGGGAATCCAGGACTTCGCCCATTGGAGTCGGTAAATTACGATTTATCTGCTGAATGGTATTACGAAGAAGGTAGTTACGTATCTCTAGGTTATTTTAGAAAAGATGTTACAAATTGGATTACCACTGGTACCAACAACTCAACGATCTTCAATCTTGCTAACCCATTAGACGGTGAAAAATTTGATGCTGCAGTGGCTGCATTAGGCGCCGGTGCGACTAACCAACAGTTGCGCACTTACATCTTTGAGAACTATGCTGATGATCCAAACGTTACACCCAAGTTTAACGAAAATGGCGAGTTGGACGGCGGAACAATATTGGGGGATTCAGCTACTGACAACCTGGTTAACTTTAGAATCAACGTACCGATAAACGGTGATACAGAGCACACTATAGACGGTATTGAATTTAATGTTCAGCACTTGTTCGGTGAATCCGGTTTTGGCGCAATTGTTAACTACACAATGGTTGATTCTGGGCTGGAGTACGATAAGTCATCATTGAGTGATACCGAAGCATTAGTGGGCTTAAGTGACACTGCTAACCTAGTTGCTTTTTACGATAAAGACGGTTTACAAGCTCGAATTGCCTATAACTGGCGCGATGAATTTTTAAATGAACGCCGAGTAAATGGTGATTTAACAGCCCCTATATTTACCGATGCTTATTATCAAATTGACTTTAACGTAAGTTACGAAGTAAAACAGCTCGAAGGACTGACTGTTTTCTTAGAAGGTATCAATATTACTGATGAATATATCAATGAATTCGGCCGAGATAATCGTTTGATTTATAAACTTACGCAATCGGGCGCTCGATACAACATTGGAGCAAGATATACCTTTTAATATTCTTCGCTAATAATTTCAAAAAATTTGTCGCAGTACTTAAGACGTACTGCGGCTTTTGTCTAATTAAGCGAATGAACTAAATAATCAATAATGAACGTTAATTGGCAGTAATAAATAAAGATGGGGCTTATATGGCAAACCATGCATTACTAAATAATATTGAGCATAGCGATTTACGCGTGATCACCCAAAGAGGTGATGAGTATGATGACAACCTTTGGTTTACACCCACATTCGTGGATGAAATACGCAGCGTACAAGCACATTACCCTATTGTATTTCATAAAAATCCTGAAAGTGGTCAATTCACCCCCATCACATTGTTTGGTTTTGAACAGCATGAAAACCTATTTTTACAAGATGATAAATGGGATGCAGCTTACCTACCTTTGTCAGTTCAACGGTTGCCATTCTTTATTGGAAAACAGGAGATTACAACCGATAGCACAACAGAGCAGGAACGTGTTATTACTATCGATTTAGATTCACCTCGCGTGAGCAAAACTGAAGGTATTGAATTATTTTTAGAGTACGGAGGTAACAGTCCATATTTAGAAGATATAGCCACAATATTAGAAACACTGCACCACGGACTGCAAGGCAACGAAGCATTCGTCAATGCACTAACCACGCTAAATTTACTTGAGTCGATGACATTAGATATCACCTTAGATAATGGTGCCAGTCATCAACTAATTGGCTTTTATACGATTAACGAAGAGGTACTTAATAATCTAAGTCCGGAAAATATAGTGCGCTTACACAATGCAGGTTACTTGCAAGCTGCCTATCTTATTTTAGCCTCGCAGGTACATTTCAGAGATTTAGTCGCCCGCAAAAACCAGCGTTTTAACCATGCTGTCGATGAGTGAGTTGTGAATTCTAAGCAGTCAATCACACATGCTTTACACGTTACGCAAAACGTAAAGTGTATCGATGGCATTTCACCAGACAACCTACCATCAGCCTTACTTTCAAGTCATGAGCCAATCATTCTAAAAGGCTATTGCCAGCATTGGCCGCTTGTAAAGGCGGCTAAACAATCTGATTTAGCAGCTGCAAAATATTTATTACAGTTCGATCAAGGTAAACCGTTTAACGTCAGTTATCTGCCAGCATCGGAAAAAGGACGCGTATTTTACAATCACGATATGTCAGGTTTCAATTTTAAGATAAAACAACAAGCATTTACTCAAGTGCTGGACGAAATCCTCAGCCGCGCTAAAGTTGATAACCAAGAATGTGTTTATGTTAGCGCCACCAGCATTGCCCAGAGCTTACCCCTGCTACTTGATCAAATAGAACCTTTGCGTGACGTTAACGACCCGCTGGTCAATATTTGGCTGGGTAATGCCAGTCTCATTGCCGCTCACTATGACTTTGCCCAAAATTTAGCCTGTTGTGCAGTAGGCAAACACCGCTTTACCTTATTTCCACCTAACCAAATCAAAAATCTTTACGTTGGACCATTAGACAAAGCACCCGGTGGCCAGCCAATCAGTACAGTGGATTTTGCGGATCCTGATTTGATACGGCATCCAAATTTTACTCACGCTCTTGAATCAGCCCAAGTAGCAGAACTTGACGCTGGTGATGCACTTATTTTACCCAGTATGTGGTGGCATCATGTACAAGGGCTAAGTGGATTCAATGTGCTTATAACCCATTGGTGGCGCGATAGTCCTGCACAAATGGGCAGACCGACTAATGCTTTATTACTCGCCATGATGAGCCTACGAGATTTACCGGCGCACCAGCGAGATGCTTGGCGGCATTTATTTGATCATTATGTCTTTGATTATCTAGAAAGTGATTACTCACATATACCGGACAAGGCTAAAAATATGTTAGCCAGCCCGATGGACGAATTAACCTTGCGCAAATTACGTGCCGATTTACAAAATAAACTCAGACGTTAATAAAGCTGATACAGCACGGGTAATAATAATGAATGAACACGCTATTAAACAAGTGGTTATCGCTGGTGGGGGCACCGCAGGATGGATGTCTGCGGCTGCCTTTGGTAAATTATTTGGCAAAAATATTCAAGTGACGCTCGTTGAATCTGATGAGATCCCCACAGTAGGAGTTGGTGAAGCGACCATTCCTACTTTGCATCTATTCCATGATTTATTAAAAATAAACGAGGCTGAATTTATGGCGGCAACTAACGCCACTTTTAAACTCGGCATTATGTTCGAAAACTGGTTAGAAAAAAATCAATCTTACTTGCATTCATTCGGACACTTCTCTCACGGGTGTTGGGCTGCAGGCTTTCAACATTTTTGGTTACGGGGCAAGAAATTAAACATCGCCAGCGAAATTGGCGATTATTGCCCAGAACACCTTGCATGCAGATTAGGTAAATTTGCAACCGCCCCTAAACAAGAAAGAAATCATGCCTACCATTTTGACGCCAGTTTATATGCCAAATTTTTACGCGATATCGCGCAAAAAAATGGCGTAATGCGGATAGAAGGTAAAATTCAGCAGGTCAACTTAGATCACAATAACGGGGAGATTGAATCATTAGTGCTGGCGAATGGCCAGGTCATAAATGGTGATCTGTTTATTGATTGCAGCGGTTTTCGTGGTTTATTGATTGAACAGGCTCTTCACACTGGATATGAAGACTGGGGCCACTTATTACCCTGTGACAGCGCCGTAGCCGTGCAAACTGAGTTACATAACGATAGCGTGCCCTATACACGCTCTATTGCTCATAATGCTGGCTGGCAGTGGCAAATCCCATTACAGAACCGTATGGGCAATGGCTTAGTGTTTTGTAGCAAGTACATGACCGACAACGACGCCCAACTGCAGCTATTGGCGAATATTCAGGGAAAACCTTTAAATACGCCTCGCGTGATCAAATTCAAAACCGGTGTCAGACGTAAGCTGTGGAACAAAAATTGTGTTGCTATAGGTTTGGCTGGTGGTTTTATAGAGCCGTTAGAATCAACCAGTATTCATCTTATTCAACAAAGTATCATCCGTCTTATGCAGTCCTTACCCACAAAGCGCATGGAGCCTGCTTTAGTGGATAAATTCAACTCAACCATGCGAAATGAAATCGACAACATTCGAGACTTTATCATCTTGCATTACCACGCTACCGCGCGCAAAGACTCAAGATTTTGGCGTTACTGCAAAGATATGTCGATACCTGATACTTTGCGGGTACGCATGGAACAATTTGTTCAACGAGGTCATGTGTATCAGGGCGATGGTGAACTATTTGGTGAATCGTCATGGTTACAAGTGATGCTAGGTCAGGGCATAAAGCCGCAGGCTTACCACCCCATAGTCGATTCAATGTCTGAGCAGGAACTAACGATGTTTTTATCAAACAGTAAACATCAAACGGCTAGGCGAGTGAGTACGTTACCGAACCACTTAGATTTCATTCACCATTACTGTAAGAGTCCGACGATTTAGGAGAACGTCTCAATGTCCAAGATCCATTGCGAAAATCCATTAATGTTTTGAAAAAATTTTGTTAGTAAGTACACACAATTCTCAAAAGTCATTAAGCATAGAGTAAGGTAGTTAAGAGTTCAGTTGCCATAACATCTCATCGAGTGTTGGTTGCCATTGGAAAGTAGCGAGTTTCACCCTATTTGCAATAACCGGTACATTTTCTTCCTGTAATAAACCGGCTTGAAGCAACGCTTGTTCTGAGCCGATTGGAAAAGCAAGTTGGCCCGTTGAGCGCAACACACGGTACCAAGGAACAAACATATCTTTAGGCACAAAACCAAGAGATTTCCCCACCAGCCTGGCGCGTCCAGGTAATCCAGCCAGATCGGCAATCTGCCCATAACTAGCAACCTTTCCTTTTGGGATAACGCAAACTGTTTGCCAAATTTGGTTATAATATGTGTTTTGCACCATAGTCATGACTCGATAGAATGGTTGTTCAGCCCCATTATGCCTTCATCGATGAGAATACCCATGCGTAGACACGTTTATTTATCACCGATATCACACTTAAACTCTAACTCTTTTGGTTTAGGGTTGTGAGTAGAGTTATATGTACACACTGCGATTATCCACAATCAGTGTGTATGTGTAATTTGCTATGTTCTGTCACTAGCACTCAGGAAGTTATTATTCTGCAGCATCCTAGTGAAGTTAATCACGCTAAAAGTAGTGTGAAACTGATCCGCTTATGTGTTCCCAACAGTCAAATATGGGTGGGTGAAACGGCACACGACTTCTCCCTGTTTATTGATGATTTGAAAGAAAAAAAACGAGAAGCATGTGTCGTTTATCCAAGTCAAAATAGCATTCCATTGGAATCGATAAAGAATAAAGAACGCAGCAAAGTTGATACGCTTATATTACTTGATGCGACTTGGCGTAAGGCTTATAAAATGTGGCAATTAAACCCTTGGCTACATGACTTACCCGCATGGCACTTTGCTGAGCCACCTAAAGGAAAATACCAGATCCGCAATACAACAGTAGAATCAGGCTTATCAACACTTGAGGCATTGGCGCAAACGCTGTACCTCACTCAAGGAATTGATAAAACCCCATTACTCGAAACATTTATGGGTATGCAAGCTCGAGTATTCGCACGCCATTTATCAAATCAGTTAAGCCAAGACCAGTAAAACTCAGAAAATATTATAATAACCACACTTTCTTTATGGAAAAACGCCTAAAAAGGTAAAAACACTAACCTTATCTAGACTTTGTCATGCATAATTTGAATTAGTCGTTGATTGGCGACAATATTTTATTATTTTGCGGAAGTTACTATCTCGCTTTTGTGACGTTGGGTTGGAAACATAGAGAGTCTAGTGAGTATGTTGGTGTTATTTTGAAAATAGCTATTTTTTTCGCTTTTATGTTGTGCTGTTTTAGTGTCGATACTGAAGCGCAAAGCATTGTAGTTCCGCATTTTTCAACATCAGAAATAACGCAAAGTGACATTAGTACTCAATTGACTTACTTGAGTATAGGTAGTGCTCAACTTCCTAACTATCAAAGCGCTTTGAAAGACTGGCTACACTCTTTTAAAGCACGAGATATGAGTAGTCCATTTAAAGACAGATACGTTACCGTCTTCGAAATTTATAACGATACCCAAATCGAAAAATGGTTTCTTCACTCCAATGGATCCGTTGTCGAGACATTACAAATATCCGTGTACAAAAATAATAATGTTGCCCTGACAACGCTATCTGGATTAGATCACGAAAATAGTTATCCGTTACACTATGGCAGTCATATAACCGTGCAACCGGGTGAAACGGTCACAGTACTGATGTTATTCAGTAGTGACTTTTTCTTCGCACCGATGAAGATAAAGCTACAAACTCAAGACCATATGAAACACATTGTGGCTATTCATAATGTCACCTTATTTACCTGCTTCGGAATTTGCTTAGCACTGGGTTTATATAACCTATTTATCTTTATTGTTATGCGTGATAACCAATATCTTTATTACGCGCTGTCTACACTGTTTTATGCTAGTGCATGGGCTGCTCTTTTTGGCGTATTTGAGTATTTAAATCTATTCAGTATGAAAGTTTGGCAAATGCCGGGATTTTTACTCGGCTCAGCGTTTTCGGCATTTTTTCAAATTGCATTTTTCCGTCTGAACATTACATCTAAACGTATTATGTACCTTCTATTGGTAGTCGGTTGCTTGTGCTTATTGTTACTTCCGCTAGCATTTTATAGCCAAGCGATGGGCTTAATAGCCGTATCCATAATGAGTACAGCCGTTTTATTGATCGGTCTAGGTGTAGGTATCGTTGCATGGAAACAAGGTTATAAACCAGCGCGTTATTTTGTTATTGCGCTAATATGCGTAATAGCGCCAAATATCATTGGCAACTTATTAAATTTAAGAATATTGCCTGGCATCGGTAACATAGATATTTATTTATTAGGCTTTGTTGGTATTGCCGCAGATTCCTTGATTTTAGCATTTGCGCTCGCTGAAAAGATGCGCTTGATAAATTTACGCAATAGCCAACTTAAATCTCAGTTAGAACAGGCTGTGGAGCTTCGCACTCAGGCTCTAGTAGAAGCCAATCAAAATTTAGCCCTGTCTAATCGCAAGCTTGTTGAAGCAAATTCAGCTAAAGATCATTTCTTAGCCAATATGAGTCATGAAATTCGCACGCCTCTTACCTCCATTATGGGATATGCAGACGGAATATTATTAGGCGATATCGACAAAGCCGAGCAAGAACGTGTGACAAATATTATTTATCAAAACGGCGCACATTTGCTGCATATTATTAATGATATTCTTGATCTCAGTAAAATTGATGCCAATAAACTCGACTTCGACGCCTCACCTTGCCATTTGTTTTCTTTACTCGGGGAAATAGAGTCAGTCGTGAGTAAAAGAGCAAAAGACAAAGGCTTACGTTTTCGCATAGATTACGTATTTCCGCTGCCTGAAAAAATTATTACCGACGCGACTCGACTCAAACAAATATTATTTAATTTAACGAACAACGCGCTGAAGTTTACACACCTCGGGCATATTCGTTTACACGTCAGTATCCTGGATTCGATGCTAGTAATCGAAGTGATCGATTCCGGAGAAGGGATCAGCCAAGGCGATTTGCATAAGCTTTTTAATCCCTTCACTCAAGCCGATAGCTTGATCAATCGTCAAGTAGGGGGCACAGGTTTAGGTTTGAGTATAGCAAAGCGCTTGGCCCAAGGCTTAGGTGGCGACATCAAGGCTAAAAGTCAGCCCCGTCAAGGCAGTAACTTTACTATTACGATTAAACTGGTTACCCCCAAGGATACACCTTGGTTAAGTACCGCACAGGAAGTTGATCTTTCAAACATCAATCAGGTTGTTCATTCACCGAAATTACCTCTTTTAGGTGCTTGTAAGGTGTTACTCGCCGATGATCACCCAAATAATCGAGAACTCGTGGCTTTACTGCTTAAACGCATGAATATAGCGGTAACTGAAGTTGCAACAGGTCGTCAAGCTTTAGGCGTATTACAGACCGAACAATTTAATTTGTTATTACTTGATATTCATATGCCTGAACTGGATGGTGTGGAAACACTAAAACATATCCGTAGTTTGGGAAATACCACGCCTGCTATTGCTTTGACAGCCAACACGATGAAGCATGAAGTCGATTATTATTTACGTATTGGTTTTACCGATCACTTAGCCAAGCCAATTGAACGAAATATTTTCGTTAATAAAGTCAGCCGCTATCTTAACTTAACAACGCCAGATAAAGTGAAAGTCGCCGACGATAAAATGCTGCCACTAATCAATGGATACATTGCAGATTTACGCAATGAATTGACCATCATAGAGAAAGCTTGGCTAAATAAAGATTTAACAGCGATCACGGAATCAATTCATAAAATTAAGGGTGCTGCGGGCTCATTCGGCCTAGCCAATATAAGTGAGGTATTTAAATCTTATGAAATACTCATCGCAGATAATGACGAGATTACGTTAATAAAGAGCATAGCGAAACCACTTGAATTCGCCCATATGTGTCTTGATCTGCCTGGAGTAGACGTAGCTCAAGCAATCGTAAACTTTAACCAGTCACTTGAAACATACTTAGTGCAATTGCCCGCCGCTATTTCGCGCAGTGAAGCAGCGCTGAATGAAGTTATTACATTAACGAGAAAAGGAGACACGCTTGCAGCCTTAAAAGTAGTCGGTTTTTTGCAGCAAGCTTTTGCAGAAAACGCGTTCACACACACCAATATTTATTTAGCGAAGCTTTCGTCTTTACTGATCACCGGCGAACAAAATATTAGTGTATACGAATACGCTATCGAACCGATGAAAATCGCTCTTCTAAGGCTATCAGAGGCGTTGAAATAGTATATTGATGTGCTAACACCAATAGAATAATAATTGATTAGTGACGTCTCTGCTGTGTTTTACGCTAGACACAAAAAACCCGGCTTATAGCCGGGTTTCACATGAAACAATTTAGTATTTCGATTATTTGCGAAGTTTGCGAATCAATCGTAACTGCGCGATGGTTTCGGCAAGCTCTGCAGCAGCTTCTGCATATTCGAAATCAGCACTTGGATTTGCAATATGTTCTTCAAGGCGCTTTTTCGCCTCTAAAACGGCTTGCTCATCTAAATCTGACGCGCGAACAGCTGTATCTGCTAGTACTGATATGTGACCGGGTTGTACTTCAAGTACGCCGCCAGCAACATAAATCAATTCTTCTTCGCCGAACTGCTTAACCACATTAACCATTCCAGCTTTTATGGTAGTAAGCAAAGGAGCATGACCATACTGAACACCAAGCTCACCTTCACTTCCGGTAACTTGAATGCTCTGAACTAATCCAGAAAATATACTATCTTCTGCGCTTACCACATTCAGTTGAATTGTCATTGCCATAAACCCTCCTAACAAAAAAAATCAAACGTATCCGAAGATACGTTTACATTTTTTTGGCTTTCTCAGATGCTTCTTCGATTGAACCAACCATATAGAAAGCTTGTTCAGGAAGGTGGTCAAATTCGCCTTCAAGAATGCCTTTAAAGCCAGTGATGGTATCTTTCAAAGATACGTATTTACCAGGTGAACCAGTGAATACTTCAGCTACGAAGAAAGGCTGAGACAAGAAACGCTGAATTTTACGAGCACGTGAAACTGACAATCTATCTTCTTCAGATAGCTCATCCATACCCAAAATAGCGATAATATCTTTAAGCTCTTTATAACGTTGAAGTACCGATTGAACGCCACGTGCAGTGTCATAGTGCTCTTGACCGATAACAAGCGGGTCAAGTTGACGTGATGTTGAATCGAGTGGGTCAACAGCTGGGTAGATACCAAGAGAGGCGATATCACGTGATAATACAACGGTTGCATCTAAGTGAGCGAACGTTGTAGCAGGTGAGGGATCGGTCAAGTCATCCGCAGGTACGTATACCGCTTGAATTGACGTGATTGAACCAGTCTTAGTTGATGCGATGCGCTCTTGTAGCACACCCATCTCTTCGGCCAATGTTGGCTGATAACCTACGGCAGATGGCATACGACCTAACAATGCAGATACTTCAGTACCAGCAAGTGTATAACGGTAGATGTTATCTACAAAGAAGAGTACATCACGACCTTCGTCACGGAACTTCTCAGCCATGGTTAAACCAGTCAACGCTACGCGCAAACGGTTTCCAGGAGGCTCATTCATTTGACCGTAAACCAACGATACTTTATCAAGTACGTTAGATTCGTTCATTTCATGGTAGAAATCGTTACCTTCACGAGTACGCTCACCAACACCAGCAAATACCGAATAACCACTATGCTCGATAGCGATGTTACGGATAAGCTCCATCATGTTGACGGTTTTACCTACACCCGCACCACCGAACAATCCAACTTTACCACCCTTAGCGAACGGACATACCAAGTCGATAACTTTGATGCCTGTTTCAAGTAGCTCAACTGAACTTGACTGTTCTTCATATGTAGGAGCAGCTCGGTGAATAGACATACGTTCTTCTTCACCAATAGGGCCCGCTTCATCGATAGGGTTACCCAGTACATCCATGATGCGACCAAGTGTAGCCTTACCCACCGGCACCTGAATGGCTTCACCGCTATTTTCAACGGCCAAGCCACGGCGCAAGCCGTCAGTAGAACCCATGGCAATTGTACGTACTACGCCACCACCTAGTTGCTGCTGTACTTCTAGGGTCAAACCTTGCAAATCACCTTGGGCAATACGCAATGCGTCATATATTTTTGGAACCGAATCTTGTGGAAATTCAATGTCCACAACGGCGCCAATGATTTGGACGACCTTACCTTGACTCATGTTAATTCCTCTTAAATTCTAAAACCTTTGCCTACACCGCTGCCGCGCCGCTTACAATCTCACTGATTTCTTGCGTGATTGCTGCTTGACGAGCTTTGTTGTATATCAGTTGTAAGTCATCAATTAAGTCACCTGCGTTATCCGTGGCCGCTTTCATAGCGACCATGCGAGCAGCTTGCTCGGAGGCAGCGTTTTCAACTACGCCTTGATATACTTGAGACTCAATATAACGAACCAATAATGTGTCCAAAATAGGTTTTGGATCCGGTTCGTATATATAATCCCAACGGTGCTTTAATGCTTTATCGTCAGATTTAGGCAAAGGTAACAATTGATCGATCAGTGGCTCTTGAGCCATGGTGTTTACAAACTTGTTGAACACCAAATACAGGCGGTCGATTTTACCTTCGTTGAAGGCCGTTAGCATAATACGTACTAAACCAATCACATCTTTCACACTTGGTGAATCACCAATGCCTGATTCAGCGGCCAACATATTGCCACCGAAACGGTTGAAAAATGCACATGATTTAGAACCTAGTGCTGCAAAATCAACATCTACACCTTGTTCTTGCCATTTTTTCGCTTCTTTCGTGACCTTTTTGAATTCGTTGGTGTTTAAACCACCACATAATCCACGGTCAGTAGAAATAACGATATAGCCGACACGCTTTATCTCACGGTCTTCTAAGTAAGGATGGCGATATTCAAGGTTAGCGTTAGCCAGGTGACCGATCACGTTTCGAATATTCTCAGCGTATGGACGACTTGCAGTCATACGGTCTTGCGCCTTTTTCATTTTAGACGCAGCAACCATTTCCATTGCACTGGTGATTTTCTGAGTATTTTTAATACTCCCGATCTTACCTTTTATCTCTTTACCGCTAGCCATAAATCTATCTCCGATTATTCAACGAATGCACTGTCCGCGAAGACAGTGCCATTGATTACCAAGTTTGTGTCGCTTTAAATTTCTCTAAAGCTTCAGCTAACATGGCTTCAATTTCAGCGTTGAAATTACCTGTATCGTTGATAGTTTTTATCAGCTCAGCGTAATCGCTGTTCATGTACGAGTGCAACGCAGCTTCAAAATCTAAGATTTTATCTAGCTCAACGTCTTTCAAGTAACCTTTTTCAACAGCAAACAATGAAAGAGCCATATCAGCCACTGAAAGTGGAGAATATTGGTTCTGCTTCATTAATTCCATTACACGCTCACCATGCTCAAGTTGAGCACGAGTCGCTTCGTCAAGGTCAGATGCAAATTGCGAGAATGCCGCTAATTCACGATACTGAGCAAGCGCTAGACGGATACCACCACCTAACTTCTTAACGATTTTAGTTTGCGCAGCACCACCAACACGAGATACTGAAATACCAGCATTAACCGCAGGACGAATACCTGAGTTAAACAAATCAGTTTCTAGGAAGATCTGACCATCCGTAATTGATATTACGTTGGTCGGTACGAATGCTGATACGTCACCGGCTTGGGTTTCGATAATAGGCAATGCGGTCAAAGAACCTGTTTTACCTTTAACTTCACCGTTGGTGAACTTCTCTACGTAGTTTTCGTTCACACGTGCAGCACGCTCTAGAAGACGTGAGTGCAAGTAGAAAACGTCACCAGGATAAGCTTCACGACCTGGCGGACGACGTAGTAATAGTGAAATTTGACGATAAGCAACAGCTTGTTTAGACAGGTCATCGTATACGATCAACGCGTCTTCACCACGGTCACGGAAGTATTCACCCATAGTACAGCCAGAGTAAGGTGCTAGGTATTGCAATGCCGCTGATTCAGAAGCAGATGCTGCAACAACAATGGTATGAGCCATTGCACCGTGTTCTTCAAGCTTACGCACTACGTTAGCAATCGTTGACGCTTTTTGGCCAATTGCTACATAAACACATTTAACGCCAGAGTCTTTTTGATTGATGATCGCATCGATAGCCAAAGCAGTTTTACCTGTTTGACGGTCACCGATAACCAGTTCACGTTGTCCACGACCAACTGGGATCATGGCATCAACCGATTTATAACCGGTTTGAATAGGTTGATCTACCGACTGACGTTCGATAACGCCAGGGGCAATTTTTTCTACGGGTTCAAACCCATCAGCTTCAATTGCACCTTTACCATCGATTGGGGCACCAAGTGTGTTTACAACACGACCTAGTAATCCACGACCTACTGGTACTTCAAGGATACGACCTGATGAGGTTACCTTTGTGCCTTCTTGAAGGTCAGCGTAAGGGCCCATAACAACCGCACCTACAGAGTCACGCTCTAGGTTCAATGCGATAGCGTAGCGATTACCAGGAAGCTCAATCATTTCACCTTGCATTACATCTGCAAGGCCATGAATACGGATAATACCGTCGGTTACACCAACGATAGTTCCTTCGTTACGAGCTTCACTTACTACTTCAAACTGTTCAATTCGCTGTTTGATCAGTTCTGCAATTTCAGTGGAATTCAGTTGCATGCTCTTTTCCCCGTTATGCTTGTAACGCGTCTGTGAGACGGTTTAATTTACTTTTAACCGATCCATCAATCACTGTATCACCGGCTTTAATAACTACTCCGGCAATCAGCGTAGGGTCGACGCTACAATTAAGCTTAACTTTTCGTGCAAGACGCTTTTCAAGGGCTGCGCTAATATCGGCTTTTTGTTTAGCATTAAGTTCGCTTGCTGATATGACATCAGCATCGATCTCTTTGTCGAATTCAGCTTTGAATTCGTTAAACAAAACAGATATTTCAGGAAGCGCTTGAAGACGTTTATTTTCAGCCAAAACCTTTACTAGGTTCTGACCATGTTGGTCGAGTTGCTCACCACAGACTTTATTAAAAATCTCTGCTAGCGAATCAGGCGCGACAGCCCCAGACATTAAATTTTTAATATCTGGATTGACCGCGACTTGCGCTGCAAAGACCAGCATTTCTTGCCAGCCCGCGATAATTTTCTGCTCAACCGCATAATCGAACGCAGCTTTTGCGTAAGGGCGAGCAATGGTAGTCAATTCAGACATAGCTCAAATTCCCCTTATAGCTCGGCGACAAGTTTTGCAACTATGTCACTTTGCGCTGCTGCATCAATTTGACGCTCAAGAATTCTCTCAGCACCGGCAACAGCTAACGCTGCGACTTGCTTACGCAAATCTTCTTTTGCACGGTTACGCTCAGCTTCGATCTCAGCATGACCTTGAGCAATGATATTCTCACGCTCTTGGTGGGCACGTTGCGTTTCCTCATCAACAATTTGAGTACCACGCTTCTTAGCCTGCTCGATAATTCCAGCTGCTTGAGTTTTCGCCTCTTTTAACTGCTCAGTTGCTTTCTCCTGAGCTAGTTCTAGATCTTTTTCGCCACGTTCAGACGCAGCAAGACCATCAGCAATTTTCTTTTGACGATCTTCTATCGCGCCCATAATTGGGGGCCATACAAACTTCATGCAGAACCACACGAAGAAAATAAATGCTAGAAGTTCGCCAAATAGAGTGGCATTGATATTCAAAACCGCTCCTCCTATATTCGTTATTGTCTAGTTAGGTGCTTATACAGCAAACTTCGCGCTTTCAACGAACAATAAGAAAAGAGCGATTGCTACACCGATCATTGCGATTGCATCAATAAGACCAGCAACAATGAACATTTTAACTTGTAGTTGAGGCGCTAGCTCAGGTTGACGAGCAGCAGACTCTAGAAATTTACCACCTAGTAGTCCGAAACCAATCGCTGGGCCCAATGCGCATAGTCCTATCAAAATACCAACTGCGATATAAAGATTACCTAAGATTTCCATAGATTTTCACCTTTGTGTTTAAGTTAATGTTAAAAGAATAAAACGTTGTAAAACTAGTGTTCTTCACTTGCTAAGCTTAAATACACGATGGTCAACATCATGAATATAAACGCTTGTAATGGAATAATTAACAAGTGAAATGCTGCCCATAAGAAGTGTATTGGTAACTGCCAAACACCTAGGGTTCCTGCAATAAGAATAAATATCAGCTCGCCGGCGTATAAGTTACCGAACAAACGTAGTGATAAGGACAATGGCTTAGCAATTAAAGACACCGTCTCTAGAATAAAGTTAAACCAGTACAACCAAGGCGTATTAAACGGGTGAGCATAAAGCTCTTTCAAAAAGCCGCCAACACCTTTGATTTTTATCGAATAAAAAATCATAAGTGCGAATACACCTAAAGACAATGCAAAGGTCATGTTTACGTCAGTGGTTGGTACGACCTTCATGTAAGTATGAGATTGGCCAGCGGCAATCACATCCATAGACTCGCCTGCTATCAAGGAAGCCAAAACAGGAAGAAAATCTACCGGTATTAAGTCCATTAAGTTCATCAACAGTACCCATACAAAAATGGTTAATGCTAAAGGTGCGATTAATTTACTTTTACCGTGATATGTACTTTTTACTGTGTCGTCAACAAACTCAACGATCAGTTCAACACATGCTTGCCATTTGCCTGGCACGCCTGCGCTTGCTTTTTTCGCAACCGCGCGAAAGCTCAAAATAAAGACTAATCCAAGTACCACCGACCAAGCTAGTGTATCGACGTGAAAGGTCCAGAAACCTTCGCCAACAGTTGCATTGGTTAAATGGTGCTGAATATAACCACTAATGGTTTGTTCGCCAGCAGATCCTGCCATTTTGCCACCCAAGTATGTAAAGTTAAAAAATTTGTATTAGTCTCGTTAGTTTCTAACGCGACCTAAAAATAGTATTGCTGGCCATTGGCTAACTAAGGTCACTACATAACTCAACAACAATGGCAGCGGTTGTACGTCTTTCCATTGATAAACCACAATAAAAAAAATGATAGTGGTGAAAAATTTGAGTTTTGAGCCTTTATTAAATTGTTGCACGACCAGCTTATTTTTACTGGCACCAGCGTATCTAAATGCAAAATAGGCGAATATGGCGCTGGGCAGCATACAAATAACACCGCCCAACAGAGATGATATAGCCGAGTTATGACCAAAAAATACCGCGAAAAATACACTTAGGACGATAATAACAATCACTTGGCAATAAAAAATGTGTTTTGCCAACGCTCGACCCGATGCGGTTAAACTCGCTATCAACTTATTCCTCTACTTGCTGATACCTTCAAAAGCGCCGAAAGTATACTTATCTGCGACGAATTTACAACTGAAAAGGGTATTTCGTCTGCCTATTTGTAACATTACTTTATATGCGACAAAATTCCGTCTAATTCATCTAAACTAGAAAAATTGATAACGACTTTACCTTTACCTTTGGCGTTATGGGCAATTTGTACCGGCGCGCCTAAATTTTGCGACAATTTATCTTGCAAACGCTCTACATCAGGATCAAGTTTTTTATCTACTTTGGGGCTAGCTGGTTCAAGAAATTTACGCACTAAATTTTCGGTATCTCGAACAGTTAAACCTTTGCCAGAGACTATATGTGCCGCTTCTAGTTGCGATTCACCGTCAAGGCCAAGCAATGCTCTAGCATGGCCCATTTCAATATCGCCATGTTCGAGTAATAATTTAACATCTTCGTGAAGATTATTTAGACGCATTAAATTAGTCACTGTAGTGCGAGACTTACCAACGGCGGTAGCAACTTCTTGATGGGTTAATTCAAATTCATTCATAAGACGCTCAAGTGCTTGAGCTTCTTCCATTGCGTTTAAATCTTCACGCTGAATATTTTCAATTAAAGCAATTGCAACAGCCGCTTCGTCAGGCACATCTTTGATTAAACAAGGGACGGTTTCTAAACCTGCCAATTGGGAGGCTCGCCAGCGACGCTCACCCGCAATAATTTCAAATTCGTTGTTACCAACGGTACGTACAATAATCGGCTGAATTATACCCTGAGAACGAATAGACGATGCCAAATCTTCCAATGCGTCAGGTGACATATCTTTACGGGGTTGATATTTACCAGGTTTGAGGAACTCGATGGCTAGATGTTGTAATTCACTGTCGGTATGTTGTATTTGCTGACCTTCAGCATTACGTGATGCTTGACTCGTCGCCAATAATGCATCTAAACCTCGCCCTAATCCTCTTTTTTTCACTGACATGTATTTCTCTATTCAACCGGTATTAATATTGAGTTAACTAACTTTGGCGACGGTATCTTTTTTGCTACGTCGAAGTATTTCACCAGCAAGTGCTAAATAAGCTTTAGATCCTGTAGAAGAGCGATCATAGTACATTGCCGGCGTTCCGAAGCTAGGTGCTTCAGCCAAACGAACATTACGTGGTATTACAGTACGGTATACTTGTTCACCAAAATGGCGCTTAAGCTGCTCCGATACGTCATTAGCAAGGCGATTACGTGGATCGTACATCGTACGTAACACCCCTTCAATTGTTAATGCAGGATTTACCACTGAAGCCAGTTTTTTAATGGTATCCATTAATGCAGTCAGGCCCTCAAGTGCGTAATATTCACACTGCATTGGCACGAGGACCGAATCTGCAGCAGCCATCGCATTGACCGTCAATTGATTTAGCGAAGGTGGGCAATCAATAAAAATAAAATCATAGTAATCACGCACAGAAGCTAACGCATTTCGCAAGCGCAGTTCTCGAGCAAATACTTCCATCAACTTAATTTCAGCAGCTGTCACGTCAGCATTCGCGGCAATAAGATCATATTTACCGCTTGTTTCTGTAATAACGACATCTTTGAAGGGCTTTTCTTCGATCAGTAACTCGTAACAAGTATTAGGTGCATCATACTTATCAACACCGCTTCCCATGGTGGCGTTACCTTGTGGATCTAAATCGATCAATAAGACTTTACGCTTGGTAGCTGCCATTGAAGCAGCTACGTTGACCGCTGTAGTAGTTTTACCTACGCCACCTTTTTGATTGGCAATTGCAATGACTCTTCCCAAAATAGTATTCCAGTCGTATATATCGTGTATCAGTTACATAGAACAGATACACGTAGTGAAAAAATTATCTAGCAGAAGATAAAGCTTTTGCCGCTAAAAGGGAATGCTCGATTAAGACTTAACAATCTTAATTAAATGTCTTTCGCCGTCTAATTCGGGTACCTGTAATTGAATAATATTCGCCACCGTAAAGCCTGCAAGTAATTCATCGATCTCTTGTTGAGGTAATTGCCCTTTAAGAGCAATAAATGACCCATTACCATCGATTAAGTGCTGACACCAACTCAACATATCATTCAACGAAGCAAAAGCACGGCTTAGTACCCCATTTAACTGATGGGGACTAACAAAGTCTTCGACTCTAGATTGAACGGGCATAATATTATCAATCTTAAGCTCATAAGCCACTTGTTTCATAAACCGAACACGTTTACCTAAACTATCAAGCAATATGAAGTGCGTGTCGGGGAGCATGATCGCTAGCGGGATCCCTGGTAAACCAGGACCCGTGCCAACGTCTATGTAATGACTTTGATTCAAATGACTAGCAACTACGATAGAATCCATAATGTGCTTTAGCAACATTGATTCTGCATCTCGTACTGACGTCAGATTATAAGCTTTATTCCATTTTTGCAGTAACTGTACAAACCCTACTAACTTACGTATTTGGATTTCGCTAACCTGCAAATCAATTTGGCTTACGTGGCCAACTAATAAATTAACTAAATACTCTGTATTGTCTGACATTAGGCCGTTTTACGCTCTGACTTTCTTAGAAGACCATGCTTTTTTAAGTAAACTAGAAGCAAAGAAATAGCCGCTGGAGTTATACCCGATATACGTGATGCCTTACCTAAGGTTTCTGGTTTTGCATCACTAAGTTTAGCCACCACTTCATTAGACAATCCTGAAATTTGACCATAATTGAAGTCAATTGGGATCAAGGTGTTTTCATTTTTACGTGATTTAGCGATCTCATCTTGCTGACGTTCAATATAGCCCGCGTATTTGATCTGTATTTCGACTTGTTCGGCCGCTTTAGGATCCGCGATCCCAGGGCCAAATTCCGTCACTTTCATTAATGTTTCGTAAGTCATTTCTGGGCGTCTAATCAAGTCTTCTAAGGTATTTTCTTTGCTTAGAGGATTCTTCAATAATGGATTAAGCGCTTCTGCCGATGCGTGCTTAGGATAAACCCAAGTATCGCGTAAACGTTGACGTTCAAGCTCAATCGCTTCAAGCTTAATATTGAATGCTTTCCACCGTTCTTCGTCAACCAAGCCTAACGCATGACCTTTCGCCGTTAACCGGATATCAGCATTATCTTCCCGAAGTAACAAACGGTATTCAGCTCTGCTGGTAAACATGCGATAGGGTTCTTTTGTGCCCATCGTAGCCAGATCGTCAATCAATACGCCCATATAGGCCTCGTCTCTACGTAAGATCAGTGGATCCTGACCTTTAGCTTGTAGTGACGCATTGGCTCCAGCAACTAAACCTTGCGCTCCAGCTTCTTCGTAGCCTGTAGTACCGTTGATTTGTCCGGCGAAAAACAATCCTTTAATGAATTTTGTTTCTAGGGTTTGTTTTAGATCCCTAGGATCGAAGAAATCATATTCGATCGCATAACCAGGACGTATAATATGTGCATTTTCAAAGCCCTTAATCGAACGCACTAAGGCGAATTGAACATCAAAAGGTAAGCTAGTTGAAATCCCATTAGGGTAAACTTCAATGCTATTTAGACCTTCAGGTTCAACAAATATTTGATGAGAATCTTTATCGGCAAAACGATTAATTTTGTCCTCTATTGATGGACAATAACGTGGGCCAATACCTTCAATAACGCCGGTATACATTGGCGAGCGGTCTAAACCTCCGCGAATAATATCGTGGGTTTTAGTATTCGTATGTGTGATGTAACAAGCAATTTGTTGAGGATGGTCTTCGACTTTGCCCATAAACGAAAATACCGGAGTAGGGGTATCTCCAAGTTGCTCTTGCATCACACTGTAATCGAGTGTTCTAGCATCTAATCGCGCAGGTGTACCTGTTTTTAAACGAGAAACTCGAAATGGTAATGCACGTAAGCGATCTGCTAACGCAATCGATGGAGGATCTCCTGCACGACCCCCTTTGTAATTTTCCATCCCAATATGAATTGTGCCACCTAGGAAAGTACCAACGGTGATGACTACGGTTTTAGCACGGAATTTTAACCCCATCTGGGTTACAACGCCTGTAACTCTGTCGTTTTCTACGATCAGATCATCACATGATTGCTGAAAAATGGTCAGGTTGTCTTGGTGTTCGATGATATTTCGGATTTCTGATCGGTATAAAGATCTATCCGCTTGAGCTCGTGTAGCCCGTACCGCTGGGCCTTTACTGGAATTCAAAGTTCGAAACTGGATCCCACCCTTGTCGATAGCTTTTGCCATCGTGCCACCTAGCGCATCGATTTCTTTAACTAAATGACCTTTGCCAATCCCACCAATGGCTGGGTTACATGACATTTGACCTAAGGTTTCGATGTTGTGAGTCAGTAATAATGTTTTTGAGCCCATGCGTGCTGCCGCAAGTGCCGCTTCTGTGCCTGCGTGACCACCACCAACTACGATTACATCAAACTCATCTTGATAAAACATTTCAAACCTCTTCAATCATGTATATCCCAAAAAAGGGGCACATATTCTATATGTTATTTAGCATAAGTTAAATGCTTAAAATTTATTCAGAAGATCGGTACGATCTTCACTAATCTTTATAAGATCTATTTAGATCTTTACTTACTATTATTATTATTAGGGATCGAAGGATCGGTGTGTAACCCAATTAAGTTATTATATATCAGTATGTTATAGACAACGTTTTGTTGTGATCATCCGTTGATCTGTTTTGTATAGCTTGGGGGTAAGTAGCGATCTTATCCACAGGGAGATCTTGGTCGATTCTTATCAAGTGGATATGTAACGATTATACAATAGTTATGCAGCATGTTGTCCACATTAAAGGATAAGGTTTGATCTAACTGTGTATAAAGTGTGATCACAATAGTCAAGATCGCTTTGTGTAACCCGTAATATAACACTGTTAGGTTTTGGATCATGATCATCGATCTTCTTGTGCATAAGTGATGGATCCGACGATAAAATAAATTTAAATTATTTTTAAATAAACCTAATTTCTAGCTAAATTGGCTATGTTCAAGATAAATAAAGGGTTCTCGCGGACTTGGTTTGTTCATTATTGAGCTGTAAATGATGGTGTGAAAAGCTGAAAATTGCTATTTAAAGGATCATAAATGGGATCCAATTAAGCAGGATCCTTTCAAAAGGATCCTATTTAAGTCTGTTGTTGATGAAACGCGTACCGAGTAATTGCATTTTATAGAGTAACGATCGTCACTTAACTTGGTTAGGTTGATACCCTGTCGCTCTGTGTGATTCAATTTGAGTCGGTATAATTTCTTTTCTACGGCTAGGGCCTTCGAAACGAACTTTATAGGTGTCATATTCCTTTATGGACTCAAAACAGTAACTACCCAAGGCTTTTTCAAGTTCAGCGAGGTTATGATTAGTAATCAATATACAATTTTTATTGTGTGCTAATCGTTGCCGCAGAATGTTGCCTAGCCAGCTTTGTGCATTCTTTTTAAGAGCAGATTCGTTTACACATACCTCATCTAAAATAAGTAAATCCACATCGAGTAACTCTTGGTTTATTTCACGGAATTTCTCGCCTGCTTTATCTGTTGCACTGTAGTCATAAGAGAAAAAACGCATTTCTAATAGAGTTGATAATTGTCTATATAAAACAGTTATCTCATATTGATTTATTAATTCGTGAGCAATAGCACCGGCGGTATGAGATTTACCACGCCCGTAATCGCCATAGAAGATCATCATGTGTGATCCGCTTTTTCGCCATGCGGGATCTTCATGCGCAGCAATGAATGAGTGGGCAATACTTATCGCCTCTTTTACATCGTCACTGTCTTCAACTAAATTGTCGAACGTCCATTTTGGATTTAAATCTGAACGTCCATGAAGTTCTAATATACGACTGCGCTTACCTTCTTTTTGTAACTGACGTACATCACGGTTTGCTAGGGCTTCATGTTCTAATCTCACTGATTTATAGTCGGTATAAGATTCAGGAATGTGTTTCCTACCAAGTGTTTTACCGAGTTGTTCGATTCTATCTTTCAAACTTTTCATGGCAATATTCCGATGATGATCATGAGTTGGAGGTTGTTTTGATTTTATTACTGTATTTAGCAACTAAGTTTTTCGCATTCTCGTCTGCAACCACGCCAGCTTTTGCTGTCACAATTTGACTACCGACTTTATGGATAGCTTTGATATTCTTGGCCAGTCGCTTTTGTTTTACGTTAAATACGAATTTTTGGGTCCACTGAAACTGGGTAAATTGTGTTTGTGGTCGTCCCAACCAATAAGCGACAAAATCGCCGAGTTCGTGTGACGAAAATTCGTTATCGATAATCCCCACAAGTTTAGTTAGATCCTGGTACAGAGTAGCGTTTGGAGACCAGTCTGGACTCATCTTTTGCCACTGTAAATGTAGCTGAGTATAGTCGTCTGGTTTAATCATCAACAATGGTAAAATTAATACCTTGCCATTGAAGCTTTTATTTAAATCTACTTCGTCGATAAAACTGATTAGTTCGACCTGACTTAGTTCTTTGATTAGGCTATTAACTTGACGACCTAGCGTAAACTTGTTTTCTTTTGCATTAAGCATACTTAATAACTGTTTATAATTTAAAGCTGGCGTCTTACCTGTTGTTAAATCGACAGTTGGCTTTAAGCCCAATAAATATAAAACTCGAGCGTCGTTACTGATAGCTTGGCTCAGTGCTTTTTGTTCCGCTTCATTTAGCCATTTATTCAAAGTTACCCTCTACTTTTTAACCAGGTTCCTAACCACTGAACAGCTGTATGCTCAGGTATAGGTTGATTTAGTACATCTATATTAAGTGCCGGGGCTATCAATCTAGCGCCACTCATTCTAAGTTTTTGTTCTATTTTTAATGCACCGAAGCAGAATGTGTCGTAACTGCTATCCCCAAGACCGACTACCAAAAATGAAGTGCCTGTTAAATCAGTCGCTTCAATTTGCTTCACAAATTTATGTATATTGTCCGGTAAATCTCCGGCTCCGTGCGTTGATGTACAAATAATCCAAGTTGCGCAAGGTGCTATCTCGATTAAGTCCGGTGCTAAATGAACTTGAGCGGTTAGTTCATGCTCATTTAATGTTTCTTCTAAAGCCTCAGCTACGTATTCGCTTGCACCGAGTACACTGCCTACTATTATTTCGAAATCTACCATGGCGTTGTTTTTCTCACTTTTCAATAAGTCTATTGTACCTTGCATACATTGGCGCGACCACGTCTTAACTCAAGCTCTAATCAGGTTTCATTAAATTTAAGATTAAAGGTAGATTAAATGACCTTAAGTTAGTTTTAATTAACTTTTAGATAATTATTAATAACTTAATGCTTACTTTAATCTACTCGATTTTTTGCTGAATATTGTTTGATCGATTTATCTTGTGCAGTATAGGAGTGTCGGCGAGTCGATTGATGAGGGCGAATTAGCTGGCAACAGGGTTGAGAAAAAGTTGGCAAAAATTCAAGGCATTCCAAACGTGGTATGCCTTTTAGTGATAGAAATTTTGATTAAGCTTAAAACGCTATTTCTATCATTTCCCTATACAGAAGGATGAAAATATTTTTCCTAGCAAATCATCTGAGCTAAATTCACCGGTGATCTCACTCAGATATGCTTGGGCAAGTCGCAATTCTTCAGCTAATAATTCACCTGCAAGGTTGTCTTCAAGCTGATATTTTCCTAGGAGAAGATGTTCTTCGGCTCTTTCTATTGCGTCAATGTGACGTCGTCGTGCGATGAATTGTCCTTCATTCGATGAGTGGAATCCCATACACTCTTTTAAGTGTTCTGCGAGTGCTTCAATGCCTTGTTTTTGACTAGCAGAAAGTCGAAATACGTCATATCCGTTAATACTTGTCTTACCAATTGTTTCACCAGATAGGTCTGCTTTGTTTCGAATAACCGTTAGGCCAATATTATGAGGTAGCTTGTTCATAAAATCGGGCCATATTTTATGCGGGTCGCTTTCATTAGTTTCAGTGCTATCAAGCATAAATAATACGCGGTCTGCTTGCTCTATTTCTTGCCAGGCTCGTTCAATACCTATCAATTCTACTTCGTCAGAGCTTTCTCTTAAGCCTGCAGTATCGATTATATGCAGTGGCATGCCATCGATATGAATATGCTCTTTTAGCACGTCTCTGGTTGTGCCAGCGATGGCAGTTACTATCGCTGCATCTCGACCTGCAAGAGCATTCAATAAACTTGATTTGCCAGCGTTTGGACGGCCAGCTATTACCACACGCATGCCTTCTCTTAATAAACTGCCTTGCTGAGCTTTATTTTTCACCGAAGAAAGCTGAGTATTTATAGCCTGTAAATCTCGCTGAACCTTGCCATCGCTTAAAAAGTCGATTTCTTCATCTGGGAAATCAATAGCTGCTTCTACATACATGCGTAGATGAATTAAAAGTGAAACTAAGGCATTTATTTGGGTCGAAAACTCACCTTGTAATGAACGTAAAGCTCCTCGTGCGGCTTGTTCTGAGCTGGCATCAATAAGATCAGCAATTGCTTCTGCTTGAGCCAAGTCCAATTTGTCATTTAAATAGGCTCGCTCACTAAATTCACCAGGACGCGCCAGGCGCACGTTAGGTACAAGTAAGGTAGCCTTAATTATCATATCTAATACGACTTGCCCACCATGTCCTTGTAGCTCTAATACGTCTTCTCCGGTGAAGGAGTGGGGGGCCTTGAAGAACAGCGCAATTCCTTGATCGAGGGCTTCACCATCAGCTGAAATAAAAGGTACATACTGGGCAAATCTCACAGGGGGGACATGACCGATAATTTGTTCTGCTACCTTAGTCGCTAACGTGCCTGAAATTCGTACTATACCAACCCCACCACGTCCGCTCGCTGTTGCTTGTGCAACGATGGTGTCTTGATTTGAACTGTCTTGCTGGAAGGTCACTATCTTGCTCAATCTCTAAAATTGGTAAATTGTAAGGGTTGTTCTACATCGTTTTCTTTTACCAGTGCCATGACCTGTTGTAAATCATCACGTTTTTTGCCCGTTACCCGAACTTGATCGCCTTGAATAGAAGCCTGGACCTTAATCTTGGCATCTTTGATTAGTTTGATCAGTTTCTTGGCGGCTGGCTGTTCTATGCCCTCTTTGAACGCGATAGCTTGCTTGTATATTTTACCTATATGCTGAACATCTTTTTCTTCAAATGCTGCAGTATCAACACCACGTTTGACGCATGTGCCACGTAAAATATCGAGCATTTGTTTCAGTTGAAAATCGCTGTCTGAAGACATAGTAACGATGCTTTCTTTAAGCTCAAAGCTTGCTTCAACACCGCGAAAGTCAAAACGCGTGGCAAGCTCTCGATTCGCGTTATCTACCGCATTTCTTACTTCTTCTAATTTAATCTCTGAAACAATATCAAATGAGGGCATGGTTTTTTCCTATTGATTGAATGGGGACATTGTAATGCTAGGCACAAATATAAAAAAGCCCGCATCTCATTGTTACAAGATGCGGGCTAATCATATTTGTTAACTTACTTAGTTTTCAGTCCTCGTTTTTCCATTGAAGCGTAGATAATCTTCGCTTGAACTAGCGTAATGAGGTTACTGATTAACCAGTAAAGTACTAGGCCTGCAGGGAATATAAAGAAGAATAGGCTCATAGCAACAGGCATAAACTGCATTATTTTCTGTTGCATAGGGTCTGTCATCGTCATAGGCTGCAATTTCTGCAGTAAAAACATACTTATGCCTGTCAAAATAGGGAGCACAAAATAAGGGTCTTTAACTGATAAGTCGGTTATCCAGAAGATAAAGTCTGCGTGACGTAATTCAACACTTTCAAGCAATACCCAATATAAAGCTAAGAAAATTGGCATCTGTAAAAGAAGAGGGAAGCAACCACCCATAGGGTTAACCTTATCTTTCTTGTACATTTCCATCATGGCCTGTTGCATTTTCTGCTTGTCATCACCGTAACGTTCTTTTAGTGCATCCATCTTAGGTTTTAGGGCGCGCATCTTCGCCATTGACTCATATTGTGCTTTCGTTAGCGGATACATCGCGCCTTTAACGACTATGGTGATAAGGATTATCGAGAAACCCCAGTTACCTATCAAGCTGTGAATGAACTGCAAGAAGGCGAAGAGATACTTCGAAATCCACCAAAGAAAACCGTAGTCGACAGTTAAATCTAGTCCGCGAGCGATTTTTTCTAACGTATCTTGATCTTTAGGGCCAAGATAAAGAGAGCTTTGAATATCAACACTTTGACCAGGCTCTATGTCCACAGATTGACCGGTAAAACCGATAATAGCATTGCCACCTTGAGTCATTTTACTGTATAGATTGTTGGTTTCGTCTTGTGGCGGTACCCAGGCAGAAACAAAATAGTGCTCAATCATTGCGGCCCAACCAGCTGGTGTTGATTGATTCAGATTTTTGTCTTGCATGTCATCAAATGAATATTTTTCGTAACGCTCATCTTCAGTAGAGAATGCACCACCGCGATAAGTCGGCATAAACATGCTGCCACCGATATCCTGTGTGCTTTGTTTTAATTGGCCAAATTGTTTAACGCTTTTAACATCTGAAGAAGTGTTTTCGACATGATAATTCACTTTTACATCATGACTATTTTTATTAAAAACGAACTCTTTTGTGACCACTAAACCTGATTTAGCCGTGTAGGTCAGTGGCACTGTGAGTGTGTCACCTTGCATTACAAAATTATCTTGGCTGACGGAATAAGTAGGTCTAGTGCCTTTGTCTATACCATTAGGCCCGACAAGGCCACTTTGAGCGACAAAAATAGTCGGGCCGTTAGGGCGAAGCAAGCTATATGTGCCTTCAGATCCCTGCTCAAGAGGATATTTAAGCAAATTTGCTGAAATGACATCGCCGCCAATGGTATTAATGCTTAGTTGTAACGTATCGGTCGTCACCGAGATGACTTTACCAACTGCACTTTGGGTCGGTAACGCATTTTGGTTTGTCGGCGCAGCAATAGGAACATCACCATTGCTGGTTGGCGCATCACTACCCACTGTTTGTTGACTTTCTACTGGTTGCAAAGGTTGAGGACCATAGTCCACTTGCCACTGTTGCCATAAAAGAAAGCTGACCATGGCAAGGCCAATTAATAAAAAGCTGCGTTGGGATTCCATAAAATACTCTATATTAACTACATTATTAATTTAAGCCGTATTGCCTGAGCGACGACCTTCATTCGTTTTATGATTTTGACCATATTGGTATAAGGGCAAATTCAAATATTTCAGTGCTTGTTGTACTTCTTCTTTTCGGGCACAAAATCGACTCCACCTGAATGTAGTGGATGGCATTTTAATATGCGTTTGATGCTTAACCAACTACCCATTAGGATCCCGTGAGTTTTTAACGCTTCAATTGCGTAGTAAGAACAGGTTGGATGAAAACGACAATTTTGCCCGAGCAGTGGTGAAAGCCAAAGCTGGTAAAGTCGAATCAAACCTATTGGGATTTTTCGCAGCGCTTGGCTAACTTTTTCCATAATTTACTTAAAACTAGGAATAGTTCCTGATTTGAGAGCTTATCGAGCCCACTTTTACCGACCACTACTATATCAATGTTAGGTAAGCTTTGCTGATGATTGCGAAAACTTTCACGAACAATTCGTTTAATACGATTACGGTCGTGAGCTTTCTTTACTCGCTTTTTAGCAACAGTAATACCTAGTCTTGGATTGAGACCTTCGTTATGTCGAGCAAGTAATGTTAGATTTGGTGATACGGCAGGGGTTGCATTTTTGAAAACAAATTCAAAGTGGGTGGGAGTTAATAGTCTTAACTCCCGAGAAAAATGATTTTCACCCACTTTCAATTATTAAGCTGTTAAACGAGCACGGCCTTTAGCACGACGACTGGCAATAACCTTGCGGCCATTTTTAGTCGCCATACGGGCACGAAAACCGTGTGAACGCTTACGCTTTAAATTACTTGGTTGAAAAGTTCTTTTCATGACCTAGTTCCGCTACATAAGGTTAAAAACAAATGAGCATTTACATGCTCAAAAAGGACGCTGAATTCTAGAGATCTGCCCGACGTTTGTCAATCGGTTATCTTGATCATTGTGTAATTAATGATCATTTGATTAATTTGCTTGTCTTTGGGTAACTCGTACAGGTGAAGTCTATTTATCCACAAAAATAAAAATAATATCTTAATCTCGGCCGATAGTGGCCTAAATATTGAATGTATAGCTATCTGATATTAGAGTCGTTATTTTTATATTAAATAAAAATATGTATTAAATTCAATTGGTTGTTTAGATAATCGAGTTTCATTCATCGAAGTTAGGATCCCATATTTACTTATGCACAGTTTAAAGGGATAATTAGAGTATATTCAGCGTTGAGAGTTGGATATTTAGTCGTTTAAGCCTTTTTTTGTTAATCTTCTTTTTCTGTCGTCTTAAATCGGTCTTGGTTTTTTTCCCCTATATTGTTGGCTCGGAGTAGTTTTTTAATGTCTTTATGGAATCGTTGCCTTGAAAGGCTTCAGCAAGATTTGCCGACACAGCAATTTAGTATGTGGATAAGACCATTAATTGCTAATGAGGAAACAGCTTCTATTACGCTTTTTGCACCCAATCGTTTTGTACTAGATTGGGTTCGTGATAAATATATTGCTCAAATTGAGGCATTATTCGCAGAGTTCTGCGCTACTGATTCGGTACCTCAGCTGAGGATAGAAGTAAGATCTTCGGCGAATGTTCAACAAAGTCACTCCTTCAGTTCAACGCCCAGTGCAAGCTCTTCAGTTGTAGAGAACAGTATTAAATCCCTACAAAGGCATCAGGCCGCGCGCAGTAATGTTCAAGCTGATACGATAAGCCCACCAAACGCTAAGATTGCGGCGTCCCATAAAAGTAATATTAACTTCAATTATAAATTCGATAATTTCGTTGAAGGTAAATCGAATCAATTAGCGCGTGCGGCTTCGCGACAAGTAGCTGATAACCCAGGTAAGGCTTATAACCCGTTGTTTATTTACGGCGGTACCGGTTTAGGTAAAACGCACCTTTTGCATGCTGTGGGTAACGGTATTATTGATAATAAAAAAGATGCGACGGTAGTTTATATGCATTCTGAGCGTTTTGTTCAAGATATGGTAAAAGCCCTGCAGAACAACGCTATTGAAGAATTTAAACGCTATTATCGTTCTGTTGATGCATTGCTTATTGATGATATTCAGTTTTTTGCCAACAAAGAACGTTCTCAAGAAGAATTTTTTCATACCTTCAATGCTTTATTAGAAGGTAACCAGCAAATTATTCTCACGTCTGATCGATATCCTAAGGAAATTGACGGAGTAGAGGATCGCTTAAAATCTCGTTTTGGATGGGGCTTAACGATTGCCATTGAGCCACCAGAATTAGAAACGCGGGTAGCAATTCTAATGCGCAAAGCATTAGAGAATAAGATTGTGTTACCTGATGAGGTTGCGTTTTTCATTGCTAAAAGGCTCCGTTCAAATGTACGCGAATTAGAGGGGGCGCTTAACCGTGTTATCGCCAACGCTAATTTCACTGGTAGGCCGATTACAATAGATTTTGTGCGAGAAGCTTTACGCGACTTATTGGCTTTGCAGGAAAAGCTCGTCACTATAGATAACATTCAGAAAACAGTGGCTGAGTATTATAAAATTAAAATGGCAGATATTCTCTCTAAGCGCCGAAGCCGAAGTGTTGCACGCCCTAGGCAGATGGCTATGGCTTTGTCAAAAGAATTGACGAATCATAGTTTGCCAGAAATAGGTGATGCGTTCGGTGGGCGAGACCATACGACAGTGTTGCACGCGTGTCGGAAAATTGTGCAGCTTAGAGAAGAGAGTCATGATATAAAAGAAGACTATCAAAATTTAATTCGCACCTTATCTTCATAAAAAAGTTACGAGAATTTAGATGAAATTCAGCATAAGCAGGGAAAACTTTTTACAGCCGCTACAGTTAGTTTCTGGCGCTGTAGAGCGCAGACATACCTTACCAATTCTTTCTAATGTATTGATCAAGGTTAGTGAAAATGCATTGTGGTTGACAGGTACCGATTTAGAAGTCGAGTTGATTTCTAATGTTACCCTTACCGGTGAATTCGAGGAAGGCGAGATTACGGTGCCTGCCAAGAAGCTGTTAGATATTATTCGTGGGTTAACTGAAGGTAGTGAAATTAGTTTTCAGCTTGATGGGAATAAAGCGATTCTACGCTGTGGGCGCAGTAAATATAGCCTATCAACATTATCAGCAACAGATTATCCAAACCTAGAGGATTGGCAGGGCGATTTAGAGTTTGAAATCTCCCAATCAAATTTAAAGCGATTAATCGACAGTGTGCACTTTTCTATGGCGCAACAAGATGTTCGATACTATTTAAACGGCATGTCCCTAGAGACTGAAGATAATGTTATTCGAACGGTTGCTACAGATGGGCACAGGCTCGCATTGTGTCGCTTAAATTACACTGAAGCTACTCTGCCTAACCGTCAAGTCATTATCCCTCGTAAAGGCGTTATGGAGATTATTAGGCTAATAGAGGATAGCGATAAGTCGTTAAAAGTTCAGGTTGGTTCTAACCACATTCGAATATTTTCTAATGATTTTATTTTTACCAGTAAGCTAGTCGATGGCCGCTTCCCGGATTATCGTAGAGTGTTACCTAAAGACGGTGATAAAAACATTGTCGCTAGCAAGCTTGCCTTAAAGAATGCATTTTCTCGAGCTTCAATCCTTTCTAATGAAAAATTCAAAGGAGTACGTCTCAATTTGTCTTCTGGTGAATTGAAAATTACCGCTAACAATCCTGAGCAAGAAGAAGCAGTAGAAATTGTTGATGTGAATTACCAAGGTGGAGATTTAGAAATAGGTTTCAATGTAGCTTACTTAATCGATGTGCTTAATGCGGTTAATGCAGAGGAGGTTAAATTCACTTTAGCGGACTCTAATAGTAGTGCATTAATTGAAGATGGGGCAGATGATTCTGCTTTGTACGTTATTATGCCAATGAGGCTATAGTACATTCCTTGTTGATACTAATATGAAGCTGGACACCGTCCAGATACGCAATTTGCGAAATCTGCAAGATGTATTACTTAAACCAAGTCACGGCGTTAATTTTATACTTGGAAAAAATGGTAGTGGAAAGTCTTCAATTTTGGAGGCTATTCATTATTTAGGATTCGGCCGCTCTTTTAGAACAGCAAAGCACAAGCACGTTATTCAAAATCAGACTAATTCATTTACTGTTTTCTGCGAGTGTTCAGAGCTCGATATTAATCAACGCCTAGGAATTTCTCGCGATATTAATGATGCCGTTAACGTGAGCATCAATGGTTTTAAAAGCAATAAAATATCAGAATTAGTCAGTAAACTTCCGGTCCAAATTTTTACGCCTCAAAGCTCGGATATCCTCTTAGGCGCGCCTAAACTTAGAAGAAAGTATTTAGATTGGTGTTTGTTTCACGTGGAACATTCATTTCTAGTTTGCTCGAACCGCTATTCAAAGCTTCTAAAACATAATAATGCGCTATGCCGAAAGCACCAAGTTGGCTACGCTAATCCACAACGTGTTTATTGGACAGAATTATTGGCAAAGTACGCGAATGAGCTGACTAATTTTAGAAATCAGATAATGTCTAGCTTAATACCTCTAATTACTTCGAATCTAGAGCATTTTTTACCTGAGTTTTGTGTCGAAATCTCGTATTATAGGGGATGGGAAAAAGGTCTTAGCATTAGCGAGGCGCTAGTTAAATCAGCAGACCGGGATTATAAGAATGGTTTCATAAGCGTTGGCCCCCATAAGGCCGATGTTAGATTTAGAATCGACGGCAAACCCGCTCATGAGGTTTTGTCCCGAGGACAGCTTAGAATGCTAGTAGCAGCGCTACAACTCGCTACTACTCAGTGTTTAATGTCCTATACCGAAAAGACCTGTATTTTCTTACTAGATGATGTTGGGGCTGAATTAGACGCAGCAAAACGAGAAGTCTTTATTGATAAACTTCTTGAATCAAACACCCAACTTTTCGTCACAGCGATAGAAGAGCATCAGCTAGAATTTATAGATAAATACCAAAATAAAAAAATGTTTCACGTGGAACATGGCCAGGTGAGAGAGGAGATTTAATCAAATGGCAGAAGAGCATAAGTACGATTCGTCGAGTATTAAAGTATTAAAGGGGTTAGATGCAGTACGTAAACGCCCTGGTATGTATATAGGTGATACTGATGACGGTACAGGTTTACACCACATGGTGTTTGAGGTTGTAGATAACTCAATCGATGAAGCGTTAGCTGGGCACTGTACCAATATAAACGTAAAAATCCATACTGATGGCTCTGTTTCTGTCAAAGATGATGGCCGTGGGATCCCTACGGAAATACACGAAGAAGAAGGTATCTCTGCAGCCGAAGTTATTATGACCGTACTTCATGCCGGTGGTAAGTTTGATGATAACTCTTATAAAGTGTCAGGCGGTTTACACGGCGTGGGTGTTTCGGTAGTTAATGCGTTATCTCGTAAATTACAGATAATGATTCGCCGTCAAGGTAAGGTGCACGAGCAAGAGTATCGACACGGAGTACCTCAAAAACCCTTAGAGGCTATCGGAGAAACTGATTCAACAGGAACGACTATTCGATTCTGGCCAAGTGAAGGTACTTTTAATGGAATAGAATACCACTATGACATTTTAGCTAAACGTCTTCGTGAATTGTCATTCCTTAACTCAGGTGTAAGTATTACCCTTGAAGATGAACGTGATGGTAAAAAAGATCACTTCATGTATGAAGGAGGAATTAAGGCATTTGTTGAGTATTTAAATCAAAACAAAACACCAGTCCATCAACAAGTATTTCATTTTAACAGTGAGCGTGAGGACGGCATTTCAGTAGAGGTTGCTCTACAATGGAATGACTCTTTCCAAGAGAATGTTTATTGCTTTACCAATAATATTCCACAGCGAGACGGCGGCAGTCACTTAGCAGGATTTCGTGGCGCACTGACTCGTACCCTAAATACCTTTATGGAAAAAGAAGGTCATAATAAGAAAAACAAAACTAACGCAAGTGGTGATGATGCTCGAGAAGGGTTGACGGCCGTTGTGTCCGTTAAAGTACCAGATCCTAAATTTTCATCACAAACAAAAGACAAATTAGTTTCATCGGAAGTGCGTCCTGCTGTGGAAACAGTAATGGGTGAGAAGCTGAATGAATTCTTATTAGAGAATCCCGCAGCCAGTAAGATCATCATAGGCAAAATTATAGACGCGGCTCGAGCTCGTGAAGCGGCGCGTAAAGCGCGTGATATGACGAGACGTAAAGGTGCTCTTGATCTTGCTGGGTTACCGGGGAAATTAGCCGATTGCCAAGAAAAAGATCCTTCTCGTTCAGAGTTATACATTGTGGAAGGGGACTCTGCTGGCGGTTCAGCCAAGCAGGGAAGAAACAGAAAAAACCAAGCTATACTGCCATTGAAAGGTAAGATACTTAACGTTGAAAAAGCTCGCTTCGATAAAATGTTATCTTCGCAAGAAGTTGCAACGCTAATCACAGCTTTAGGTTGCGGTATCGGTCGCGATGAATATAATCCAGAAAAACTACGTTACCATCGTATTATTATCATGACGGATGCGGACGTTGATGGATCGCATATTCGTACTTTGTTGCTGACTTTCTTCTATCGTCAAATGCCTGAGATAATCGAGCGTGGATATATCTATATTGCTCAACCGCCTTTGTATAAAACTAAAAAAGGCAAACAAGAACAATACTTAAAAGATGACGATTCACTAACAAAATATTTAACGACTATTGCTCTAGATAACGCATCTATACACGTTAACGAAGACGCACCTGGTCTTAGCGGTGTTGGCCTTGAAAAACTGGTTAATCAATATCAAAACGCTATGAAAATGATCAAACGCATGAGTCGTCTTATGCCAGAAGTCATTTTGAGTAGCTTAATATACAGTAAGGTTATTACTTTATCTGACCTACAAGACAAGGCTAAACTCGAAGTTATTGCTAATAGCTACAGCGAAAGCCTGACACGTAATGAAGTTGATGGTGCAACGTATCGTTATGATATAAGAGAAAATAGCGAGCGTAACAATTGGTATATTGCGCTGATAATTCGTTTGCATGGTATTGATACTGAATACAAAATCGATCAGGAGTTTATAGAATCTATCGAATACACTCGTCTACGAGAGTTAAACGAATCTATTAATGGACTGATTGAAGAGGGTGGTTACGTTAAACGTAATGATAAAGTTAAAGTTATCACTTCATTTGCTGAAGGTTTAGACTGGCTAATGGCCGAATCTAAAAAAGGTCAATATATACAGCGTTATAAAGGTCTAGGTGAAATGAACCCAAGTCAACTTTGGGAAACGACAATGGACCCAGGTTCACGCCGTATGCTTCAGGTTAAGATTGAAGACGCTATTAAAGCTGACCAATTATTCACTACGCTAATGGGTGACCACGTAGAGCCAAGACGGGCATTTATCGAAGAAAACGCCTTAAGAGTGGCGAACTTAGATGTATAGCGTTTTTGCTGTTATAGAATAAGTACGTAACATGATGATTAGCCCGCTTAGAACGCGGGCTTTTTTTTGGTTATTTTTTGTAAAAATGCGAATAAGGTTATTGTAGATTGGACCTATTTACCGCATACCACGGTCATCCTAGATCAGTATTTAAACTATAAAATTATGCATATAATAAATTAAATTTTAACTAAAAATATTAGAGTAAATTAATGAAAACGATCGGAATGTTAGGAGGAATGAGTTGGGAATCTACCGCCCACTATTACCAGCTGCTAAATAAAGGAATTAACGAAGCGTTAGGAGGCCTCAGTAGCGCTAGTATAATACTTAATAGCGTTAACTTCCAAGATATAGAACTACTACAAAGAACGGGAAATTGGAGCGATACAGGGCTTATTTTGGGCCAAGCGGCGACTGCAGTAGAGAAAGCGGGAGCGGATTTTATCATTATATGTACTAACACTATGCACAAGGTAGTTAATGAAATTAGCCACTTTACCTCGTTGCCTATTCTTCATATAGCAGATGCAACGGCAGAAGCGTTGTGTTGTGCAAATATAAAGCAAGTTGGTTTATTAGGTACTGCATTCACGATGGAACAAGCGTTTTACAAAACACGTATCCGTGAAAAATTTAGTATTGAAGTGACAGTTCCTTGTGAAGAGGATAGGGCGTTTGTGCATAAGGTTATATATCAAGAATTGTGTAGAGGCATTATCTCAAATGAATCTAAAATACGTTTTTTAGATATTATCAATGAATTGTATTCACAAGGCTGCGAAGGTGTAATTTTAGGATGTACCGAAATTTCTTTACTCGTTCGACAGGAAGATACAGATGTGTCTCTTTATGACACTACTGCTATCCATGCGGACGCTGCGGTACGATTAGCATTATCTCGTTAATCGCTATTTATTGGTACTAAGTGCGTTACAACCAATTAGGGTCAAAAATTTCAAAATGGCCACGACCATTTTGTTTTACCTTGTACATTGTTTTATCAGCACAAGCGATGAGGTCTTTCGTGTTATCAGCATGAGTAGGCGCAATTACCACACCAATACTGCCACCTATAGTGCAGGTAATCTCATCGGATATGTCAATAGGATAGCGCAGGCTATCAAGCGTAGATTGCGCTAATGCGCAAATCTCATCTATATTTACTTCGTTGACTACGTATGCCGCTACGAACTCGTCTCCACCCCAGCGGCTACAGAATTCATTCTTACCATCGAATACGGTCTGTAAACGTTTACCAACTTCGATGAGAACACGGTCTCCTGCATCGTGCCCGTGGTTATCGTTGACGGGTTTAAAATTATCGAGATCGATCATAAAAACGACTAAACTCAAATCTAAAAAGCTTACGGTCTGTAGCAAATTGTCAATTTCTGCTTCACCGGCACGTCTATTCTTAAGATGAGTCAATGCATCATGGTCTGCTTCGAAGCGTGTTTTATGTTCCTTTTCAGCGCGAGCAGTCACATCATACATGATAACTTCTATAAGTGGCCCTTGGGTGCCAGTCTCTGACTGACGCACTTCTGAACGTTGCGTAGTAACCCGAGAGAATAAGCAATGAACCCATTTCTTTTTTTCGCCCGAAAGTGATTTACACTTTAGATCGATAGATAGATGGTTAACAGATTCCTCATTGCGTATTCTGATTAATAAACTAGCGAGCTGATCGACATGCTCAAACAACTCGATAAACGTAGTGTCATTTGATGAATTTGGTAGCATATTGTTGAAAGCAGGGTTTGATGCACTAATCATATTATCGGCGTCTATTAGACAAATCCCTGCACTAGCTTGTTCAAATATTAGGCGAAACTTACTCTCTAGGGCTTGGGTTTGAATACGCAAATCAGTTTCATTTTCCAATGTGCTTTTAAGCTCTCCCATAAGATCGTTGATGCCTTGTACCATCTGACCAATTTCGTCATTTTCATTATGAATTAAAGTGCGCATTGTTTCAGTATTACGGGGGTCAATCTTCAAGAAACTTGCGGTTAATTTTTGTAATGGTTGGGTCAGAAGTTTGTGCACAAAAACTGACACAAAAAGTGCGACAATAGCAGAGTAAAGAAGCAATAAGAGTGCGTCATTGACAGCGTTTTGTTTGGCAATACTCTGGATGTAATTACGATTAGGGTATATTAGAAGCTCGCCAATCGTTTGATTGGGAATGAAAGGGTGCTGGACCTCAGTCTTTATAACACCTTTACTACCACTAAGAATGCCAAAACTGACATCCAAACTTATTGAGTCGGAAAGTTTTGCGCCGGCAATAAGATCATTTATCACCAAGCCTTGAACAATTTCTTGTCCTAATTCTTTATCTTGTACATATAAAGCAATTGAAGCCGTGCTGCGTATAGTGGCTCCAATCTGCTCAATTAGCGCCTGGGCTTTATTTTCCTCACTGCTGACAGCGTTGACATACAATAAAACCGACGTAACAAGTGATGTACCAATGGCTCCGATAGCAATCGCTAACGCCACTTTGATATAAATTTTTCCGCTAATGCTTTTCAAAATAGAAATTCACCTATTAGTACATTTATTTAAGTTATTGATATCTATAAAAATAAATCAAATAATGAAAAATGAGTATCAAATCATAATCTATTTACGGTAACTGCCGGTTTGTCGATATTGGAGAAATTAATTGTAAATTCGTATAAGCCGGTTTCTTTAGGAACGAACCTAAAATTTTCGTCAGTGGTATTACAATCAGCATAGACTGTTTTACCCAATGTTATGCTCTGATCCCTGTATTGACTTTTGTATCCGCAACTAGAGCCCGGCGTCCAATTCTTATCTGCAAATTTAAAATCATAGGGTTGCCCATCAGCAATTAATTCAATGGTGGTAGCATAGGTGCTACCACCTTTGAGTGTAAGCTGATATTGAGGATCGGCTTCCCACCAAGTAAACACACCCCGTAAGTACATATCAGGAAGTTGCTGAATATCTTTATAGGGTTCTACCGTATAGCTAGCACAGCTAGTAATAAGACAAACTGCACAGGCGGAGTAAAGATGTTTAAGCTTGGACATAAATGGGTACCTAAAACTCATATATTCAGTCAATCCTAATGTTACTGCTGATTCAAAATAGAAATGTCAGCTACTAATAAGAACAGCGTTCTCAACTTGGACAATAAAGCGAGGCGATTGTTTCGTACCAGCTCATCTTCGGCCATGACCATAACGTTATCGAAGAAGTTGTCTACTTGAGTATGTAGCGTTGCTAACTCGGTAAATACGCCCTGATAGTTACCATCATTCACGAAAGCCGTTACATTTCCTTCGATGCCGTTAAGGGCTTCAGCCAATGCCTTCTCTTGCTCACTATCGAACAATGCAGGATTGATATTATGGACACCGGTTACGTTATTCTTAGCGAGAATATTAGCGACACGTTTGTTTGCTGAAGCAAGAGCAAGACCTGATGCTAAACGCTTGAAGCCGGACACAGCTTCAATTCTGGCCGCAAAATCGGCTGGCTTAGTTGGGCGTCTAGCAGCAACGGCTTGAATTACATCTATATCAATTCCTTGCTCCTGATACCATGCTCTGAAGCGGCCTAAGACGAAATCAACGACTTGAGATTCCAAATTATCTGAATGAGTCAACTTGTCACCGAACAGGCTGATAGAGGCGCGAACCAAATCAACAAGGTCTAACGGTAACTTCATTTCAACTGTAATACGCAACACGCCGATAGCGGCTCGTCTTAAAGCAAAAGGGTCTTTGTCGCCTTTGGGCATTTGACCGATACCAAATATGCCTACTAATGAGTCTATTTTGTCTGCTAACGCAACGGCACAGCTGATATGAGAAGTAGGGAGTTTATCTCCGGCAAAACGTGGCATGTATTGCTCGTTTTGAGCTAAAGCTACGTCATCATCCTCACCGTCAAATTTAGCGTAGTGCATTCCCATAATGCCTTGAACATCTGGGAACTCCATAACCATGTTGGTCATTAGATCTGTTTTTGATAGCAAGCCTGCGCGCATTGCTAACGTTGAATCACAGTTTAACATCGTTGCAATACTGCCTGCTAACTGAGATATGCGCTGAGATTTTTCATATAGCGTACCTAATTGCTTTTGGAACAAAACGGTTTTTAAACTATCAAGGCGCGACTCTAAGGTATTCTTTTTATCAGTATTAAAGAAAAATTCCGCATCCGCTAGGCGAGGGCGGATTACTTTTTCATTACCACTAACTATTTGACTTGGATCTTTACTCTCGATATTAGTCACGAACACAAAACGCGATTTGAGTTGACCGTTTTGATCAAGCAATGGAAAGTATTTTTGGTCATCTTTCATGGTGTATATTAGCGCCTCTTTAGGCACCTCTAAGAAAGACTCGTCGAAACTGGCAGTCAACACCACAGGCCACTCAACTAACGCAGTTACTTCATCTAGTAAAGCATCATTCATATCGGCAGTTGCGTTTTCTTTTTGCGCGGTAGCGTTAACTTGTTGCTGTATTTTTGCTTTACGTGTTGCAAAATCAGCCAGTACATAATGTGCTTCTAACTGCGTTAGGTAATCATCCGCATGTGCCAAATTGAACTGTTTTTCACCATGAAAACGATGACCATAGACTATGCGATCTGAGTCTATACCTAATATATTCCCGGCAATTATCTCTTTACCAAACAACATACAAACCGTATGCACAGGACGAATAAACTGTATTGGGCTGCTTCCCCACCGCATTGGCTTGGGGATCGGTAATTTCTTGAGTGCAGATTCAATCATTGCAGGTAAAAGCTTGGCAATTTGTTCGCCTTTTGCCTCGCCTTTAAATAATAGCCATTCGCCTTTATCCGTGGTTAAACGCTCTGCCTGTTCTACCGTGATACCGTTCGAACGAGCCCAGCCTTGGGCTGCTTTAGTCGCTTGACCTGATGCATCAAACGCAACAGAAACAGCAGGGCCTTTCTTTTCAATTGACTTGTCTTCTTGTTGCTCTGCTAGACCTAACACGTTTACTGCAAGACGGCGAGGGGACGCAAACCATTTAACTGATGAGTACGTTAACTCAGCGTCATCTAGAGCTGCTTGAACATTATCTGCAAATGCTTGAGCTAACTTACCGAGTGCTTTAGGTGGCAATTCTTCGGTACCAATTTCAACTAATAAATTTTCGTAACGCATGAATTAAGCCTCCTTTTTACACATTGGGAATCCAAGCTTTTCTCGAGCTTGATAATAGGCTTCTGCACACGCTTTAGACAGCGCACGAACACGAAGTATATAACGTTGACGTTCCGTTACTGAGATGGCGTGGCGAGCATCTAGTAAGTTAAACGCATGAGATGCTTTCATTACTTGCTCATAAGCGGGTAAGGGTAATCCTGCTTCGATCATCTTTTGGCTTTCTTTTTCGCAGTGATCGAATGTGCCAAACAAAGCGTCAACATCTGCGTACTCGAAGTTATAGGTAGATTGCTCAACTTCGTTTTGATGGAAAACATCGCCATAAGTCACTTTGCCTAAGGGGCCATCAGTCCAAACTAAATCATAAATGCTATCTACACCTTGAATATACATAGCTAAACGTTCTAACCCGTAGGTAATTTCACCAGTAACGGGTGAGCACTCAATTCCACCAACCTGTTGAAAATAGGTAAATTGAGTAACTTCCATCCCATTCAACCAGACTTCCCAGCCAAGTCCCCATGCACCTAACGTGGGCGACTCCCAATTGTCTTCAACAAAGCGAATATCGTGCACTAGAGGATCGAAACCGAGCTCTTTAAGTGAGCCTAAATAAAGCTCCTGAATATTGCTCGGTGAGGGTTTAAGCATTACTTGAAACTGATAGTAATGCTGTAATCGATTTGGGTTTTCGCCGTAGCGGCCGTCTGTAGGTCGACGACAGGGTTGAACATATGCACTACTTATTGGCTCTGGTCCAATGGAACGTAGGAATGTCATAGGGTGAAAAGTGCCTGCGCCGACTTCCATATCTAAAGGTTGAATGATTACGCAACCTTGCCTTGCCCAGTAGTCTTGGAGTGATAAAATCAGTCCTTGAAAGGTTTTACTATCAAACTTATTCATTAATTGCTGCCACAAAAATAATCCGAAAAAACGCCGGTTAGTATACCTGCTGTATACCGATCAATGTAGGTTAAATAACCATATTAATGTCTCAATAGGTTATTAAAGGACGAAAAAATGCACCAGACTCGCTGTGCTTGGGTTTCTCAAGATCCGATTTATCAAGATTATCACGACTATGTATGGGGACGCCCTGTTCAGGATAAATACGAACTATTCGCCAAACTATGCTTGGATGGCCAGCAAGCTGGCCTGAGTTGGTTAACTATTTTGAAAAAACAGCAAAATTACTATCAAGCATTTCATAACTTTGATCCATTGCTTATCAGTGTTATGACTGAAGACGATGTTGAGCGTTTGATGCAAAATAAAGGCATAGTGCGTAATCGCCTTAAAATAAATGCCATTATTAAGAATGCTAAAGGGTTTCTTGAGATTGAGCGAGAAGGCATAAGCTTCTTAGATTATATTTGGTCGTTTGTAAAAGACCAACCGACAGTAAACGCTTGGGTGGACAAAAATGAGGTGCCGACTACAACAAGTGAATCAGACGCAATGAGTAAGGCGCTAAAAAAACGGGGATTTTCTTTTGTAGGAAGTACTATTTGTTATGCGTTTATGCAGGCCGTAGGATTAGTGAACGACCATACTACAGACTGCTTCTGCTATCCCACAAACCCAAACGCCTCTAAGGCGTGAAGGTTCGTAATTTAGACACATCACGCAGGATTTGGCTTTCAAGTTCTACCTCAGCAGCTTCTCTTTCATCGTCTTGTATTTTTCGTTCAAGGGATGAAAGTTTATCTCTAGCTTCATGGGTTGGAAAATTACTGACCTTCATATACAAGTTATAAAGTCCTGGATATTGAGATTGATAATCAGGCTTGTTATCAATAGGTAGACTTTCGTGTAAATGATACAAACGAATGCTACCTTCCGATAAATTGCATTGTTGCTGTTCCACGGCCATGGCAATTGTATGAATACTTTCCATTAGCCGTGTAATTCGCTGTTGTTTCGTTTGCGCCATTTTTTTGTTCTGCTTGTTAAGCATAAACAAGAGCTTGCCGGCATAAAAAGCCAGACCGGCGATGATCAATAAAGCAATAACGAAAAGTGAAATAGCAAAATAGCTCATTTTAAAAACTTATTTAAATTTGTTTATATCAATAGACTCGAATTGCGCATATAGATCATCTTCAGATGAATCTGCAGCTTGGTCTTCCTCATTTGATATGCCTAGTAATTCACATAGTTCCTGATGTCTTGCAGTCAATCTATTAACAAATGCACGCTCTTCTTTGCTTAGTGTTTGGTCAGCATCGAGTTTCTCAAGTAACATTCCGAAGCGTTCATTCTGCTCGATACTTTCAAGTTCCTGAGCAGGGGAGAAGTACTTAGGCTTCGCTACCTTAGATTTTGGTTTGTCATCTATGATCAAAGGGATTGGTTTTTTACTGCCTACTCTAGGATCTTTGAGCGCTTTCTTCTGTTGATTTGACGAGCTAGTTTGTTCTGGATTATTTCGACTACCAGAAGCCTTACCCAACGTTTTTTTATTTCGTTTAGGTGCTGCTGGTACTGATTTACGTTTTGTTTTCGGCGCTAGGGGTGTTCCAATTTGACCGATTTTCCGAGACTTCTTTTTTCTAGGCATAAATAACCTCCACAATATTTGCGCGGATTTTACCTTAAAACAGACTGGTTAAATATGGTTCACAAGATAAGGAGTGAAATTTAGCTAATAAAAAGGGCAATAGCCTAAGCTATTGCCCTCAAATCACAGATGTGTCGTAAGACACCGATCTCGACAGTCGTTCATCCTGAACAGTTAGTGGTGGTCCTTCATGTTTTCTCTTTTTATTAATTTTAACGAAAACAGTATATAGTTTAGGGTCTTCCTGACGCTTTATTATTGTCGTCCTTGCCTTTTCACCAAAGGTTTAAAGTTTTAGCACTGCTTGCTAATTATCTTCCATGAGCAAACTTTCGTTTGTTGTCCCTGTTGTTTTTCTGGGAGATAGAATACACGACAACTAAATATTTACAACTTGTTTACATAGTATTCTGTTATTACTTTTACCAATAGATAAAAAAAACGACCTGATGGGGTCATTTTTTAGGCGTTGTTAAGGCAAGTGATTTTTAATATAAACCAGCTATGTATTTTGACAACACATCAATATCTTGGTCACTTAGGCGTTTAGCAATATCTGCCATCATGCCATTATGTGAATTTGCTCGTTGGCCTGATCTAAAGGCTTCTAATTGGGCTTTTAAATAAGTTGTATGCTGACCGCTGATATCGGGAAAGCCAGAAAGACTAGTTCCATTACCACGTGGGCCATGACAAGCAGTACATGCGGTAATTCCACGCGCTAGATCACCACCGCGATATAACTTGCTTCCAGCTGCAATTGCATCTTCGGGCGCCTCGCCCTCTTTGGCCGTTTGACTTGAAAAATATGCCGCAATGTCTTGCATGTCTTGTTCTGATAGAGCTGCCGCCATACCATTCATCACAGCATTATTGCGACCTTCTTCTCCGCCCGTTTGCGAGGCAAGCTTAAATTCTTGTAGCTGTTTAACTAGGTAGTCAGCATGCTGACCAGCCAGTTTAGGATTCATGTCTATCATGCTGTTTCCATCAGCACCATGACAGGCCCCACAAGCAACAGACTTTGTTTTACCTGCTTCAATATCACCGGCTGCCATCGCACCAGCAGATAAACCTAAAAAAACGCTAACTAACAAACCCATCATTTTCATATTCTTTCTCATTAAGCTGCTGATTATTTAACCATTATCAGAATAGTAACTGGTGTATTTTACACATTTACAGCGCCAGTAAAATATATTCCATACTATTAGCGCAATATTATACGACATAACAACCACTTTCGATTTGTATTTACCTGATATAATGGACAAATCAATAAAGGTAATGATCTAGAATCGTTTTATGACTAGGAGTAAGTGTGAGTCATTATAGTCAAGCTAAGTTTAATTTAAGTGCTCCAGATATCAGTCACTTGTGCGCTGATGAGGGAGTTGAGGTTGCCTTCGCAGGGCGTTCTAATGCAGGTAAATCAAGCGCGCTTAATCGCCTGACACGCCAAAAAAGCTTAGCCCGCACCAGTAAAACCCCCGGTCGAACACAACTAATTAATGTATTCGACTTAGATGAGCAACGTCGTCTTATCGATTTACCTGGTTACGGTTATGCCAAGGTACCTATGGCAATTAAACTTAAATGGCAAAAATCTTTAGGTGAATATCTACAAAAGCGTGAAAGCTTGAAAGGTTTAGTTGTACTGATGGATATACGTCATCCATTTAAAGATTTGGATCAAGAGTTGATTCAATGGGCCGTTTCAGCAGATTTACCCGTCTTGGGTTTACTGACTAAAGCAGACAAATTTAAATCAGGGAAACGCAAAGCACAACTATTGATGGCTAGAGAAGCTTCATTGGCGTTTTGTGGTGATGTAACAATCCATCTGTTCTCGTCATTAAATGGTTTAGGGCTAGATAATTGCGAACGAGTATTAGACCAATGGTTTGGCTACAATCAAGATAAAGAGCCTGAGCAAGAATAAGGGCAAAAAAAAACCTTGTCGAAAGACAAGGTTTTAAAACATCTAGAACACACACCAAATCAGAGTCTTGAACTTCATATAAGTTCAGTCAAAGCAAAATTATTTTCATAAATAGTTATTTTATACTTGAAATGGCTACATTTTAATCAATATTGTAACGAATCAATTTCTTCAGGGCATAAAAAAACCCCAGCAAGTGCTGAGGTCGAAGCAAAGGTCTGAAAATACATACCTCTGTACCCTACAAGACAGATATTATGCAAAGATCAGCAAAATGCCAACCGCTTTATGTAATTAAATTACATAAAGCGCTTATTTTTACTGATTATTGAAGATTTAGTTAGTGGGCTTCGTCCCAATTCTCGCCTACACCAGCCTCAACTATAAGCGGAACATCTAGAACTACTGCATTTTCCATAAGATGAACGATAGTTTCTTGGTGTTTTTCTAAGTTTTGTTCTTTTATTTCAAAAACAAGCTCGTCGTGCACTTGCATGATCATACGTACTTCGTCATAGGCTAATGAATCTATCCACGTTGCTACTTTGATCATGGCCTTTTTAATAATGTCTGCTGCAGTTCCCTGCATTGGTGCATTAATTGCGGCTCGCTCGGCGCCTTTTCGACGTAAGCCATTACTGGCATTTATTTCCGGTAAATATAAACGACGACCAAATACGGTTGAAACATAACCTTGTTCTTTAGCAATTATTCGCGAGTTTTCCATATACTTAAGTACGCCTGGATATCGCTCAAAATATAGGTCCATATAATGTTGAGCATCATGGCGCGAAACGTTGAGCTGTTTCGCTAGACCGAATGCTGACATACCGTAAATTAAACCGAAATTGATAGCTTTGGCATTACGTCTTTGTTCAGTCGTTACTTGCTCTAGTGGTACGTTAAAAACTTCAGCTGCTGTTGCAGTATGTACATCTTTACCATTTGAGAATGCTGTTAATAAGCCTTCATCCTTTGAAAGATGGGCCATTATCCGCAGTTCTATCTGAGAATAATCTGCGGCAACAATTTTATAACCAGGGCGTGCTATAAAAGCTTGTCGTACTCTACGACCTTGCTCTGTTCTAATGGGGATATTTTGCAGATTCGGATCAGTCGAAGACAGTCGGCCCGTTGCTGTTATTGCTTGATGATAAGATGTATGAACGCGTCCGGTGCGTGGGTTTATCATCTTAGGTAGCTTATCAGTGTAGGTGTTTTTTAATTTGCTTAAACCGCGAAACTCCATTAACAATTTAGGTAGGGGGTATGTAAGTGCTAACTCTTGTAGCACTTCTTCCGACGTGGACGGGGCGCCTTTGGGCGTTTTTTTAAGTATGGGTAAGGCTAATTTTTTAAACAGTATCTCTTGTAACTGTTTCGTTGAGCCTAAATTAAACTCTTCTCCAGCCATTACATGTACTTCAGTTTCTAATTGCATGATCCTAGCTGCAAGATCCTGACTCTGCTGACTTAACTTTTGGCTATCGATCAAAACACCAAATTGTTCCATTTTGGCTAATACAGACGCTAAAGGCACTTCAATGTCGCGTAATACAGCGGCCAGTTCAGGCGCTTTACAAAGCTGTTGCCATAATTGGTTGTGTAGACGTAAAGTTATATCTGCATCTTCGGCAGCGTAGGGTGCCGCCTGCTCAAGAGGAATCTGATTGAACGTTAGTTGCTTAGCACCCTTACCTGCGATGTCTTCAAAATGAATTGTAGACATGCCCAAGTAGTGCTGTGCGAGGCTGTCCATATCATGGCGAGTTGCTACGCTGTCTAGAACATAAGATTCAAGCATCGTATCGTACGCAATACCGCGAAGATTAATATCGTAATTAGCTAACACATTTTTATCGTACTTTAGATGCTGGCCAACCTTCGCTTTGTTCGAATCTTCTAATATCTCTTTAAATTGAGCTAACACTCGGGCACGATCGAGTTGTTCTGGAGCATCCACATAATCATGCGCTAAAGGCAGATAGGCCGCTTTTCCTTCTTCGATACAAAACGACATACCAACTAATTCGGCCTGCATGTAATTTAAACTGGTTGTTTCTGTGTCAAATGCGAAGAGCTCAGCTGAATTTAGCTTTGTTAACCAGCTATCAAGCGCTTCTTGGGTCAATATAATTTCATAATTGACTTGAAGTTCGCTTGTGTCGGTCTTACCGATCTCTAATGCATTAGATTCAGCCTTTTGTTCAGTGTTGTTTAAAGCGTCTGTAGCGTCTTTTAGCCATCGCTTAAATTCGAGTTCAGCGAATAATTCTTTTAAAGCGCTGTAATCTGCTTCAATAGGCTTCAAATCAGTTGGACTACAATCCATTTGAACATCCAGTTTGATGGTAGCTAAGGTATAAGAGAGTCGAGCCTGCTCCTCATATTCACGCATTTTATCAGCCATTTTTTTGGCGCCACGAAATTCAAGACTGGCAATCTTTTCAAGATTTTTATAGATCTCATCTATACAACCAATACCTTGTAACAGGCCCAGAGCGCTTTTATCACCCACGCCAGGGACGCCTGGAATGTTATCTACTTTGTCACCCTTAAGAGCAAGAAAATCTATAACTAATTCAGGTGGGATCCCGAATTTGTCAATGACACCCTGAGGATCCATAACATGGTTGTTCATGGTATTGATTAAAGTGACGTGTTCATTTACGAGTTGAGCCATGTCTTTATCGCCAGTACTGATCAAGGTGGCGATCCCAAGTTTACTGGCTTGGTCTGCCAGTGTTCCGATCACGTCGTCGGCTTCAACGCCTGATTCAACAATGATCGGTAATCCCATTGCTTTAATGATGTTATGTAGCGGTTCGATCTGTCCTCGCAGTTCTTCGGGCATTGAAGGACGATTAGCCTTGTATTCGCTATAAATATCATCGCGAAATGTTTTACCTTTTGCATCAAATACGACTGCCATATGTGTGGGCTTGAACTGTTTAATTAGGCTACGCAGCATATTGATTACGCCATAGACTGCACCAGTATCTTGGCCTTTAGAGTTCGTTAAGGGCGGCATGCCGTGAAAGGCGCGGAATAAATACGAAGATCCGTCAACCAATATAAACGGATTGTTCGGAATAACGGGTGTAGAAGAGGGGTCTGTATTACTCATGGATATTGGATTCTCAGGATTTAGGTAAACGCGTAAAGGATGCCACACACAGAACTATTCATCCATCCAGAGATCGGATCAATTTGTGGATAACTCTGTTGAATAAAATTTTTGATGAGTGCGTGATGGATCACTTTGGATCAACAAGTCGATCTACAGCCCTTGAATTTATTGGGGTGAATTTAATCGCTATAAATATATTATGCTTACTTAGAAGAATTTCCCGATGTGGATAACATTATTAATAAATATTATTAGGTATCTAAAAGGGGAGGTGACTTTACACGCAAATTAACAGCGAGGGAAGACGAAATGTTAAACTGTTTTTGTCTGAAAATTGTACAATGCCTTGCTGTAAATGCATAAGACCGAGTTGATAAGGCTTCTAGGGTAAGTGATGTAACAATTTTATAACAGGCGTATCGTCGTACTTATTATTTTTATCTATAGGAGGCATATTAAGAGTTGTATTTAGCATGACATTTGAAGTGACTGGTAAATTTTCGCTCGATAGCAAAATTTAGTTTCGGATAGTGCTATGTTAAACGGTATAAAAGCTGTTGATCTGCTTTTCTTATTTCGACTAATTGATATATACCTTAAAGCTAGTATAGCTAAGTGTATGCTAACGTTAATAAAAGCGTGTTTAGAGTATTATTCAGCTTTGTGTATTGCTTTTGATTTTGTTGGAGTGGACAATCCCTATACATCTGTTGGTCAATAATAAAATTAAGAAAGAACGATTACTAATGTTGGTATTTTTGAAACGCATTAGATTGCGTACTTTAGTGGGCTATAATTAAGAGATGCAATACCGAACGATTACTCGGATATTAGGCCTACTGGTTGCGCTGTTTAGTGTGACCATGGTCCCCCCCGCAATTATTTCTTTGTATTTCAAAGATGGTAGTGGCCTCCCATTCTTTCTCGCTTTCTTGCTGTGTCTTGGCACTGGCTTGCTGTTTTGGTATCCGAATCGCCTTCATCGCAGAGATCTACGCGCCAAGGAGGGGTTTCTCATCGTGGTCTTATTTTGGACCGTCCTCGCTAGTTTTGGTGCGTTACCTTTATTGTTGCTTGAGCAACCCGAAATGTCAGTTTCTGATGCGTTTTTTGAATCTTTTTCAGGATTGACAACAACCGGTGCCACAGTTATCCAAGGAATTGACTATTTACCTAAGGCCGTACAGTTTTATCGTCAGCAGCTACAATGGTTAGGTGGAATGGGGATCATTGTACTCGCTGTAGCAATATTACCGATTCTAGGCGTAGGGGGAATGCAGTTATACCGAGCTGAAACACCTGGGCCGGTTAAAGATTCGAAAATGACGCCGCGAATCGCAGATACCGCAAAGCATCTATGGTACATCTACTTAACCCTAACAATATGCTGCGGCGTTGCTTATTGGTTTGCTGGAATGGATTGGTTTGACGCTTTGTGTCATGCATTTTCTACCGTCGCCATAGGGGGGTTTTCAAATTACGATGCGAGTATTGGCTATTTTGATAGTCCAATGATCAATATAGTCTGCGTAGTATTTTTATGGATCGCAGCACTGAATTTTGCACTTCACTACGCTGCGGCTAGTGGACGAACGCTAATGGGTTACTTTTATGATCCTGAACTTCGAGCATTTTTTCTTATTCAATTTGTATTAGTGGCTGTGTACTTTATTGTACTGATGAATTTTAGTTGGTTCGACAATGCAGGCACTACGTTTGATCAAGCGCTTATTCAATCTGTTTCTTTTAGTACAACGGCTGGTTTTGCTACAACTGATTTCTCACATTGGCCAGCGTTCTTGCCCATTATGTTAATCTTTTCGAGTTTTATTGGTGGCTGTGCAGGTTCCACTGGTGGTGGCTTGAAGGTTGTACGTGTTCTTTTGCTTTATCTACAAGGTAAGCGTGAAGTTGATCGCTTAATTCATCCTAAAGCCGTTTATACCGTTAAGCTTGGTGATCGTGCATTACCTGATAGGGTAGTCGAAGCGGTATGGGGCTTTTTCTCGGCGTATGCGATGATCTTTGTCATTATTATGGTCTGCTTAATTGCGACGGGGATGGATGATGTCTCGGCGTTTACTGCAACCGCTGCAACGCTAAATAACCTAGGGCCTGGGTTAGGCACGGTTTCCGGTTCGTTTGCGGACGTATCTGATATGGGTAAGTGGTTATTGATTTTGGCTATGTTGTTTGGGCGTTTAGAAGTGTTCTCTTTACTCGTGCTATTTTCTCCGACATTTTGGCGTAGTTAAGCAATCAAATTCGCTTTACTTGATGATAATGGACATAAATTTTGCTGCTTGTTTCATCTACGATATTTCTACGTTAAACCTTCAGTTGACGAATGTTAGTGACTGATTGCTATCAGCAAAAGACACCTACAAAAAACGGCTACCCATTACTGGCTAGCCGTTGCAATTTTAGCGAGAGAATTTAACCCACTCAATGTCTCGTTAGAAGAACGAAGCCATAGCGTAGGCAGTCTTTTCGAACATGAGTGGTTGAGCCTCTTCAAGTTCCAAGTTTGCTTTGTTGGCTGTTGTTACAACGCGCGTACGATACTCTTTCTGATTCGTTGCTTCAGAATATGTTTGAGTCGTTCCTCCATCATCAGAAATTTTAGTATTTACTTTTGAGTCACGACGCACAATGACGCCTTTCTTCGCTCGTTCACGTATCTGAATATCAGCCACTAATAAGTAGGTCACATCTTTCACAAAAGCATTTGCCGCGGTTGACGCTAATCCACCGATCAAACCTGCCGCTGCAGCACCGCGATAGCTCCCTCCTGTTGCATAACCAATAGCCGACCCAGCAGCAACGCCTTGGAAGCCACTAGAAAGGTAGTTTTCGGCTGCACTAGGCGAAGCCTTTTCAAGGTTGCGTACGAATACACTCATGGTGTATTGGGCTTCATCCGGGCTATCAACGAACGTATAACCATTACCACTGCCCGCAATTTGTTCATTTAGAGCGACTCTAAACGCATTGCGATCAAATTCCATCACAGCAGAGCGAACTTCCAAATATACTTTACGTTTCTCTGGGGCAACGGTATCAACAAAAATTGAAGTGCTGAGTTTTGTTTGAACATCAAGGTCTTTTTTTGCGATTGATGTATGAACAGCAGCACAACTTGTTAAAGTCAAAATCGTTAATCCAACAAACGCCATTTTGACTGTACGAGCATAGTTTTTCATAGTAATTACCTTTACTTATGTTATTGATTAATTGTGGTTTTAGTAATAATAGCGACCGTGGTATCGATGGTAGTATCGACAGTTGCGGTATTGCGTCCAGTCATAACGTAATAAATCACGACAGGTGTAACCTTGGCGCCAATAGGTACCTTGGTATTCTTGAGGTTGAACATTCTTCTTAAGCATGCTGTCGATATAGCTATCGACCTCTTTGGGACGTTCGGCCAAAAATGGACGAGACATAACCTCGGAATTGAGTTGCGCTTGCATCTTGGCTAAAGCATCTTCTTCTGATTCTTCTTGCGCAACAGACAAAAACGAAAAAAACATACAGCAAATGCTAAATAGTAAAAACGGTATTGAGATTAATTTTGTGGTGGGTAATTTGATATTTTGCATAATATTCCTCCATAAATACTTCGTGAAAAATTGGCTAACACGACCTCTTCCTGAGTAGCTTTAAAAACCTTAACTCTAAATTGCCTTAAAGCAAAGTCCATTTATGTTAATTTTTTAGGTTTTGGGATTAAGTTTGAGTATAGGGTAAATTTTTGAAACTAAATGAGACTAACTGAAATAAAAAAGCCACAAAGTGGCTTTTTGGAATGAGCAATTAAGGCTCAAATAAACATGTTTGCTTTTATGAACTAGTAAGAAGCTTGCCTAAACCCTGCGTAAGCAATTGTTTCGCTTGCTGTCCTTCAGGTGTGTCTAGATAAGCTTGAGCCTTGCTAACAAATTGAGTAATCATTTCTGGTTTTAAACCCAGTGCTTCGAATTGCTTTTTCACGTCGTTGAGTGCTTTTAGTGAGTCATTGTAACTGGCCGCTTTATCTAAAATGCCTCCTAAACCACCTTCACTGGTCATACTGCTGATATCTGGAACTGACTCGAGTAATCCACCTACGCCAGGAAGGGCATCAGCTAACTGACTATATTGCTCAGAAGAAATATTATCTTTTGCATAGTTAAATATTGCACCCAAACCACCAGATGCCTGACTTTGAGTGACGCCTAATGAATCGGTCACTGAAGACACCATCCCAGTTATAGAAGGCGTTGCAGCTTCTTGCTGAGTTTCCATACCGAGCATATTTTTAATTGAGTCTAACCAACCTTCAGCATGTGCCTGAGGTTGAATACTTAACGCTGCTACTGTGAGAACCACACTTAATTTTTTCATTATCATTCCTTTAATTTGCCTTTAATCTTGGGGCGGATTTTAGGTTATTTAGTAACGTTCGCCAATCTAGCCTTTAGGCTAAGGTGTATTTTATCGCTTAGCCAAAAAAGAAAGCGCTAGGCTGGAAGAGTTTTTCCACGTGGCTGATGAACTTTTTATCTACTAAAAATAGGATAACGTGATCATTCGCTTCTATCTTAGTGTCACTATGGGCAATGATCACTTCATCTTCTCTTACAATCGCGCCAATAGTCGTGCCTGGCGGTAACTTAATATCGCGAATTTCACGTCCAACTACCTTCGATGTATTTTTGTCGCCATGGGCAATCGCTTCTATAGCCTCAGCTGCTCCTCGTCTTAATGAGTAGACATTAACGATATCTCCACGACGTATATGAGTCAGTAAAGCGGAAATAGTTGCTTGTTGCGGTGAAAAAGCAATATCGATTTCGCCACCCTGAACTAAATCCACATAGGCACTTCGTTGAATCAGTACCATTGCTTTCTGTGCACCTAAACGTTTTGCGAGCATGGCAGACATAATATTTGCTTCATCATCGTTGGTCACCGCAATAAAGGCGTCCACTTGCTCAACATTCTCTTCAGTGAGTAGTTCATGATCGGAGGCATCGCCGCAAAAAACAATGGTTTTGTCTAAATGCGCCGATAGATACTTGGCACGCTCTTGACTGAACTCTATCAATTTGACGTTGTGATTATGTTCTAATAGTTTTGCAAGCCCAGCACCAATGAGGCCGCCACCAGCGATCATGATACGCTTGTAGCTAGATTCCAATTTTTGCAATTCACTCATTACCGCACGAATATGTTTGGTCGCAGCAATAAAAAATACTTCATCATCTGCTTCGATAACAGTCGTACCCAGTGGCCGTATTGGCCGTCCTCGTCGGTAAATAGCTGCTACACGCGTTTCAACATTAGGCATATGCTGCTTTAACGTTGATAGAGCATGTCCCACCAGCAAGCCCCCATAATAAGCTTTGACGGCGACTAAACTGGCTTTACCATCAGCAAACTCGACAACTTGCAGTGCACCTGGATAATCAATTAAGCGTTTAATTGCTTTCGTAACAAGTTGCTCAGGAGCGATTAAGTGATCAACTGGTACATCTTGGTGCTTAAATAGTTGTTCTTGATAAATAATGTATTGTTCAGAGCGCACCCGAGCGATTTTAGTCGGCGTTTTAAATAGGCTATAAGCTACCTGACAGGCCATCATATTACTTTCATCACTGCTCGTTACTGCGATGAGCATGTCAGCGTCTTCTGCACCTGCCTTTTTCAGTACGTCGGGATGTGAGCCAACACCATTTACGACACGTAAATCCAATCGGTCTTGAAGATGCCTAAGGGTATCGTGATCAGAATCTATAACGGTGATTTCGTTCATCTCACCCACTAAGTTTTCAGCGAGTGTTGCACCTACTTGGCCAGCGCCAATAATTATTATTTTCATTATAGAATCATTCTAACTTATTGCTCTGTATAGGTAATATACAATTATTAGGACTTTATTAGTCGTGCGTAATAAAAACCATCCATGTGCTTATCACCAGGAAGAATTTGCCTGCCTGGTTTGTCCGGCGCATCGTTATTAAAGCTAACATCCACGCTGGCATCTGGCGTTCTATTTAAAAATTCCGTTATTTGTAGCTGATTTTCTGCCGGTAAAATTGAACACGTTGCATAAAGCATCGTTCCGCCAGATTTTAACAATGGCCACATGGCATCGATGATTTTTGCCTGCAAAGCAACAAGCACCTCGATGTCACTAGATTTACGTAACCACTTAATGTCCGGATGTCGCCGAATAATACCCGTCGCGGAACAAGGAGCATCCAGTAGTATGCGGTCAAATTGTTGCTCATCCCACCACGTATTAGGTTCGCTGGCATCACCACATATTAGTGTTGCTTTATGGCCTAAACGGGCTAAATTCTCTTCGATACGCTGCAAGCGACTACTTGCTATGTCTATCGCTACACATTGGGTTATATCGGGTTCAAGTTCTAATATATGGCATGTTTTCCCACCCGGCGCGGCGCAACAGTCCAATACACGATCGCCAGGTTGGCAATTTAAAAACGGTGCAGCTAATTGAGCCGCGCCATCCTGAACGGCAAACCAACCCTCGTTGTAGCCTGGAAGCAATGTAATATCACAGCCTTTCGATAAGATAATCCCTTGGGATTGCTGCTCTTCACACTCATACGCGATATCTTGCTGATCCAGTAACTGGCAATACTCCGCAACGCTTTTGCGCTTAACATTAACACGCAACCAAATTGGAGCCTTGTGTTGCATCGCGTCCAATATATCTGGGTAATTGCTAGGGTAAGCACTAACTAGCTTTTTATATAACCATTTGGGTTGGCCGCTTAAAATTTGTTCACTGTCAGGTAGGTTTTGCGCCATATCCTGGCGAATAAAGTTACGCAACACAGCATTAACTAAACCTTTTGTAGCAATAGCATTAAGAGGGGCGCATGCGTTAACGCATTCTGATACGGCTGCATGAGTAGAAACCCGAGAGTAAGCTAATTGGTAAAACCCTAGCATGATTAAATGCTCGACCACTTTAACGTCTTTTTTTAATGGCTTATCCAACAATAGTCTCAACCAATGTTGCAAGATAGGAAGTTGGCGCAATACACCGTAGGTCATTTCTTGCAACCAAGCTTTGTCTTTTTCATTATGCTGCAATTGGGCTGCAGGAAGGCATTCTCTCGCTGACAAACCTTGCTCTAATATTTGATAAAGAACCCGGGCTGCATCTGCTCGCAAATTTTGCTGGTATCGTCCTTTGGAATGATTCATGACAATACGTTACCTTTGGCAAACCAGTCGCTGTGCCCATTCAGTATATCTTGACATGCCAGTGGTTTTTTACCCGGTAACTGCAATATTTCAATGAGCAAAATACCATCTCCGGTCTGAACGCCAATAGCGTATTTGTCAGCTTGGACTATTTGTCCAACCTTGGGGGGGGTATCCGAAGCAGATTGGCCCACTTTGGCGCGCCGTACTTTTATGGCTGCATCTTGGGTTTCGAAATACGCAACGGGCCAAGGGTCAAAAGCACGGATATTACGTTCCAGCTGCTTGGCTGACAGGTTCCAATCAATTTTTGCTTCTTGTTTTGATAATTTTTCAGCATAGGTTGCTAAGCTATTATCTTGTGGTTGCGCAGTAATATTGTGCAAATTCTGTAAGGTTTCCAATAAACCTTTAGGGCCAAGCTCAGCGAGTTTCAGGTACAACGTTGCGCTGGTATCTTCAGGCTCAATCGGTATACGTAACTCACTAAGCATATCACCCGTGTCTAAACCTTTGTCCATTTGCATGATGGTGATACCTGTGTGGCTATCACCGGCCCAAATGGCCCGTTGAATCGGAGCCGCTCCTCGCCATTTTGGGAGTAGCGAGCCATGCACATTCAAACAACCATACTTAGGCGCATCTAAGATGTTTTGCGGCAGTATGAGCCCATAAGCCACTACGACCATAACATCCGCTTGTAAATCCGCCAGCTGTTGATGTGCTTCGTCTGATTTAAGGGAGGCGGGTTGATACACAGGTATGCCATGTTGCTCAGCAAGTTGCTTCACTGCACTGGCATGCAACTTTTTGCCGCGCCCAGCTGGCCTATCGGGTTGGGTATAGGCTGCAATGACATTGTGTTCAGAATGTATAAGCGCGGCTAAATGGGTGGCTGCAAATTCCGGTGTACCAGCAAAAACAATATTAAGACCTGATTTCAATGTGACCTCTTAGAGTCTAGCTGCTAGACGTGCTTCTTTTTCTAACTTAGTGCGAATGCGTTGACGCTTCAGTGGCGACAAATAATCTACAAAAAGCTTACCTTTTAAGTGATCCAACTCATGCTGAATACAGATTGCTAATAAACCATCTGCCTCCAACGTAAACTCATCCCCATGTTCATTTAGCGCTTTAACCGTAACATTCTCAGCACGTTCAACTTTTGCATAGTTATTGGGTACTGATAAACAGCCTTCTTCACTGACTGTTAGACCATCCATATGGGTGATTTCAGCATTGATAAAAACTTGTGGTGTGTCTTGCTTCTCAGAGACATCGATCACAACAACGCGTTTATGCACATCAACCTGTGTTGCGGCTAAACCGATACCATTTTCATCCTTCATAGTGTCGAGCATATCACTCACAAGGGTTTTAATGGTGCTGTCGATTGTATCAACAGGCTTGGCAACTGTGCGCAAGCGCTCATCTGGAAATTGTAATACGTCTAATATGGCCATGTTCTATATTTAACTCGTTTTGCTTCCCGAAGATCAATCTGTGAAATTTAATGGGAAGGTGTTCAAAAAATATCTTACCTAACACCGTGATCCTGCAACTGTAATTGAAGGGTAGGGTTGTCCTTGGTATTAATAATCATACGAACCTGATCATCAGGCTATTTAATCTTTGCAATAACAAGCTATTCTAACCGATATGGAATAAAAACATAATAGCCACAGAGACAAGGTAGCGCCTCCCTCATGTTTAATAATTTAAAAAGCTTTAGCATTGCCTTGTTATTTATACCGTTTTTTCTTCATGCTGAAGTGATAAAACTGAAAGATACGGCGCCAACAGTTTATATAGTAAAGACTGGCGATACCTTGTGGGATATTTCCAATCTCTTTTTAAGCAAACCTTGGTATTGGCCTGAAATTTGGCGTACTAATACGCAAATTATTAATCCCCATTTAATATTTCCAGGTGACGAGCTGAGGCTAACTAAAAATGTTGCAGGGGAGCCTATTATCGATTTAGTCAGAAGCCAGCAAAAACCCTACATTGTGCGTTCACCAACCGCTAAGCAGGTACCAAAATATAATCAGCCAATTGCAGTGCTCCCTTGGCATAAAATTACGCCTTATTTTAATCATGAGAAAGTACTCAGTAAACAAGAATATGCAGCGTTACCCTCAATCATTGGCAGTACCGAAGGCTCTGAATACTTTGCCAATGGCGACTTGGTATTGGTTAATAAAGAAAGCATGACCAGTGGCCATTATGAAGTCGTCCGTAAACAGCAAACGTTATATAACCAAGAGGGCGATTTTTTAGCTATTGCGATTCGACATATTGCTGATGGCCAGGCACTTGTAAGTTCAATACCGAAGCAGTCTTTAGTGTTGCTTTCAGCGGCTAATCTTGAAGTTAAGCGTGGTGATAAACTACTGAAGGTCAGCGAAGTTAATGATATCCAGCCAATTGTGCAGATCAAAGCTGCCACTGACCAAAAAGCGCAGATTATAGCCGATCTCTCACAATATCAATTATCAAGTAAGTACAGCGTTGTCATTATCGATATAGGGAATAATGACATTGACGCTGGCATCGTGATGGGGATCTATCAACAGGGCGCTGCAGTCTTGGACAGTGAACCTGCACAGTATCTAAGCGAAAGTCAGACATTAGAGCGCGCCTTTTCGTTCAATGACGTTTTACCTCAGCCATGGATGAAAGTCGGTGAATTACTGGTATTTAAAGTCTTTTCTAAGGTGAGTTATGCACTCGTCACGCGTTCGTCTACAGTTATTCGTAAAGGCGCTATTGTTGCAAAACCTTAGGGCAATCATAATAAGTGGAGTCCTAAGTTGCGAGAAACAGCAAAGATTAATAACAAATCGAATGAAGAGACCGATCGTCAATGGCTGACGTTAGCTCAACTTCCCCGTTTCTCATTGACCAAACTTGCCATTATCCTGCAAACTAATAACCTTCAAGTTGCTGATTTATTCGCTATAGACAATGAGCAATTACAATTTATAGGCTTTTCTGACGTTCAAGCACAGCGTTTGTTAAACCCTGATATGTATCTACTTGATAAAAGTACACAATGGCTTTGTCAGCCACAGAATATGCTTATATGTGTTGACTCTGAGCTATATCCACAGCCACTGTTGCAAACTGACAAACCGCCCATATTGTTATATGGAAGTGGCGACATGCAGTTATTAAATACCCATCAATTGGCCATAGTCGGTAGCCGTAATCCTTCGGCGGCGGGAAAACAAAATGCTAAGTATTTTGCTCAAGGCTTATCACAAAGCGGTTGGACAGTAACGAGTGGATTAGCGTTAGGTATTGATGGCTTAGCACATGAAGGTGTATTGCAAGCCAATGGCAGGACCATTGCAGTGCTTGGCACCGGATTGAATAATATCTATCCTAAGCGACACAATAATATGGCGCGTCGAATACTTGATCAAAGTGGTGCGTTGGTGTCGGAGTTTGCCCCAGATACGCCTGCTAGACCTGAAAATTTTCCGCGCCGAAATCGCATCATCAGTGGCATGTCTTTAGGCACTCTGATTATCGAAGCGGCAATAAAGAGTGGGTCATTAATTACCGCTCGTTATGCTATTGAGCAAAATAGAGATGTATTTGCTGTGCCGGGCAATATCCACAATATTTTGTCTAAGGGTTGTCATTACTTAATTAAACAAGGTGCTAAGCTAGTAGAGAGCGTGAGTGATATTAACGAAGAATATCAACACTTAGCACTCAATTTCTTGAATACTCAACAGAATGATTTGCAAAAAAGCGCGAGACAAAGCTTGGCATCTGACAAATTGTTAGATAGTGTAGAATTTGAAACCACACCGTTAGACTTAGTTGTTGAGCGATGTGGCATGCCAGTTGCTGAGGTTATGTCTCAATTGTTAGAATATGAATTGCGTGGTTTAGTGATAGCTGTTCCAGGTGGTTACCTTAAATTGGGGGAAAAATAGTATGTTTGATATCCTCATGTATCTATTTGAAAATTTCATTCATAGTGAAACAGAAATCCGCGTTGACCAAGACGAGTTGACTGATGAACTGGTGCGAGCTGGTTTTCATCAAGACGAAATATATAAAGCTTTGTCTTGGTTAGAGAAACTTGCCGCATTACAAGAAACTGACATTAAACCGTATTTAGTCAAGGGTCCTACTTCTTTTGTTACGCGCATTTACACGCAAGAGGAAGAAATGCGCTTAGATCTAGAGTGCCGTGGCTTCCTAATATTTTTAGAACATATTAATGTACTGGATTCAACCACTCGGGAAATGGTTATCGATCGCGTCATGGAAATCGACTCAAAAGAATTTTGCTTGGAAGATATGAAATGGGTCGTGTTAATGGTGCTATTTAATGTTCCAGGTAAAGAAAACGCCTACGCCCAAATGGAAGACTTATTATTTGAAGAGCCAGAAGGGCCACTGCATTAGATTCATTAACACGGGTTTACTTGATAAACCCGTGATTATTAAGGCACTTCAGTTGTATGTCTAAGATAGATCACTCCCTCTTTAATACTCAGGAATCTGCTTTCGATCCAGGCATGTGCCCCATTTGTCAATCACCATTGAAATTACGCCATAGTAAAAACGGTGCTTTTATTGGTTGTGGTGATTATCCAAACTGTGAATACAGTAAGCCCCTGCATGAAAGCGATAACACAGAGCTAACCGCAATTGAAGGTTCAAAGTGCCCGGAGTGTCAGTCCGAATTGGTTATCCGCAAGGGACGTTATGGCATGTACATCGGCTGCAGTAACTTCCCTGAGTGCCATTATATAAAATCTAACAAAGAACAGACGGCTGATAACGTTGCTTGTCCTTCATGTCATAAAGGGCATTTAATCAAGCGAGCCAATAAGTACGGTAAAAACTTCTACCCTTGTGACCAATATCCAAAATGCCACTACGCGTTAAATTTTCCACCTGTAGCCCATGCATGCGCAAAATGCGCATGGCCGATAATGCAAGAAAAGAAAGCCGCAGCAGGTCTTATTTGGCAATGTCCAGAACGCAAGTGTGGATATAAACAACCGGCTGAATAACCGCTTTAGGTTTATCCTCGCTGCATCATGTTTTACACTCTGGGCCACCTGACGTACATATATTAATAAAATGACATCACATCATATTGAAGATCCCTTTCTACTCGATTTTTCAGCGGGTAAGATATTTGCTTATCCAACAGAAGCTGTTTATGGCCTGGGTTGCGATCCTGACAACGAACAAGCGGTGCTGAAACTCCTTGCTTTAAAACAGCGTGACGTCAAAAAAGGGCTGATTTTGGTTGCCGATAATTATTCTCAGTTGTTGCCTTATGTGGATGACAGCGCAATAAAAATGACCAAGCGAACTGAAATTTTTTCAAGCTGGCCAGGTCCTATTACGTGGCTATTGCCCAAAGCAAAGAATACACCAGCGTGGCTTACGGGGGCTTCAGACTTTATTGCCGTGAGGGTCAGTGCTCACCCGGTTATAAAAGACTTGTGTGTACGAGCTAATAAGCCTTTGGTTTCTACCAGTGCAAACACCGCCGGCCATACAGCTGCGATGTCGGTAAGCCAAGTCCAAACGTACTTTTCCAACCAAGTTGTCGTTGTTGATGGGAGCTTAGGTGGCGCACAAAGCCCAAGTAAAATTCGCCATGGTCATAGTGGCCAAACTATTAGAGATAACTAATTATGTCACAACCTACAGTGACCGATATTGAATCGGTTAAGCAGTTCTTACTTAATCTGCAAGATAATATTTGTCAGACCTTAGAAATGGCTGATGGCAAAGGCAGTTTTAGAGAGGACAACTGGCAAAGAGAATTAGGTGGTGGCGGGCGTACTCGCGTATTGACTAATGGCCAAGTGATAGAACAAGGTGGCGTAAACTTTTCTCATGTTTACGGAGGACTGTTACCCGCATCTGCAACCGCTTCACGACCCGAGTTGGCTGGGCGCAGTTTTCAAGCCATGGGCGTATCGTTAGTCATTCATCCGAAAAACCCCCATGTGCCAACTTCTCACGCTAACGTACGCATTTTTATGGCGGAAAAAGAAGGAGAAGATCCTATTTGGTGGTTTGGTGGTGGATTCGACTTAACACCATTTTATCCAATTCATGAAGACGTATTACATTGGCATCAAACAGCAAAGACGCTTTGCGATCCATTTGGTGATGAGGTCTACAACAAATATAAAAATTGGTGTGACGAATATTTTTATTTAAAACATCGTGATGAGACGCGAGGCGTGGGTGGGCTATTCTTCGATGATTTAAATGAATGGGGTTTCGAGCGCAGCTTTGCTTTTATGCAGGCCGTCGGCAACGGATTTTTAGACGCTTATGTACCTATTTTAGAAAAACGTAAAGACATATCCTACTCAGAACAAGAGCGTAGCTTTCAGCTTTATCGAAGAGGGCGCTATGTGGAGTTCAACTTAGTATGGGACAGAGGAACATTGTTCGGTTTACAAACTGGTGGGCGAACAGAATCTATTTTGATGTCAATGCCTCCACTCGCGCGATGGGAATATGATTTTGATCCTTTACCGGAAAGTAATGAAGCCTTGTTATATAAAGACTATTTACATGCTAGAGATTGGTTAAACGAATAGCTCGCGGTTCAGACGACTGAGAAACAACACCGACATCCTTTCTTGATTTCGGTGTTATTTATACCCATTTTTGATCCAGATCAATTTTAGTAGTGCATTCATAGCCAAGCTCTTTCGGCCTATATAAAACATTGAGCTAGATCAATAAACCCTTAGAGCTGCTCATTACACTGCCGTTAGAATTTATACGCAGAGGTAATAATGAAAGTCTCAAATACAGTTTTTTGCAGTTTAGTACTCACCGCCGGCATGCTCGGCTCAGCGCATGCTTACGAACCTGGTGATATTATTGTTCGAGCCGGTTTAACTGCGGTGGCGCCTGATGAATCAAGTTCAAATGTGACCGTTCAAGATGTTGGCAATGTGGGAATGGGGGCATCTGTAAACAGTGATACCCAATTGGGTTTAAATGTTGTTTATATGTTCTCTGATAATATTGGTCTTGAGTTACTTGCAGCTAGCCCTTTTAAACACGATATTAACCTGACAGGTACACAAGACAACGACTTGGGTTTAGGTGATGGTAAGTTGGCTCAAAGTCGTCAGTTGCCACCTACCTTAAGCGTTGTTTATTATTTGCCAGTATCAGAAACCTTTCAGCCGTATTTGGGGCTTGGTTTGAACTACACGGTTTTCTTTGACGAAGAGTTCGTGGGTAGCCGCGAAAATCAAAGTTTTAATAACTTAAGCCTTGAAGAGTCATTCGGTATCGCCGCGCAAATTGGTATGGATTACAAACTTGATGAGCATTGGTTAGTAAACGCATCAGTGCGTTATATTGATATTGATACTCGGGCTAATTTTGACGTATTAGACTTGCCAGCTAAGGTTTCTGTTGACGTAGACCCATGGGTATACTCAGTCATGCTAGGCTACAAATTTTAGATTTTTAATAAGACGACGCTATGGCGTCGTCTTATATTTGTTATACGTATAAGCTAAATTCTTTGTCGTAGCGGTATTTTACAGTTCAGTCATGTTGAAAATTAGGCTAACCTAGTTTAATTAATTCGATATTATTTTGAGATTATGGACCGATACGCAGTTTTTGGTAATCCAATAGAGCACAGTAAATCCCCCTTAATTCATAGTTTGTTTGCTAAACAAACTCACCAAACAATCGAGTATGGGCGTCAACAACCCGATAACGATCAATTTAACGCAGCAATCACAGCATTTTTTGCGCAGGGATATACCGGTGCAAATGTTACATCACCTTTTAAACTTGACGCATTTCGTTTTGCTGATGAATTAACGCCTCGTGCCAAAGCAGCAGAAGCGGTTAATACGTTATATAAACGTCCTGACGGCACTGTATTAGGTGATAACACTGACGGAGAAGGCTTGGTACATGATCTGCAACGTTTATGGGGTTCTCTTGATGGAAAACGCATACTACTCATTGGTGCTGGTGGTGCCACACGTGGGGTCATTTTACCTTTGTTGACGGCTAATGTGTCCAGTATTCATATTGCCAATCGCACGGCGAGTAAAGCTCACGGACTTGCCGCTATGTTTGAAGGAGAAGGTAAAGTATCTAGCTCGGGTTTTGATGATCTACCTGAAGTCACCTTTGATGGCATTATTAATTGTACGTCTTCTAGTCTTAATGGTGATTTACCACAAATAAGTGCCAAGATATTTTCAAACGCCGTATTTGCATATGACATGACCTACAAGGCGCAGCAAACATCCTTCATGCAGTGGGCAAAAAAGCATAACGCTGAAATTGAGGTAAGTGACGGTTTAGGCATGTTAGTTGGCCAAGCTGCAGAGAGTTTCTATTTATGGCGTCATGTCAGGCCGCAAATTGAGCCGGTCATTCAGACTGTAAGAGCAATGCTGTGAATCAAGCAGTCCAAGTACAAGATGGATATAGTCAGGACGGCGAAACGATGATTTTACAGATTATCGTTTCGGGATTAATGATGCAGTGCCATATTAACAACCTAGTTGTTGATGATATGGCACTGTTCTATCAGCACTACCAATTTGATATCGAAGAGCACATTAACGATCTCGTAGAAAACGAGGATTGGGACGTAAATGGGATCATACATATTAACGCGCAAATAATTCGAAGTTAGTTCAACGCAGTAACTGAACCATACTCTTGTTCTTTATCAACTATTCTTCCAAGTACTCATTTTTGAGCCTGACATAGTTATTAGCGGACATTTTCAGAAAAGCCCGCTCTGATTCTTTTAGTGGTCGAGCCTGTTTTACAGGACTACCAACATATAGATAACCAGTCTCTAAGCGTTTATTAGGGGGGACTAGACTACCTGCACCTATAAAGACGTCATCTTCTACTATGGCTCCGTCCATAACAATGGCGCCCATACCGACTAAAATACGATCACCTAACTCGCATCCATGCAGCATGCATTTATGACCAACCGTTACATCCTCTCCAATAATAAGTGGATGACCTTTCGGATTTTCTTTACTTACGCGACTGACATGTAACACCGTGCCATCTTGAACATTGCTGCGCGCCCCAATCTTTATATAGTTAACATCACCACGGGCGGCAACTAAAGGCCAAATACTGACGTGTTCCCCACATTCTATATCGCCCACTAGCACACTTGATTCATCTATATAGCAACCATCGGCAAGCTTTGGTTGTATACCTTTATAACTTCTAATGCTCATATTTAATCCAATTTAGAGTTCTATAAGAAGATGATAACAAACTCACTCCCGCTGAGAAGTACTATTGCTGACGTAAAAACCCCCATAATGCTTTAACTATAAACAGATTGAACATAAAACCAGCGGTCGAACGGTTTTGTTAAATAAAG
>TARA_R110002153_G_scaffold6210_5_pt1 | contig 104138 bp, 107 predicted proteins | sample TARA_R110002153 | Tara Oceans TARA_R110002153 (sample SAMEA4398193) | marine metagenome | biome: Polar Biome; feature: [SRF] surface water layer (ENVO:00010504); material: water (ENVO:00002006), including particulate matter (ENVO:01000060) such as... | depth 5 m | reverse complement strand
TAATTCTGGATTTTTTTTATGTGCTTCTGATGGTGCTATTTTCCAGTTTATATCACTGGATAAATATTTAACCATTGAATTAGTATGAATAATAAAACATTCATTTATATCCCCAACAAATATTGTAGTGGGTATCTTGGTACCATTATCTTCAAATTTCTTTAAATAATATAAACACTGAATTAATACTATACATTGTGAAAGTTTATTCTTTAAATTAGTATTGTATTTGAATTCTAATAGAGTATATATTTTTTTAGAACTCAACAAACCATCTATATTATAGGGTGAAGTTATTGTAGATTCATTTATTTTAGAGAACTCAGATCTATATATGTTCTCTACATCCTTTTCGTTTAATGAGTTTGATATGTTTTTCATATTATTAATATATTTTATACATTATTTAGTTTGTTAAATATAAAAATAAATAACTTAATAAACAAAAAATAATAGGTGTTTTTTAAACTATCTTAGCATAAACTTCATATCCAGCTAATTCAAAGTTTATTACCATATACTCTTCAAATTTATTTGGATTTGGGAATATTTCAACATCCAATTTAAAATCAATACTATTGTCAGTTAGTTCAGGGATGTGTCTAATTACTTGTGAAAGTAAATCATTTTTAATAGTTTCTGCTGATAATTTAGTTTGGTGTAATAAAAAAGTTAAATCACCTCCAAATTCTGGATCCCCAAACAAATCACCTTTATTCGTAAATAAAATCATTTCATATTTTTGAATAATTACTCTTATTAAATCATCTTCTATTAATTTAGGTTCAGTAAACCTTGGGTGTCCAGGATAACCTATATAAAAATCTTTAAAATCAAAACTAGCCATTTGTATTATTTATTTTCTGGTGTTAGGTACATGTAGATATACTTAACGAATCTTTTGTAAACATCACCACCTATTTTTTTATAGTCTGAAAACATAGGGTGTTTAATGTCACCATGTTTTAGATCATTTAAAACATCTTCTTTAGATTTAAAATCTAATAACATATCTAACAAAGTTCTAGCGTGTGCCATTATCTCATCTTTATTAGATAAGTATTCGTCTCTTTTAGTAGCTGGATTAGCTTTAAGTGCTGTCATACCAACATCACCTCTTTTACTTTTTTGTATTCTGTGTATATTTTCGTGTCTTAATACCATATTTAAGTGATTAAAAAACATACTATTGAATCTAATATCTCTTTTATTTATATTTTTAATAGTTGATACAATAGCATCTATATCACCAATAAAACATATATCATCTGTATGATAATTATATCCAGCATAACTAAAACCTAATGGTGAGTTATTTGTAGGAGGTACATTATCTTTTTCTTCTTGGTCTGGTAAAGAATCTATCCATTCTTGTCTAGAAACAAATTTAAATCCTAAATCCTTAACACTATTGTTAATAGTTTCTATGTTTATATTATTTGTATCTAAGTTCAATAAAGCTTTTTTCAAATCTTCTTTATATTCACCAGGTTCAATAACCGCTTCATTTAGTGAATTAAACTTTTCAAAACTTAATACAATACTTTCTTTAATTTCTGTTGTTTTAGGTAGCTTTTTCATCTTAACGTCTTTTGTCCATTCTTTGTCAAAAACCCACTTAAACTTTTTAGGTGCTTTTTTCTTAGTTTTATATTTATTTCTAAGAGCATATATAAGTTTTAGTTGTTGTTGGCTTTTAGCTGGCATTGTTGGACTATTTTTATTTATATATTAAAAAAACAAAATCTCTTTTGATTAGTATAATTAGTAATTAAAAATGTAATTATGCTTGTAGAAACACAATATTTATCGAAAACTAGAAAATTGGTTATATCTTATGTTGATAAAACAGGAGATATTAAATTAAAATATTTTGATTGGCCAAATCCAATGAAATATGTTAGTTGTGAAGATAATGATCCACAAAAGGATACTCAATATAAATCATGGAATGATAAGTTTATTAAAAAGGTAGAAGTTAATTATCCTGACCGGTATTGTATTTATGAGTTTTTAGATGCTTTACCAGAAGAAGAAAAAAATGAAATATTTGAGTTCAACTTACCTAAGATATACTTTATTGATATTGAAACAGAGATTACTGATGGTTTTCCTGAAGCAGAAGCCGCTGATAATAGAGTTCTTTCTATATCTATAGTATATGATGATAAAATAATTCTATTAGGGTTAGAAGATATGCCTGATGATATGCAAGGTCGTATTAAAAATAACACAAATGAATATTTTAAAAGTAGTGATACCGAATATAAGTTCAAGTATATTAAATATGAGGATGAGTTTTCTATGTTACATGCTTTCTTTAATAAGATGGTTCCAAAGATGCCTGTGTTAACTGGTTGGAACTTCTTAAACTATGACTGGAAATATTTAGTCAATAGAACAAGAAAAATAAAAAAAGTAGTTGATGGTAAAGAATACTTTATTGACCCAAGTGTTTCATCACCAACTAAAAGATTAAATAAACAATGGGGTACTGATTATGAAGTTCCAGCGCATAGAATGATTTTTGATTATATGCAATTGTATGAAATTTGTGATACTTCTATTAAAGTAAAAGAATCATCTTCATTAGATTTCGTTTCTGGTAAATTAGTAGGTGTTGATAAGATTAAATATAGTGGTTCTTTACAGAAACTATATGAAGATGACTTTGAAACATTTATGTATTATAACGCAGTCGATTCAGTCTTAGTTCAAAAGATACATGAATCCATGAATTATATTTCTATTATTTATGCGATATCATCATTAGCTCGTATTAGAATAGTTGATGTTATTTCACATATGAATGGAGCTCTTGGTTCACTAGCTATTACAGAAGGTGTTCTTAGGGGAAGATTTAGAGACATGTATAACCAAGTTTTGTTTAAAGAAGAAAAATCAACAGATACATCAACCATTGCTGGTGGTTGGGTTAAAGATCCTGTTGTTGGTATGAATCAATGGTGTGTTACATATGATTTTGCTTCTCTTTATCCAATTACTATGGATCAATTTTTCATAGCCCCCGAAAATTATGCTGGACCCGAAGATTCTAGAAATAAAGGACACTTTGAAGATGGTACTGTTATAAATTTAGATGAATATGTTATCTGTGTAAATGGTGAAGTTTTTATGAAAAGAAAGTCACCAACAATTACTATGTTACAGGATGTTTATGCTGATAGAAAGACCAATAAAAAATTAATGATGAAGAAAAGAGAAGAATTGAAAGCTGTTCAGGATGAAATAAAGGAATTGGAGAAACAACTATAAATGTAACAAACCATACACTTTTTTTGTTTAAACTATAATTATCCAAAAATAATATATAGTTGTATGAAAAAACTTATTAATTTTTTATTAACGTTGGTATTAATAACACCAACGTTTTCTTACGCTCAACAATGTCCAACAAATACTAGCTTAGTTCAACCTTGGACATGGCCTGCTCATTCTAATTGGTATTTTGGTGATGGTAATATACATAATTTCAATACTGGGGTAACATCTAATAGTAATACTTATGATTCTTATGAAGGAATATCTAGCGTTAGTGATGATCAAGGAAATCTATTGTTTTATACAAATGGTAGAAACTTATGGGATGCTAGTGGTAATTTAACTTCAAGTGCTTTATTAGAAGGTAATGAAGGTGGTGCTACTGGTCTAGTAGGAAGTGCTTCACAAGGTGTTATAACTATAAGACATCCGTTTTCTCCTGATGATTATTATGTTTTAACTACTGATGATGCTTTAGGTACTACATTGGGGTTAAATTATGTTATTGTCGGAAAGGATGGTCAAGTAAAATCTGGACCTACTCGTTTAGGTGGATTTAGAACAACTGAAGGAATTGCTGCTACTTTACATAAAAATGGAGTAGATGTTTGGGTAACGGTACAATCATCCAATGTGAGATTTGATATTCATAAGTCTAAATCTAATTACTATACTTACCTTTTAACATGTGATGGATTTAGCTCCGTTCCAATTATATCTAAAACAGAAATACCTGGTATTTTCGGTGATAAAGAACGTGGTGGTTTGGATTTTTCACCTGATGGATCTAAATTTGTTCAAGGACATCCTGACTTTTGGCCACACAGTGAAAAGGAAATAACAATATATGATTTTGATAATTTAACTGGTAAAATAACAAATCATATACATATATCACCTGTTTCAAGTGGTGAAAATCCATATGATATAACATTTTCACCAGATGGTCAGATGGTTTATTTTACTTCTGGTGGTACTGGTGTTGTTTGGTCTATTGATGTTAGTTCTGGAGTAAAATCTACTATGATATCTAGTTTAACTAATACTGGATTTGGTGGAGGTGGATTCTCAGCTATTGAAATTGGACCAGATGGTCAAGTTTATACTGGTGGAGGGTCTGTTACTTCAATGAGTGGAAATAATTTAGGAACAGCTGATTTTGGATTACCTACTATGTATATACCACCAGCTGATTCAGTAGAGATACAACCAGTTGGTGATATTATGATTTGTGATTTACCTTTGGATTTAAGTACTCTTTGGTATTGTAAAGGCTCTGATGTTGAAAATACACCAAGATATGAGAATGCTTATTCTATGGAGTTCTCATCTGCTCAACATACATTAAATAGTATAACTGGTGTTTTTAATACATCATCTGTTGGTGAATATAGAGTGAGATTTCAAATATGTGATGTTTGGGACACACTAACTTTTAATATAATTGATTGTAAAACATGTGGTTTAGAATTAAAAAAGAATGTTGAGATATGTTTAGGTGAAACATTATTATTAGATACCTTGTTTAATGAAAGAAGTTCTGGTGGTGATTGGTCAATTGATTCTTTCCCACCAACTATTACAAATAATGATTTAAATCCTTTCTTGGATAAAGGAACAGATACGATATTTGACGCTAGTGAATTATATACAAAAGTAGGAACATATAAATTAATATACACCATAAATGATAAAGGTATTATATGTGATGATTCTATTTATATAACGGTTAATCCATTACCGAAACCGGATTTAGGTGGTGATGAATTTATTTGTTTTGGTAGTTCTATTGATATAGATGCTGGTGATTATAGTTCATTTAATTGGTTACCTAATAAAGAAACTTCAAGTATAATAAATGTTTCTACTAATGGTGAATATATTGTTGATGTGGTAGACAATAGGGGTTGTGTTGGGTCTGATACTATAAATGTAACAGTTGTTGATTTACCAAATCCAGATGTTTTAAAAGATGTTCCATTTTGTTTAGTTAATAAGAAACACACATTTGATATTTCTTCTTTTGATAATGGAAATGGTCCATTTACGTATAGTTGGATAGATAATAGCAATGGAGTTACTTTAACAACTGATTTTATGTTAGATTCAAATGTTGCTGGATATTATTGGGTAGATGTAATAGATAAACATGGTTGTGTTGGTAGAGATTCTGCTTCACTTACTTTAAGACCTGATTTAGATCCTATCATTATTGGTTCTCCTTTGGTTAGTATCTGTGAAAACGATAGTGTTACTTTAATAAGTAACTATAAATCTTCTGATGGATATAATTTTAATTGGTCAACAGGAGAAACAACAGAATCCATTTTAGTTAAAACATCAGGTAATTATATTTTAGATGTTAGTGATGATTTAGAATGTGAGGGTAGTGCTTTAATTGATATTGTTGTCAATCCACTACCAATTGTTTCTGATTTTAATGATAGTATCTGTGTTGGTAGTAAACTTACTTTTGGTGATGGATTGATTAATGGTTATAATTACCTATGGAAATATTCTAAAGAAACAACATATGATATAGAGGTAGATAAAGCTGGTGATTATGAAAGAATAGTTACTACTGATAAAGGATGTAAAGATAGTTCTGTTTATACATTGGTGGTTAATGATTTACCAATAGTAGATTTAGGAATAGATTCTAGTATTTGTGAAGGTGATAGTATGTTAATTAATGCTGGTGGTGATGGATTATTATATGAATGGAGTTCAGGAGATTCTACCTCAGAAATTACAGTTTATGATGGTATGGAATATATTGTAGAAGTTACTAATATTCATGGTTGTAAGAATATAGACAGTGTTTTAGTAACTGTTGATACTTTACCTGTATTAAATTTAGGTACTGATACATCAATTTGTTCTTATCAAACAATTGAACTAGATGTTGGTAATATATCATCAAATCATATATGGTCTACTGGTGATGTTGATAATATAATCGTTGTTAATACTAAGGGAGAATATTCTGTATTGGTTACAAATTCATTTAATTGTTCGGTTTCCGATACTATTACTTTAGGTATTAATGAACCACCAATAGTTGATATTGGTCCGGATATAAATGTTTGTGATGAAACTTATATTAATATAATATTTGATGATATAGATGGATATTTATATAATTGGAATAGTGGCGAAACTACAAATTCAATAGAACCAATAGTTAGTGGTGATTATGAATTAACTGTTACTGACACTAACGGTTGTGTAGGTACTGATAGTGTTAATGTTGAATTTTCTCCAAATCCTATATTAGACTTAGGTGATGATGTGACTATATGTGATGGTGATGTAGTTATTTTGGAATCAAATAGTGAGTTACAAGCCAAATGGAATACAGGGTCTGTTGGTGATACTATATTAGTAAATAAAGATGGTTATTATATAGCTACTATATCAAATGGTCTTTGTTCTGATACCGATACGGTAAATGTTAATGTCATTGATATTCCGGTTAGTGAGTTGGATAAATCTATTGAGAATGAATTTATTTGTTTCGATGATTATGTAAATGGTATAAATATAAAGGCTAATGATAATGATAGATATGATTATATATGGAATAATGGATTAACAACTGGTGATATAGATATCTATGAAGGAGGTAATTATGAAGTAACTATTTCTGATGAAATTTGTTCAATTTCAGATACTGTTTTTATAAGGACATATTGTCCACCGACTTTGTTTATACCAAATGCTTTTACTCCAAATGGTGATGGTATAAATAATATATTCATTGTTAAACACCATAATATTGTTGAGTTTAACATATTAATATTTGATAGATGGGGAATGCTTATATTTGAATCTAATGATATAACAAATGGTTGGGATGGTACTTTCAAGGGTAATCAAGTACAAGAAGATGTTTATGTTTGGAAGATTTCTTATTCGTCTTATAATATTAAAGGTATGTTATCTGAATATATTAAACTTGGTATAGTTACGGTTATTAGATAATAAAATTTAAACTGTTCGGAATTTCCGAACAGTTTAAATTCTACATATCAAATTCTTCAGATAATTTTTGTTTAAATATCGGTTCTATTATACTTTTATACCTAGATTTGACCATTATACTATCATGTATAGTTACTATCTTAATTTCTGGATAAATATTCATAATAGATTTTATCAGGTTGTTGAATATAAAATTAGATTCAGCTTTTTGTAAATCATATGATAATATTTTATAATCATTGTGTTCTTTTTTATATAACTTTATAAAATTATAAATAGTTGGGAAACAAGTATTAAACAACCTATCGTGTTTATTTCTAATAATATTATTTTGTCCAAATAAAACTTTGTATGTTAGTTCTTTAACTTCGTTTCTATCTTTTATATTAAATCGGTTCATTATATAATCATAATAGTTACCATTGATAGTTAACTTTTTGAAAAAGTCTAATTCATTTTTATCTACCCATTTACTATTACTATCTATTATTAATTTAGTTAAGAAAAGTGGTTGACTATTTTTTATATCAAACTCAGTCAATTCTTCATTATCCATTGATATACAATTTTTACGTATAAATGATTTAAGTGTTGTGAAGTTAGTATGCATTCTACCGTATCTATCAAAATGATAAAAGATATTTCCGAAATCAATAGATTCTGAACTATACATATTTTTATTGTATATGTTTATATCATTATTATCTAGGTTTTCTAAATAAAATATAACTTTATCTAATTGTATATCTATTGAATATAAATCACCTATTAGTTTTTCTTTAACATCTTTATCAATAAAATTATTATTATCAAAAGCAATCTCTAATAATTTAGCTTTATATTTTTTGACTAATATTTTATCTGTATTAACATATCTTTTAATTTTCTTACTTAAAATATCAAGATTCATTGAATAAACTCTAGATCTATTTCCTTTACTATAATCTTTAACCAAAGTTAAATATTTATTTTTAACTAAGTAACTAATATATGAGTTATAATTTTTGGTATAATTTTCTCTAAGTATTTTTGAACTAAGTGTGAATTCATTTTTACCTTTACAATAAAACTTAAAAATCAAACTATGTATTATATCTATAATATATGATGTTTTTAGATTTTCTTTATTGTATCTAATTTTATTAACTTTGGAAAGATGTTCAAGTGATTCTGGTAAAAATTGTAAGATTTCTGTTTTATTTTCTATTTTTTCTTTAGTTTTTCTATTTAAAACTAAAGGACTAATTACAGGTTCTTTTATTATCATTTATTTAATTTTTACTTTGATTTTTCTCCTTTGTTCTTTTTTGATTTTTTGTTTAGTTTACCCTTTTCAAATTCGTTATAAATGTCTGGGTAAACTTTTCCTTCACCATCAGTATCATAATTTATTTCGAAATACTCACCGAAGTCTACTAATCCTTTCTTAGTAGCTGTTCTTTGTTGTTCTATTTTTAAACAAGTATCAATGTATGTGCTTATATCATCAATATACTTATTGAAAACTACAACTGTTTTTTCTTCAAATATTCCAATAGCTCTTTTTTTCTTTTTCTTAAAAGATCCTAGAATTATTTTGAAAATATATTCTATTTTTTCATTACTTTCTAAATGTTGTCTGGTTATAGCGTTTGGTATAAGTTCTTTATTAATCTTAAACTTTTCTTTATCAAAAAACTCTGGTATAGAAAATTGAAAATTAACTAAGTCAGATTTAACATTCAACATATATTTATTGAACATATTACATATAAGTTCAATATACATTTCATCCTTTCTTTTACTTTTTAATCTTATTTCTTTCAGTGTTATTGATTGACAGAAATTCAAAAAGTTAACTAGTATCAAAGTGTATATCTCAACGAATTCGGTGTCGTTTACCGAACTCATCTTCTCATAAAGAGGATTTAATAGTTCAAAAGAAATATCACCTGTTTTGCTTCTTATAATAAGTTTCTCGACATTGTTCTGAAAGTCATCTTCCATTAAAAAAGAATTCTTAGAAAATGGGTTAAGTAATTTGTAGAAAAAGAAAGCAAATGATTTTTCTTCGAAAACAAATTCTAAATCTTCTTTAGATGTGTTTAAAAAGTAAGTAATAGCTTCTTTCATTTCATCTGTCAATTTACCACTGAAAATAACAGGAATCATATCAACATCCAATAATCTAGAATATTCTTCTATTTCATCTAAATTAACTTGAAACTTTTTATTTTTCCATATACCAGTTAAAACTAAATTATTATTAGGTGTTCTTGAATATTCTATATTAGCTGGTTGTTGGTCTGGGAAATACTCAAAACAAAACCACCATTTTTTATTTAAAAGACCTTTAACTCTATTGTCCATAGAATTGAAATAATCCATAGCAAAGTTGTAATAATTCTGAATGGCTAAATCGATTAGATTAATATCATCGTTTTTTATAGACTTTGATTTAATTCTAAATTTTTTACCATCCCAATTAACCCATATTTTGCTACCTTGTATATCTTCTAATACAATTATTTCATCATTGAATAATCTATCCAATATTTCATCGCTTTTTTCTTTATTTAAGGTAACAAGTTTTGACATATTCAGTTATATCTTTTTAAAATATTTTGTTTCGTTATATATAAAATTAATTATATCCGTTAATAAAGTATAGTATTTTATTAAGAATTGTTAGTTTGAATCTAGGATAAGATTCTCCTTCGATTGGTTGTCCACCAAGTTTTAGATATTCATTATATACTTGATAGAATTCATCTTGTGTGTAAAATTTATTATCTACTTCAGAAAATAAAACAGATGTGTGGTTTCTAGTGATAGTTTTGTTCTTAACTCCAGTATATCCATAAGCTGGTCCAATCGGTCCAACCAATTCAGTTCCAGATATAGCTTCATTGAAACTATTAAAAGATTTTAAAAAATTCATATATTATATATTATTTTTTAATATTGAATTAATACTGTTGGATCTTTTAATTAGTTTAGTAACTTCATTGTAATTAGTCACTCTAGGATATTCATAATCATTGTTTATTTCATACCTTTTGTCTAAATAATTAACTATTGACTTATCTATAATAAAATCACCTTCGACAAAATCTGGACCATCTAAGTTTTCTAATTTGTTTCCATGACAAAAGAAATCACCACCTATCCATTTAGGACAACCCGATAAAGAAGATAGATTGTTGAAAGCACATGAGAAGTTTCCGGTTACTTTGCCGAATTTTAAAGGTATCTTATAAAGACCACTATCATAAAAATAAACATTTCCATCAACATCAACAATACTATCAATTATAGTATAGTCTAGTATTTTGTATTTTCTACATATACTTTCTATATGTTTCATTTGAATTTTGATTTTAAAAAGTTATTAACCAAATCGGTGTTAATATTTCTTATCTTAAAACAAGTTATTCTATCTTGTCCGTGTATTTCTTCTTTTGTGAATAAATTAGTAACTCCGAATAAATCAACTATTTTATAATCGATTAATTTAATTTTCTTTTTTATTCTAAATTTTTTATCAAAATAATTTATCTCATGTAAATATATATCCGATGCTATTAAGTAATTTGAATTTTTCAAATCTAATATAGAAGGATTATCATCTAAACATATATTTTTTATGAAATTATCCAAATTAGTTTTAAAATCATCTACACCAAACCAATTAGAAGATTTATTATTATGTGTTTCTTTATTCGATTTTTCTAATATCTCTTCAACTTCTTCAACTTCTAGTTTAATGGGTTTTGTTTGATTAACAACTTCTTTATTAATTTCAGATATAACATCAATTACTAATTCTGTATTTTTCTCTTCAATAACCTTAGTGGGTTGTGTTTTATTCATATAATTATCAGAGAATGTAATTACTCCAGATTTTATGTTTCCTATATAATCTATATGAAATATTATTTTTCCGTTAGTAGCTTTGGTATATCCCTCAAATAAATTTAATCTATCTGAACTTATTTTCTTAATACTATATCCTGGTGTAATTACCTCACATATTATTTCATCTAAAGTTTTTTTATGTTTTAATCTTAAAATATCACCTAATTCAAATTCCTCATTTATTGTGGTTATAGATGTTGATTTTTTATTTTTTATCAATTCTGTTTTTATTGAATTGTAATAAGATATATCCAATTCTTTTGATTTTATGATTTCATTATATGATGGTGTTCTTTTTTGATAACTCCTTTCCTCATTATTAAAACATAAATTATGTTTAATCATTTTACTTATGAATTCATATGTTTTTGGTGAATATGATTTTAGATAATTTCCATATCCTGTTTCTTTCAAAGAAATATTTTCATATTTAGTTAGTTTATATCTTATATCAAAAAAATTAGATAATATATTTTCTTTATTTATATTAAAATTCTTATCGTTATATAAATCACCTCTTTTTTTAGTATTATTCTTTTTGGTTTTTAAACAAACTAAATTATCAAAATTTTCTGAACTACATATTGAATTGTAGTTAGTTTCCATATCATTGTCTTCTATTATGTATAAGACATTTGGATTTTTTTCTAAAGTGGTTTGACTTATATTTTTATATGTTTCTATTTTCATTTATTTAAAATTTGATTAAATTTACCAAAAAGTGTCATTCCTAATATAAATGGATCGGAATCTGTTCCTAATTGTGTCATGTAGTTAGCTATAACATAATTGCATTCAAATAGTTTCTCAACATCTTGTGGTTTATTCTCAATAACCCAGTTCGTGAAATCTAATCCTAACATTTTAAACATTATATCTATATTATCTGATCCAAAATTATCTAAGACAAAATTATAAGCATCTAAGTAATTTAAACCTTGTTTATATAGTAAATTATATAATTCTAATTTTGTTTTCGTATCAACGGTAGGTGTTGAATTTATTTCACCCGTTTTTATAAAATTACCTACTGATTTTATAATAGACCTTACATCTGGGAAGTTTTTATTTATTAAATGTATTAAATCAGGTTTTTCTATAGTTGTTTTTTCTTTGGGTAATATATCATTCGTTATAGATTTGAATATCTTAATTTTCAAAGATTTTTCTTCTTCTTTATTTAAAGTATCAAAGTTTATTGATATAAATCTAGACTTAATACCCTTTGATATTTTATCAAAATGATTAGTATTTAATATAAACCTAACATTCTTATTATACTTTTCCACAAAAGCTTTAAAAGCGTCTTGGAATTGTGGTGATACTCTTTCGAACTCATCTAAGAAAACGTATTTAATATCATCATGTGTTTCAAACATAGGAACAGTTTTACAGAACCTATCAACTTCATTTCTTAGAACTTCAATAGATGTGAAATAAGAAGAATTTAACTCTAAAAAAGCTTTATCCTTAGAATAAAGTCCTATTAATATTCTAGCTAATGATGTTTTACCTGTACCAAAATGTCCATAAAATATATAATTTTCGTTTAATCCATCTTTGAATGATGCTTTTATACGGTCAGGTAGTATTATATCCTCTAATGTTTTAGGCCTATGTCTTTCGGTTATGACTAAATTTTCTAAACTCATGTTATATTATTTGTTAATTATATTCATTTTAGGAGTAAAGTTTCTTTTAATATATAAATTATGATTGGTGAAAAGTTTAATATGGATAATGTCTTTTTGAGAGATTTAACCACTTGTGTATTATTTAATTTAGAAGGACAATTAAGATGGACTAATAAGTTTACTTCGGGTGATGTTAATGTTGAAGTGCCGTTTTATTATTCATTAGTTGGTGATGAGAGATTTTTATTGGATTCATTTCAAGATGATATTGCTAGTAGTAATAGATTTATCGAATTGAATACTGATATAATACCAAGAGGTCATGTTACATTAAAAGGATTCTCAATTGATTCATCTGAATTAGCGAATCCAAATATTTGGTTAAAGACAGTTGTTGAAAACGAAGTTGAGGTTAAAAGAACACTTAGAAAAGTTAGAGCTGTTCCAATAACTGTTAATTTCGATATGGAGATAATATTATCTAATGAGATAGATGTTTTTAAATGTTCACAATCTTTAATGGATGCTTTATGGATATATCGATTTATGTATTTTGAACATAATTTCATGAACATAGATGCTGTTATGTTAATGCCAGAATCTAATACTATTAATATAAACAGAGAGAAAAACTTAACTGCTGATAATAATATTTCAATAAGTGTTTCATTTGAAGTTAAAACATTTTATCCAGCTTATGAGAAAGATTTACCCACAGGTGATTATAACCCTAGAAATGGTTTAGATCCTTATGATTACATAGGTAAGAGACCTAAAGAAGAAGATAAAGAAGCTGAACCAAGACGGTCTAAATGGTATTCTAATATACTAAGATCAAGGAATAATAAATAGAAAAAAAAAGTGAAAAAAGCGGGTTTTAAATATTAATATATATATTTAAACGTGATAAAAAATTATTTTACAAAGTATGAAAAACCTTAAACTAGAACTGTTTAATTTTAAGAAAGACTTATCATTAGAACAAGAAGAAATATCTCAAGTAGTAGAGAGTCATATGAATGCGTGTTCCGTAGCTTCAGAAAAAGCTATTATAACATCATTGAATGAAAAATTAAAGACTTATACTTATGATAAGCAAGTAGTAGCACTATTGGAATCTTTGACAGATGATATGTCAAACCACGAACTACTTTATGAATTAAAACATCTTTACAGTGTTCTTAATGAAAAAAACCAAGGTGAGTTATATAGACAACCTATTAATGTTTTGTTACAAACAATCAATTTAGATTCTGAGCAAGATAGAATGGTTAAAGTATTAAACGAACTAGCTATTTATGACTGGGTTCCAGAAATTAAGTTATTTGTTTATAATTTAACTAAATCACCTGAGAAAAAAACAAATCTTCTAAGTGGTGGTGTTTCTGAATCAGTGTTCACAATTGTTGAACAAGTTGAAGAAGGACATGTTGCTTTAGTTAGAGATTCATGGTTTTTACTTACTGATGATAAAATAGAAAAAACTACATTAGAAAGTCACGTTACTGATGATACTAAATTAAGAACTTTAAGAGTTTTAGAAACAGCTATGAATTATTCTACTGTTGATAATGATAGAATTAATTTCAGAATTTCTGAGAACTTAACAATTGGATTATCTGTTACTGATAAATCTAAATTATTTATTAATGATGATTTAATGAATGAAGAAACTACATTAGAAAGTTTATTTGATTCTCCTATTGTTCCTATTGTTAATAAAAACTTTTACCCAATTTTATTAGAAACTGCTAAAAATATAGATAAGTTTGTAGAATTAGATGTTGTTAAAAAAGTATCTAACTTAATAAACCCTCATTTAGAAGTTTTTGCTTTTAATTACAAGAAAAACATGTTTACTTATAGATGTGATGAAAGACATGGTAATTCATTCTTTGCTTACTCTTCAGCGTTAGAAGTTATTAATGAAATTAGAAATGAATTAAATTTAGATTTAACTTATTTTTATGAAGACAAGTTGGATAAAGAATTGGTTGTTAAAAGAAAGTTAGAAGATAAAGAAAGAGAAATAACTTTAAAATTAGAAGAAGTTAAATTTAATATTTCTAAAGTCGAAGCTTCTATCAAAGTTATTGGTGGTAGTGAACTTTTAACAGAAGCCTTAGGTAAACTAAGCAAAAGAAGTGGTTCTTTACAAGAAGAATTAGATTCTGTTAGAGAAGTAAAACAATCAGAAAAGGTAAAACTTTAATACTTTAAATATTAAAAAACCCCACTAAAATATTTTGGTGGGGTTTTTGTTTTTTATATATACTATGATGAATCTTAAAGACGAAAATATATCATATCTTATTTTACCTAGTGATAAATGGGTTCAAACAATATCTTATTTGTATTCTAAAGAATATAAAATATCAGAAATGTTAACTTATGAGAATAATATAAAAGATAAAGCGTTGTTTACATATAATGAAATTTCAAATAAAGAATTGAAAAAGGATACTTTATTTATGTTAGATCATTTTGATATTGAATATGGGTTTATAAAATATAATAAAACTAATGAAATTTATAAGATTTACAAATCTGGTAATGAAATACCAGTTGATGTTGAATTATACGAATCTTGTTTAGAGAAAAAGAAATATGTTTTAGGAACTTTATCCTTTTCGTTTCGTGTCTTAGGTAAATATACTATTGTAGAAAGTAAAGACCAAATAAAAGAAGGTATTGAAGTAGAATATTTCAATAATGACAAATGGACAAAAAAAATAGTAGAGAACGTTGATTTAGAATGGTCTAAACTTTATTCCCTACTATCTAAGTATAAAAAACTTAGGATTAAACAAACTTTAGTTTAATCATCAAACCTATTTATAAGTCCTGAATTTTTAGCCATTTTATTTATCATAGATATTCTTTGTTCGTCTGTTAACTTAATAACAGAATTAAGTAAGTTTATATTATGGTTATAGTTTGTTCTATCTGGAGCTGGTCTATCATGATACATATGGTAACAAGGTCCTTTTAACTCACACCACTTTAAATACTTTTTTACTCTAATTGTTATTTCATCATCTTCAGCTCCCCATCCAATAAAATCTTCATTCCACCCACCTATTTTAATAATAGATTCTTTTTTAAACATAGCTACACCACCCGATATGTTTATCTTTTGATTATCGTTTTCGCCTCTACCATCTCTATCTATTTCTAATATATTTTGAGTAGGGTATGATGATTCTTGTGGTGTTAAATCAATTACTTTATCATAAGGACTAACCATATCATATTTTTCAAGAGCTTTTATACCAGATATAAACTGATTATGTTCAATAATTAAATCAGAATCACCAAAAACAATTATGTTAGAATTAGATCTACGCAAAGCTACATTAAAAGCCCATGATCTATTATATGGTTTATCTGATTTCAAAAAAATATGTTTACATTTTAAATCTAAATGTCCTATTTTAGAGTGTTTATCTTGTTCTACTAAAATAACTTCAACACCATTAAATGTGTTTATCCAATCTAAGGTTCTTCTTAATAAAGATATTCTATCGGCTTTATATCTAAATCCAATTACAAATGTAAATTTATATCCACTCATTATATAATAATATTTTTTGATTATATGAATAAAACTAAACTAAGTTTGATTTAGACAATTTTTTCGAATCACATTTAAGAAAGTCTAAAATAAATAAAAATTAAAGAAACGCAATTAAAATAATATATAAAAATAAAACATAAATATGGAAAAAGAATTATCTAAAGATATACCTTTTACGGTAGAAGAAACAAAATTACTAAGAGAACAGTTCATAGGTAATTATTGTAAAGAAAAAGGTTGGGATTCAAAAAAATTAAGTTCTAATCAAATGTTAGAGGTAGTAACACATAAAGATTATAAAAATCCAGGATTAATGTTAGGATAATTAATTTAATTTAAGTATATTTGAAATATGTTTAAATTAACTGGTACAATAGTGTCTAATCCTATAGATGTGTCTAAAAAACACAAAAAGCAATCTTCCTGGAAAGCTATAGCTATTGTTCAATTTAAAGATGATTTCTGTGATTATTACCGATGGTTTATAAAAAGAGAATTTGGTCTTTATTTAAACCCACCATTAAGAGGTAGTCATATCACTGTTGTTAATGATAGATTATCTGACATAAACGGAGATATAATGGATATAGACGGTATTGAGATTGATGTTTATTATGATCCTAATAATATTAGATGTAATGGTGAACACTGGTGGATTAACATAGAATCTGAAGATGTTAAAAATGTTAGAGAAACATTAGACCTTCCTAAAGATCCTTATTATGGATTACATTTGACTATTGGTCACGCTACAGGTATAAATTTAGATATTTGTGAATATTCAAGGATTTATAGTTTGAATAGGGATAAATTAAAATATTACGACTTATAAAAACAAATTGTCTATAAAACTCTATAATAAAAAAATATATTAAATTATGGAGAAAAAAATCAAAGTGGCTAAGCCAGTCATCAACAATTTCATTCAATTAGAAAGGAATAATTCTACACAACAAGGTATACAACAATTACAATTACATATAACTGAATTATCTGAAGAAGAATGTTTAGAATATGCTGAAATGTTAAAGAACTCCTTTGTGGAACAATGGCAAAGTTTAACACAACCTATTGAAAAATAATATGATAATATGAACGGTGAGAAAAATTATTTAGATATACTAGACTTTGTTTTAAAGAATGGTGAATTAAAAGAAAATAGAACTGGTACAAGTGCTTATACATATCCACATATGATGATTCAACATGATATGTCTAATGGATTTCCATTATTAACTACTAAAAAAATGGGAATTAAAATTATATCAGCTGAATTAGAGTTTTTTATAAAAGGACTATCTGATAAAAAATGGCTAAAGGATAGAAAATGTAATATATGGAACGAATGGTGTAATCCTAAAAAAATACCAAATAACTTAACTGATGTTGAAAGAAAAGAGTTTCAGTTAAATGAAAATGATTTAGGTAAGGTATATGGATATCAATGGAGAAACTTTAACACACAAGATTGTGATCAATTAAAAAATGTCTTAGATAAACTAAAAAACGACCCTAATAATAGAAGAATGGTTGTAAGTGCTTGGAATCCTACTCAATTTGATGAGATGGCTTTACCGCCTTGTCACATGATGTGGGGTGTTAATGTTGTTGGTGATAAATTAAGTTTATGGTGGATGCAAAGGTCAGTTGATGTTTTCTTAGGACTTCCTTATAATTTAGCTTCTTATGCTACTTTATTAAAATTACTTTGTAAAGAATCTGGATTAAAAGAAGGTATAGTAACTGGATTTTTAGCTGATGTTCATGTTTATGAAAATCACGTAGAACAAGCTAAACTACAATTAAGTAGAGAACCTATGAATTCACCTAATTTAGAAGTAAAAAACTTTAAATCTATTTTAGATTGGGAATATACTGACTTAGAATTAACAGGATATGAATCACATGAATCTATAAAAGCACCAATTGCTATATAAGATATGAATTATTTAGAAAAAATAATCGAAGATATAAAAATAATTGAAACCGATTCTTTGTCGAATAAAGTAGATAAAGATATTAAAGTAGATATTACTGAAGAACAAAAGGTTTATTATTGGATAAGAGTTTTCTTAAAGGATGAAAATCCTAATTTAGAAATAGGTGATGATATAACATTTACTTATGAACCAAGTGGTGAAACATTATCAGCTAAATTTATTTGTTATAATAAAAAGGGAATTGATAAGGATATCGTAGATCAAATTAAAAATTATAACCCTGACGATGATAAAAAAACACTTTGTTTAATGGTTGATGAAAAAGAAGTCAATAATAAAAATGATATTCCTTTTATTAGAACTTTATTTACTTTTTCAAAACATTATCAAGAAGTTGTTTATAGAAGGACTGATTTGGTTTTATCAGTCGAGGATAAAAATATTATATTAGATTATTTTGATATTACTTTTTAAAAAAATATTATTTATGAAATTTGAAAATAGACACATCGGTATTAGTAATTTGGATAAAATTAAAATGTTGGAAGATATTGGAGTTACATCCTTAGATAAATTAATCGAAAAAACAATACCCGAAAATATATTATTGAAAGGTAAATTAAATTTACCAGATTCTATCTCAGAACAAGAATGGTTGAAAGAAGCTGATGATATATCAAAGTTAAATGGAAATTTTAAAACATATATTGGTATGGGTTATTATGGTACGATAACACCTCCAGTAATATTGAGAAATGTGTTTGAGAATCCAGGATGGTATACATCATATACACCATATCAAGCTGAAATATCACAAGGTAGATTAGAAGCTTTATTAAACTTCCAAACAATGGTAATGGATTTAACTGGTATGGAGATGTCTAATGCTTCTTTATTGGATGAATCAACAGCGGCTGCTGAATCTATGATAATGTTATTTTCTAATAGAAAAAGAGATTTGATAAAAAAAGGTTCAAATAAATTCTTTGTAGATACTAATGTTTTCCCACAAACTATTGAAGTTCTTAAAACTAGAGCAAAGTCTTTAAATATTGAACTAATTATTGAAGATATATTAAATTATGATATATCAGAAGGTATTTTTGGTGCTATCATTCAATATCCAAATAAACTTGGTGAAATAATTGATTATAGTCAAGTTTCAGAAAAATTAAATTCAATAGGAGCTGAATTAGTAGTTGCTAGTGATTTAATGTCATTGACACTAATAACGGAACCATCTAAGATAGGAGCTTCTGTTGTAGTTGGTAGTACACAAAGATTTGGAGTTCCTATTGGATTCGGTGGTCCACACGCTGCTTTCTTTGCGTGTAAAGAAAAATATAAAAGAAGTATACCTGGTAGAATAATCGGAGTATCTAAAGATTCTAATGGAAATAAAGCTTATAGAATGGCTTTACAAACAAGAGAACAACATATTAAAAGAGAAAAAGCTACTTCTAATATTTGTACCGCCCAAGCTCTTTTAGCTGTTATGGCTAGTATGTATTCTGTTTATCATGGTCCAGATGGTATTAAAGAAATATCAACTGATATAGCAACAAAAACGAAGTATTTATCTGATTCTTTAAATTCTGTTGGTTTCGTTAATTTAAACAAAAATTATTTTGATACTATTTGTTTAAATTATATCGATGGGTTAAGAGAAATATTAGAACATGATAATATAAATTTAAATTATAATTATTTGGATAAGATAACTATAAGCTTAGATGAAACAACTACATATAAAGATATAGATGATATAATTTCTGGTTTTTCTAAATTAAGTGGACATTTAAATTTATCTGAAAACAAAAATGAATTAGGGTTTAGTCGTTTCTTTAAAAGAGAAAGTGATTATTTAACTAATCCAGTTTTTAGTTCTTATCGATCAGAAACAGAAATGATGAGATATTTAAAAAGATTAGAAAATAAAGATATATCATTAACAAATTCGATGATATCATTGGGTTCTTGTACCATGAAGTTAAACTCTGCTTCTGAGATGATGCCACTTTCGAACCCTAGTTTTAATTCTTTACATCCTTTTGTTCCTGAAAGTCAATCATATGGGTATAAAAAAGTAATTGATGATTTATCTTATTATTTAAAAGAAGTTACCGGATTTAGTGGTGTTTCTTTCCAACCAAATTCTGGTGCACAAGGTGAATACGCTGGATTAGCCGTAATAAAAGGATATTTAGATAGTATCGGTCAAACAAATAGAAATATTGTCTTAATACCTTCCTCAGCTCATGGTACTAATCCAGCATCGGCTGTTATGGCTGGGTTAAAAGTTGTTGTTGTTAAGTGTGATGAATTGGGAGATATTGATATTAATGATTTAAAAGAAAAGGTCGAACAAAATAAAAATGAACTAGCTGCTTTGATGGTTACCTATCCATCGACACATGGTGTTTTTGAAGAAAAGATTGTTAGTATAAATGAAATTATTCATGAAAATGGTGGTCAAGTTTATATGGATGGTGCTAATATGAACGCACAAGTTGGATTAACTAATCCATATACTATTGGTGCTGATGTTTGTCATTTAAATTTACATAAAACATTTGCTATTCCTCATGGTGGTGGAGGTCCAGGTATGGGTCCGATTTTAGTATCAGAACATTTAACACCATTTTTACCAAGTAATAATAATAAACTATCGATTGGTTCTGTGGCTTCATCTACGTATAGTAGTGCTTTGATTTTGTTAATATCTTTAGGGTATGTTAGAATGTTAGGTAAGGATGGTCTTACAAAATCTACACAATATGCTATATTAAATGCTAATTATATTAAAAATAAGTTAAATAAACATTATGATATACTTTATACTAATAAAAATGGTATGGTAGCTCATGAGATGATATTGGATTGTAGAGGATTTAAAAAACATGGAATAGATGTTATGGACATAGCTAAAAGGCTAATTGATTATGGATTTCATTCACCAACTGTTTCTTTTCCAGTAGCTGGTACATTAATGATAGAACCAACTGAATCAGAATCTAAACGTGAGTTAGATTTATTTATAGAATCAATGATTTCTATTAGAAAAGAAATTGATGAGGTTATTGATGGTGTTTATACTAAAGAAGATAATGTTTTGGTTAATTCACCACATACATTTAACTACTTAATAACTGATGTATGGAATCATAGTTACAGTAGAGAGAAGTCAGCTTTCCCATTAGAATATCTAAGGCAGGTAAAGTATTGGTCCCCAGTATCAAGGATTGATAACGCATACGGAGATAGAAATTTAGTTTGCAGCTGTGAAGGAATAGAATCTTATAATTAAACATTGTTGTTTAATATATCAAATATCTCGGATATTAAATAAGAATCTTCTGGTATCAATTCACCATTCATAGAAGCTTGTATATGTTCTGTGATAAGATTTATGTTTGATTCCGAATCTTTGAATCCTAGATTTTTAATTATTGATATAATAGATTCTTTTAATAAATAATCAAAATCTTCATTATTGTTGATATCTTTTATTTTTTTATTGAATTCTATTATATCTTTTAAAGCAAATTCTTTATCGATATGAACAGCTTCGAACTTTTTAAAGTTCTCTACTAAAACTTCATCACCCCAAATCTTTTCCTCTTCTTGTTCTTCCATTTCCTCTTCCATTTCCTCTTCTTGTTCTTCTTGTTCTTCTTCTTTAGATTTTTTTATATCTTCTACGTCTTCTGGATTATCTACATCTTCTTTTGAGAAAATATCATCAATATTTTTTTTGTACTCTTCGAAGGTTTTTATGTTTTTTTTAGTTTTCATTTTTGTAGTAGATAATTTTAATATATATATTAAATATTAATTTCAAATTAAATGCGTGTAAAAAAATTTAAACAATATAATAAAGATTTAATAATATTGGATGATTTTCTTAAAAATTCAGGAAATAGTATTAACGAATCTGATAAAGGTTCTATTGATAAAATCATTAAATCTATACTAAATGATTTGGGTATTAATTTAAAATTTGTTTCCACTTTTGGATTTGCTATTTCTGGACTTTATCCTATAGTTGAGAGTTTGATGAAAAATATGAAACTAACTTCAGTTGAATTAACACCTAATAATATAGTTATGATAACACTAACTGCTGTTTCTGTTATTTTTTTAGAAGAAAGAGAATTAAGATTATCTGATAAAGAAAAATTAAAATTGGAAAAAGAAACAAAATCTTTATTAACGGAATTAAAATTAAATGGTATTGGTAATGGTATTATTAAAAAATTAACCGAATCATTAAAATCTATAAAAAATCTAGTAAATATAATACTTAAACATAGTGGTAAAGCTATTGAGTCGGTAGTTGATATGTTTGCTTATACTTCTTTGTTAATACCTGTTTTAAACTCAGTTAATTTTATTGTAGGTAAATACGACCTAACAATGGATATGTTAGTTTATAACCTATCTGGGATAGCAATGGGTGTGTTAACGATAATAGTTAAACATGGTGTTAAAGAAATATTAAAAAGGTTAGCTATTAAAAAAGTTCAAAAAGAAGAAATAATTGATAATATCGAAGATGAATTTGACGATATAGACAATGACCCTAGTATTCACAATCTAAACGATAATATTTAGTTCTTTATATATTAAAACAAAGCTCTTTAAAAAATGTATAACTAAAAATTAGTTATACAATCAGATGGCGGTTCAATTAGAAAAAATATACTTAAATTACATATTAGATAATAAAACATATTTTGAAATAGTTAAACCACATTATTTTAAAAATAATGAGATTCAATTTATTTATGATATTATAAGAAATTATATAATCGATGGTAATAAGGATGTTCCTAGTATTAGACAAATATTCGATATGGTTTCTATCGAAGATAAAAGGGGATTTATAACTAAAGACATTTTCAAAACAATTTTCAAGGTAAATTTAAAAGAATATAGTGAAGAAGATTTCATTATACCTAAAGTTAATACTTGGATATTATCAAATAAAATAAAATCTGGTTCAGTAGATATAATCGAAGAAACCAGAGACTTAGACAACATTAATGAATTCGAAGATGTTGTAATACAAGCCAATAAAATAAAAGGCATAGTAGATGAGATGTCTTCAATAGCTTTTACTAGTGATAATGAAGACTTAGGTTCTGATTTTGATATACCCGAGAATCACATCCAAAACAATAATTTATTAAAAGTAAGTTGTGGGTTTCCAACTATAGACCATATGTTAGGTGGTGGTTGGGACACTGGTACATTAAATTGTTTAATGGCTTCTACCAATAATGGTAAATCACTTTGGATGCAGAACTTCGCTGTTAGATCAGCTGACCAAGGACATAATGTTCTTTATATAACACTTGAAATGAGTGAAAGAAAGGTATTAAAGAGATTAGGTTCAATGGGTCTTAAAATACCTATAAATGATTATGATGACAAATCTAAGGATGTTGAATTCATGAGAAAAAAAATTAAAGAAAGAAAAACTTCTTCTGATGATGGACTCTTTGATAAAAAAGTAGGAAGAATAATAACTAAATTCTGGGCAGCTGGTACAGTAACCGTTGATGGGTTTGATAACTTTATAGAAAAGTTAAAAGTAGTGTCTGGAATTGATGTGAATTTGATAATAGTTGATTATATAACACTTATAGCACCAACTAAAGGTAGTGGTAGTGATACGTTATATACGAAGGGAAAACATTTAGCTGAAGGATTAAGAGCACTGGCTTCTAAATATAATTGTCCATTATTGACTTCTATACAAGTAGCCAAAGACGCATGGAACTCTAATGATATAACATTACAAGATATACCAGAGTCTAAAGCTATTGCTGAAACAGCTGATACTTTCTTTGGTATAATTAGAACCGAAGATATGAAATTACAGAATCTATATAGGTTCAAATTATTAAAACAAAGAGATGGTGATTTTTTAAAATCACAAGTGAAAATAGATTTAAATACAACATATTTAACATTAGAAAATGATAGATTTATTGATTCATAAAATTTTAAAAATAATTAATCGATTCATAAAATAAAAAAACAACATGGGTAAAAATAAAAAAGATTTAAACGAAGAAATAGAAGAAAGTAATATTGATTCAGAAGAAAGTAATATTGATTCAGAAGAAAATGATTCTAATGTAGTTGCTCCAGATATTGATAATTTTTCAATATCCAAGCATCAAATTGATGGTAAACACTCACTTAAATATGATACTATTTTCAAAGGAAAAAAGGAAGAAATCAACGAGGATGAGGAATTATCATCTACTGAAATTAGTTATGATACAATAGAGTTGGATAAATCATCTAGTTATTATTCTGAGACTAATGATAATGAAACATATTTTAGGACAAAAAAATTAAAAGAAAAAGTATATCAAGTTTTGGATGAACATACAAAAGTCGATTTCAAAGTAAATAGAAGAAAACCATCAAAGGTTGATTTCAACTCTTATATTTGTATTTTAAAGAAAAACTTATCTGAGTATAATTTCACCAATGTTGAAATATTCAATGAATTGTCTTTTTATTTTTCTGATAATTTATTCAATATGTTTAAGTTATTAGATTCTTATTGGAAACAAGAAATAATTAAAGAACTACAGGAACATATTGGTAAAAATAATAAATCAAAAGAAATCAGAAATAGAAATATTTATGAAAGCACAGAGATAGAATTCCAACACATAGATGATAGTGGTGATGTAAAGATCATACAAGGTATCGTAAAAGAAACAGATTATGATAATGATTCATTTAAAGTTGATTCATATGAAAATATTTATACCGTTAAATTATCCGATGTTGTTAGGATAATAAATAACACGAAATTCAAGTATAATCTAAACAAATTAAACAATATAGATTTTTTATAAAATGATATAGAAAAATTTTATAATAAACAAAAACATAAATTTTGAATAAAAACAAAACTTTGTGTAAAGTATATTTAAAACACACCAATATATAATATTAACAATAATAAAAATAATAAAAATGAGTATGATAAAAGTAACTAAAAGGAACGGTAAACAAGAACCTGTTATTCTTGATAAGATTCTTGATAGAATAGAACAACAGACTTACAAGTTAGACCAAAAGTGGATTATACCTTTCGAAGTAGCTCAGAAAGTAATTGATGGTATTACACCAGGTATTAGAACTTCAATATTGGATCAATTAGCCACTGAGACTGCTGCAGCTTTAGCCACGAAACATCCAGATTATTCAATTTTAGCTGCTAGATTAGCAATAACTTCTTTACATAAAGAAACTAAAAAGAGTTTTTCAGAGACGGTAAAAGATTTATATGATTTTGTTAATCCTAAAAATGATAAACATTCTCCTATCGTGTCTAAAGAATTTTTAGATATCGTTCAAGCAAATTCAGACCAATTAGATTCGGCTATTATTCATAGTAGAGATTATAATTCTGATTACTTTGGATTTAAAACTTTAGAAAAATCTTATTTACTTAGAATAAATGGTAAAGTAGCTGAAAGACCTCAATATATGTATATGAGAACAGCTATTCAAATTTGGAAAGACAACATTGAAAAAGTAATCGAAACTTATAATTTACTTTCTGAAAGTTACTACACACACGCAACACCTACTTTATTTAATTCTGGAACTAACAGAACTCAATTAAGTTCTTGTTTCTTATTAAAAGCTAATGATAGTATTGAAGAAATTTTTGATACTTTAAAAGAATCGGCTAGAATATCTAAAAATGCTGGTGGTATTGGTATTTCATTCCAAGATGTAAGAGCAACTGGAAGTTATATCGCTGGTACAAATGGAACTTCTAATGGTATTATTCCTTTCTTAAAAATCTACAACGAAACAGCTAGAGCGGTTGACCAAGGCGGAGGTAAAAGAAAAGGAAGTATTGCTATTTATTTAGAACCATGGCACGCTGATATCGCGTCTTTCTTAGATTTAAGAAAAAACCAAGGAGCTGAAGAATTAAGAGCAAGAGATTTGTTTTTAGCTTTATGGGTAAACGATTTATTTATGGAAAGAGTTGAATCTAACGGAGATTGGCATTTAATGTGTCCGCATGAATCACCAGGACTTTCTAGTGTTTATGGTAAAGAATTTAACGAACTTTATACTAGATATGAAAAAGAAGGTAAGTATAAGAAAAAAGTTAAAGCTAGAGAAATTTGGGATAAAATATTAGAATCTCAGATAGAAACTGGAACACCTTACATGTTATATAAAGATGTTATCAACGAAAGGTCTAATCAATCTAATATTGGTGTTATTCGTAGTTCTAACTTATGTGCTGAAATATTAGAAGCAACTGGTATTACCAAAGCTCAAAAAGATATTTTGAAAAATGATGAATTGTTGGATAGTTTAGGATTGTCTGAATTTAAAGGAAGAGAATCTGTTAATGAAACAGCTGTTTGTAATTTAAGTTCAATTGCTTTACCTAAGTTTGTTAATAAGAACAAAACCTATAACTTTAAGAAATTATATGATATAGCATACAAAGCTACTATTAATCTAAATAAAGTTATTGATGTTAATTATTACCCATCAGAATCTGCTAAATTCTCAAACTTTTTACACAGACCAATTGGATTGGGTGTTCAAGGACTAGCTGATGTTTTCTTTAAGATGGATATGCCTTATGGTAGTGATGAGTCAAAACTTTTAAATAAAGAAATTTTTGAAACTATCTATTACGCTTCTATTTCAGCTTCTTGTGATGTAGCTAAAGAAGATGGACCTTATTCAACATTTAAAGGATCTCCTTTATCTGAAGGTAAATTTCAATTTGACTTATGGGGTGTTGAACCAACTAAAAGATGGGATTGGGAAAAGTTAAGAAAGGATGTTGTTCAAAACGGTGTTAGAAATTCACTAACAACAGCAGTTATGCCAACAGCTTCTACCTCTTCTATTTTAGGTAATGAAGCTTCTATTGAATCACAAACTTCAAACATGTATACTAGAAGTGTATTGTCTGGAACATTTATTTTAGTCAATAGACATTTAGTTAAAAAACTAATTAAATTAAACCTTTGGGATGAAGAAATGAGAAAGAAAATCATCTTAGAAAATGGTTCTGTTCAGAATATTCCTAACATTCCTACAGAATTAAAGGAAATTTATAAAGTAGCACATGAGGTTAAACAAAAAGATGTTATTGAAATGTCGGCTGATAGAGGAGCTTTTATCGACCAAACACAATCTTTAAATATCTTTATGAATGACCCAAACTTCTCAAAATTAACAGCAATGCATATGTATGGTTGGGGTAAAAGAAGTTTAATGTTTGATGAAAGTGGACAACCTATAATTCCAAATGGTGAACAAATTGAAATCATATATGATAATGAGGGTAAACCTAAGTCATATAGAGACAAGAAAATGGCACTTAAAACAGGAATGTATTATCTAAGAAGTAATTCTTCTACAGACGCTGTTAAATTTACAGTAAGAGAAGAAGAAAAAACAACTGAAGAACAAATAGACGCAATAGCTTGTTCTATAGATAATCCAGAAGACTGTGATATGTGTGGTTCTTAAACAATAGTTTATTAAATTTAAACCCTAAAGTAAATTTACTTTAGGGTTTTTTTATTACATATTTTTTTAGTATATTTATATTGTGTTAGAAAATATGAATATTATCAAACTTTATCTAACAATATTAATATAATAAAAGAAGATAATACAACGTTCTTTAAAATAAATATTCCTACTTAACTCAGTTGGTTAGAGTGCAAAACTGTTAATTTTGAAGTCCCTGGTTCGAGTCCAGGAGTGGGAGCTATTATAGTAATATAACAAAGGGTTATGGGGAGGTTCCACAAGATAAGAGGTATCTTAGAAGACTTGAATAAGCACCGATGTTGGATGATACGTCTATTACTATTTTAAATAATGGCTAAACAATGATCCATTGTGAATATCTTGAAGGATATACGAGATACTATCTGTGCAAGTCAGATGTATTCACATAAAGATACACAGCGTAATCTGTGATGTGTTGTTCCCTTGAGAAAGGATTCCAGCAATGTAGAAGACACTAGGTTCTACCAACACAAATGAGTTCTCAGCAAGTAGTTAGAATAACAAAGTCGTATTGGAGTTAGAACCACTGTAAAAACGTCTATAAGGCAGAGAAGAACTGACATAAGTTTAACTACGTGACCCTACTCTTATTAGCAACACGCAAGGCTGAATCAATCCTTCTGAGTTAATAAGAAAGAGGGTCTAATAATATGTTCTTTAAAATATTGAAATAATAAACTCTACAAGCTAATGGAGAAGCAAGTGAATGACTTCCAGTATGTCTACTTAGTACTTGAATTTGATAATGCTTGTACTTAAATGAATTGGACTTTACAACACTATCAAGAGTGTTAGCTTTGAAATTAGATATTGTATAGGTTCGATTCCTATATTCCCTAACCTATGGGAAGTTGCGGTACCGATATTCCACTTGAAGGACTTGTGAGTTTTTATTTAAATTGCCTGATGGTGTAATGGTAGCACTTCAGTTTTTGGTACTGACAGTCTAGGTTCGAGTCCTAGTCGGGTAACTAGTTTTTATTAAATATAAATCTCATCCAACTGGACTATAGTGGTTGAACATAGTCACTATTAGTAACACATACAAGATTTCTATTAGGTTTAGAGATGTGTAATCCAAGGATGGTAACCTTGTGAGATTTTTTAAAACACTATGGCTGTTTAGATTATGGAGTTGATCAACCATGATCGATGTTGGGTGTCAATTTTAATGTGACCAAATATATGCTAGTATTAGTTACATATTTACCAAACAAAGGTTCGATTCCTTTCAACAGCCACTACTAATTTATTATATACAATAAAAAAAATACTTATGAGAAAACTTTTATTGATGATAACCTTGTTTTTTAGCTTAAACGCTAAATCTAATTCCATTATAATGGAATGGAGGTGTGATGGTCTAATTGTTAGTTTTTGTGAGAACAATAAAATGATTGTCGGTGGTGTAGAATATGATATTGTTTATTGTGATGATAAATTATATTTAAATTATAATGACCAAACTTTATTATATGTGATAAATGAAAGTAAAGATGTTATCTCAATTGTTAATATGGATAATCCATCTGATAGAAAAAAATTAACTAGATGTTATGACTAATATAGAAATTAAAAAAGCTCTTTATAAACAAAACCAATAGCTGAGTTTGAATTTATTAGAGTAGGTGTAGCTTATTATGGAGCTATTATAAAATCAGAAGAAAATAAAGATGTTAAAATATCTTTTCAAGTTCCTATAAATGATATGGGTGATGCCGATTATTTACCACAAATGGATGCTAAACTATTAAACAGGTATATTTCAGAGTAATTAAACTTTAAGTTTCACTTTTTTATTGAATAATTTTTACTATATTTATGATATGGAAGAAAATAACACAAAAATTATAATCAAATCACTTAATTTAATTATTGGTATTCTTTTAATGAATTCAGTTATCTTTGGATTAATTTATCTTATATTAGATGTTTTTGAATGTTCTTTAGGTTTGATTATTAACTTAATACCAGCTTTTTATATAATGTTTTTTATTAAACCATATATTAAACTAAGATTATTGATAAATAAATAGTTGTTTTTTTAAATAAAAATTACTATATTTGAATATATAAAACTATTAGATATGATTATTAAAGATATACACGAAAATTTATTAACTGGAATTCAAACAATGTTGGTTAATCCTTTAATTGACCTTCCTTATTATGGTGAATTCAATCTACACGTTAACTTCTCTGAAAGTAAAAGTATTTCAACATGTGCGGTTAATGTAACTTCTAAAGGAATGAATTTTTACTATTCTTCTGAATTTTTAGAAAAACTAACACAGAAAGAAATAAACTTTATTATTTTACATGAAGATTTTCACTTACTTTTTGACCATCCTAGTAGAACAGTATCTGGTAATTACAAACATGAATTATCTAATATAGTTCAAGATATGATTATCAACCATGTTATATGGGAAGATATATCACATGATTTCGTTGAGATTCCAAAAGGCGAAGATGGTAAGAATATGGCTCTTTTTGTTCCTAAAGAATACACAGGTAAATTGATATTTGAAGAATTGTATGAGTTTATGAGTGATAAAAAAGACGAACACGATAGAAAGAAAAAACAAAAATCTGAAGATAAACAAAAATCAGAACAAGATGGTGACCAAGGAAGTGGTCAAGGAAGTGGTCAAAATCAAGAAAGTCAAGATGGTGGTGGTCAACCAAGTCAAGGCCAAGGAAAAGGTCAACCAAGTCAAGGCCAAGGAAAAGGTCAACCAAGTGATGAATATGGACCATATGGACAAGGACCGAATGGTGATGGAACTTTAGATACTTACTCTTTAGATAAATTATTTGAAGATATGGATAATGGAAGTGGTGGTGAATACTTAGATAAACATATAGAAAATGAAGTATCTGATGAAGTTAAATCATCTATGGTTAATGACATCAAAGATAAACTAAGCGCTAGAGGTCTATTAAAAGGAAGTGCTGAATCTACTTTGAATAAATTAGTTAAGAAAAGAAAAGATTATTTAAAGAAAATAAAAAGAACTATCTCAAATGTTATCTTTGGATCAAATAAAGTTAAATCAATAACTAAACGAAATAGAAGAGATATTGAAGGTATCAAAGGTAAAAGAAAAATTAAATCAATTATTAATGTCGGATTAGATACATCTGGTTCAATGGGTGGAACTTTTGAAAGAGTTTTGTCTTACATATATCAAAATGATATTGAAGTTAATTTTATGGAATCTGATACCGAAGTAAGATGGGTTAAAAAATTGAAATCTAAAAAAGATATTGAAGCAATTCCAATTAAAGGATTAGGTGGAACTTGTTTACAACCAATGATTGACCATATCGCCAGTAATTTTAATAACCTCGGAACAGTTTTGTTAACAGATGGATATACCGATAGTTTAGACTTTTCTAAAATAAAAGGAAAAACATTAATTTTAAGTGTTGGTGTTAAATGTCCAATTTCACATGATAATGGTAGAGTAACACAAATTGTTTTAGAAAAATAATTTTAAAAATATTAGTTTGTATTAAATAAAGGATGTTCAATTTTGTTCATCCTTTATTTTTGTTTTAAAGTATTTTTACTTAACTTAGTAACTTAATATATAGAATTATGAAAATTTCAAGATTTAATCAATACATTTCAGAATCGGTTATAGATAAAAAATTACCTGTTTCTAAAGAGATAAGAGAACTTTCCGAACTATTTAAACAAAATGGTAAGAGATTATACATTGTTGGTGGTTGGGTTAGAGACCATTTAATGGGTAGAGATCCAGATGACATTGATTTGGCTACTGATTCATTACCTGATGATACATTAGACTTTTTAGGTGATAAATACTCTGTTGATTTAGTTGGTAAAGCTTTTGGTGTTATTATACTTAAAGTTGGTGGTGAAGATGTTGAGATTGCTTCTTTTCGTGAAGATGGTGATGGTAGAAAACCCGAAGTTAATTTGGGTGTTACTATTGAAGAAGATGTTAGTAGAAGAGATTTAACTATATCTGCTTTATTTTATGACATTGAAAACGATAATATAGTTGATTTAGTTGGTGGTATAAATGATATCAATAATAAAGTCATTAGAATGGTTGGTGATCCTTTAGATAGAATAGGTGAGGATCAATTGAGAGTTTTAAGAGTTGCTAGATTTGCTAGTAGATATAACTTTGAAATTGATGATAAAACATCTAAGGCTATACAAAAAAATTCTGATTTAAGTGAAATATCTAAAGAAAGGATTGTTGAAGAGTTTTTAAAAGCTTTTAAGAAAAACACAAGTTTCAAACCATTTTTAGATATTATAACTAAACTTGGTATATGGGATCAGATATTTGGTGATTTTAAAATAAATACTAATGTTGTAGAAACTAATGATATTATTTTATACTTATCTAATTTATTAAAAGATAATGATTCGGAACAATTGGAAGATTTAACTAAGGTTTTCAAGTGGCCATCTGATATAAAAGATAGTATTAAGTTCTTGATTTCTTTAAAGGATTTTGATCCAGAATTAGTTAGTAAATACTTTAAAGAAAGGAAAAGAATTAGAATAGATAATGAAACTATTTTGAATTTTTTAGATTTATCTGATATACAAAATAAAGAAATGGTTTTGAAGTTTTTGGAATACATCCCAAGTGTTAAAGCGGTTGAATTAATTAAATTAGGATTCAAAGGTGAAAAGTTAGGTGCTGAAATAAAAAGATTAGAAATAGAAAAATTTAAGGAATTGTTATGATACATTACATTGATTATATAAAAGATAGGATTGGAAATAATTATTTAGGTATAAAAATACCTAATGGTGTTGTTCAACCATTTTTAGATGAAATGAAAAAATTCTTATCAGAAGATGAATATCAAACATTTATTGATAATCAAGGTAAAAGAGATAAGGGTGCTTATCACTTAACTTTAATGAGTGTAATGGAATATAATAAACTAACTGATAGTATGGGGTTAGATAAATTTGTTAGTTCATTACAACAAGTTTTTAAGTATGATATAGACGATTTAAAAATGATGGGTGTGGGAACTGCTGAGAAATCTACTAACAAAGCTTTTTTCATAGTTTGTCAATCGGATAAATTGAATGCGGTTAGAGACTTTTATGGATTATCCGAAAAAGATTTTCATGTAACTATTGGATTTAAATGGAAAGATGTATTTGGTGTTAGAAAAAATGTTGTTATTAAAAAAGAAAGTTTATTTACTGATGTTTTAAAACAAAAATACTTAAATAAAAGAAATTTTGATTTTATAAAAGATGTTTCTAATTATGATTTAAATAAAAATTCACAGATTATACCAGTTAGATTAACAGATACTTACGTAAAGGTTAAATGTGATGGATATTATTTAGATATTTCATACATAGAAGATTTTAATGAGTTGAGAGTAACTTCTAAATATACTATAGATGGGCATGGACTTCCTAGGATGACTAGTTATGAAATAAATAAAAAACTCGGTGTTTAATTAAAACCTATCTCATATTTTTCATATAATTAGCTTAATGTTAAAATTTAAAAGATATGGCTAAGGAAAAATTATTTATAAAAGTAGAAAATTCTGAATTAAAAGAATTAATTGAAAAGTATAAACAAAAACACGATGAATCTGGTTTAATTAAGAAAGAATCTGATTCATTTTCAAAAAGTATTAAAAAGATTGCTGAAAAGCAGTGGATGGATTACTATAAAGAAACTGGTGAGAATCCAGGTACTATTGTAATTGAAGCCCAAGATGATATAGATGGATCCTTTGCTTCTATAACTTATATTCCAAGTAACAGGTTCAAATCAATAACTGATAAAAATTTAGATTCTATAAAGGATATTATTGGTGATGAATTCTTAGATAATAAAATAGAGCATGTTATTACCAATGATATTTATACTAAGTATCAAGATTTGATAACTGATTTTATTTTAAACAATGATAACATTGAAGATAAAGATAAAATCAATTTCATTAAAAAAACTGAGAAGGTTTCTATTAAAAAAGAAACATTGGATAATTTAACTGGATTTGATGATGTTCAAAAGGTTTTAGAAGCAATTAGTCCAGTTTTTTCAATAAAAGATCCAATTATATCATAAAAACTTTTTTTATTGAATATTTATCCTTAAATTTGATTAAGTTAAAATAAACGACATGAAAAACATAAACGAAGTATCTATTAAATTTCCAAACGACAGAGAGTTTGGTACTAACATCAGACCTATTGTTAGAAATTCAGAACAGTATGGTGATATTGAGAAGACAAACCCTAATGATATTTGTTTAGGAAAAAAGATGAGAAAAATTTTGAATAGTTAAATTAAATAGTTATATTAGTAAAGTAAATTTTAAAAAGATATAAGATGGAAGGAATTAAAGATTTTGATAAAAGATTAGAAACGTTAACACCAAAAGAAAGAATGTATTTCTCTATTATGAGAGCTAAATCTGGTGTTCTTAAAATAAGTGCTAAACCAGGAGTTGCTAAAACAGCAATCGCTCGTTCAATCGCTAAGAAAATGGGATTTGAATACAAAGATATCAGATTGACCATGATTGATGAAACTGATTTAGGTCTTTATCCAGATAAGGATGTTTTAGAGTATGAAAACGAAAAAGGTGAGATGTCTAAAGTAAAAGTTTTGGATTTTATTATTCCAAAATGGGCTTTTAAATCAAATTTAAAACCAACTCTTATTCACTTTGAAGAATTGAACAGAGCTTCACAACACGTTAGAAACGCGGCTTTACAAATCTTATTAGAAAGAGAGATTGGAACTGAGTTTAAGTTCAATGAGAACGTTTTAATGATGTGTTCTGGTAACTTAGGTGAAGAAGATAACACTGATGTTGAAGAATTGGATTCGGCTCTTAATAACAGACTAATTCACGTTAACCACAAACTTTCTGTTGATGAGTGGATTGATGGTTTCGCAAGAGAAAATGTTCATCCTACCATTGTTGATTATATAGAATCACATCCAGAACAAATATACAAAGCTAGTGATAACACAGACGCTTACGCTACACCGAGATCTTGGACATTCTTATCCGATTTTATTGTAGAAAATTTTGGTAAAGATTCTAAAGCATCTGACTTCTTACCAACAGTTAAAGAAGTGGCGATGTGTTATGTTGGAAATTCTTATACTAAATTTATAAGATACTGTGAAGACATGGTTAATTTAAATATTAACGATATCATAACAAACTTTAAATCTGTTAAGAACCAAGTAGTTAAATTCAACAGAGATAGAAGATCTGAATTAATACAATCACTTCGTTCAATTGAAATCTTAGATTTATCAGACGAAGAAATTAAAAATGTAGTTGGCTTCTTAAATACTGTCAATGATGATGAGAAAACAGCATATTTATTACATTTGATAGATAAAATTGAAGACGATGAAAATACTTCAAATAAATATAAAATAGACAATCCAAAATTGATTAACTTTTTGTTAGAGTTCGAAGATTGTTTAGGTTCTATGGACCAGATTACTAATAGTTAATTTTAAAAAAGAGGCTTTAAATAAAGCCTCTTTTTTACTTTCTATGAAAAGAAACAAAAAAAAATATAATATATACAGTATGAGAGAGAAAGAATTTAATATTATCGGATTGTCTCATAATCAAACAAGCATTGGTAGTTTTGTTGTTGTCTTATCCGAAAAAGACGGTGATGAAAAAATTCCTGTTATAGTAAAGTCATCCGACGCTACTAATATTACTAATGCTATAAATGATGATGAGATAAAAAAATCAAGTATATATGATTTAGTAAGGTCAATGACTAAACATTTTTTGATTACATTAGAAAAGATAGAAATCTATGATGTTTTAGAAGGATTATTTTATGTTAAACTTAAATTCACTAAAGGTAATGAAGAAATTTATTTAGATTGTTCTATTGGAGATTCATTAGTTTTATCCGCTGTTTATAGTATGTCAATTGTTGTTTCTAAGAAAGTTTCTGATAATTACGCTATTATCTTAAATGAAGATGGATCCGTTGAGATTCCTAAAAAAGAACCAACTGAAGTATTAGAAGAAAGTATAGAAAAGTTAGAGTCTTTAATAAAAGAAGCTTTAGAAGGAGAGGAATACGAAAAAGCTGCTCAACTTAGAGATGAAATCGAGGTTTTAAAAGGAAACTGATAATTTATTTTTTTTATTGAAATAATTTCACTATATTTGATATTATAACATTTAAACGATATAGATATGTTGAATTATATAAAATCAGAATTACTAGAAAGATTAGGAAAATTAGAGATTAAAAGAATAAACAATACTGTTATTACTAAATACTACGGTGAGGTTATAAAAACCGCTGAGGTTAGTAACATATATGAAGTTTTTGATATTGTTAATTATATCAAAAACAAAATTGACTTGATCGAAAATAATTTCAAAATAAATGAATATTCACTTTCTATCAAAGGTGGTGTTCAAGATTTAAAGTTAGTTTCCGATAGTGTTGAGATTAATGGTATTAATTTTAGTAAAGTTTTTTATATTACAAATTCTACTGATAAATCTAGAAGATTGTCTTTTAGAGTAGGTTTGTTCTCTGATAGAAAGAATATACACTATGTTAATTCTTTTAAAGAATTAGAATTCAACAAAAAACATTATAGTGGTATCAATAAAAAAGTTAATGAAACTTTTCAGAACATCGATAAACAAGTTTTTGATGAACAAATCGAATCTTTAAGATCCTTAGTAGGACATCAGATTAAATTGTCTAATATTAAAAAAGTAATAATGGGTGAGAATGATGAGAACATCAAAACATCCGATAAGAATAGATTTTTAGTTTTCAAGAATGCTGTTTTAAACTACGGTATGTTTAAGTTGGATTCGGATGAAAAATTTGAAATGTATCGAAGAACTTGTGAGATAAGACATGATTTTCAATTAGATGCTTTTAATGTTCTTTTATCATATTTGAGAATTTTCAACCAAAAAGATTCTGTTATTTTAAAAAGAGAAAGTAAAAGAATTTTAGAACTAACAAAGTTTACTATAAGAAAAAGATTAATTAGTGAAATTCTAAGTGTTAAATAAAAATTATATAATATGATATTACTTCCGAACAGAGATATAGACCTTAGAGATTTGGGTGGATTGGTGTTTAATGAAAAACACCATTCCTACCATAACTCGGATGGCATTAAGTATACTGGTGTCACAACATTACTATCTAAGTATAAAAGTCAAAAATTCAATGCTGATAATACTTCTAAGTATAAAGCTATGAAGGACTACCTACCTAAAAAAATATTTGATAAGATAAAAGAAATGTCAGGTGGTTGGGAGAATACTCACACCTATTATGAAAGAGTTTGTAATAAAGGTGATGAGTATTTAATTAACTTAGAAAGGATTAAAAAAGAGTATTTAGATACTTGGAAAAATAAAACTATATCTGGTTCAGAAGAACATGATGATAGAGAAAGGGATATAATGAAAAATGGATTTTATCATAATGGTAAATTATATCCTTATTTGAATAAAAACATATTAGAAATAACAAAAGATGATGTTGGTGTTTGCACTGAAATATTAGTGTGGAATCACAAGTTAAAATTAGCTGGATTAGCCGATGTTGTTATATTTGATAAAGGTAAATTTTACATACTTGATTTTAAAACCAATAAAGAGATCAAAAGAAGTGGTTTCATGGGTAGAAAGATGTTACCACCATTTGATAATTTACCTGAATGTGAATTTTCTATCTATTCGTTACAATTAAACACATATTCTTATATGATAAGTAATTTAAGTGGATGTGAATATATAGATGCTCATTTAATAAGCACTAAATCGAAAGAGTATAAAAGACCAGAAGATGTTTACATTAAATGTCTAGATTTAATGGAAGAAGTTAAAACAGAAATATTTAATGAATTATTTTAAAACAAAAACCCTTATCATTTGATAAGGGTTTTTGTTTATATTTTTTAATCAGCTAATTGTTTAGAACGAAGTAATTCAACAATATTATCAGTTATTTCAAAATTAGGTTTAACGAAAACCACTTCCATTTTACCAATAACTAAATCAATTTCTTTTCCTTCAATAAATTCATCAATCATGATAGAAAGTTCATCAAATGTTTTAGCATTTAAAGAATCTTTCATTTCTTTAGCTAATCCTTTGAATTCTTCATCCAATGTAATAGCATTTTCTTGAAGTTCATTATATTTAATTTCATTAGCTTGTTTATCCTCACCAGGAGTTTCAACCTTAGATGTTAAAGATTTAATAATCTCTTGCATTTCTTTTCTAATAGGTTCTAACTTTGTAACAAACTCATCTCTTTTAGTGTTTATTTCTTTAACACCGTCTAAATAAGGTTTATAGACAGTAGTTAGTTTTTCAAAATCTACTACATTTATGATCATAATAAAAAATATTTTTTATTTTATATAATGTCAATTATATAAAGTTTATGATTTAAGAAAACTAATGGCGGTTTTATACCTTTCTATTTCATTAAAATACTCATCTCTAGTTTCATCTATAGAATCGACTAACAAAAATTCATTATCTTTATAGACCTCTAAGAAGGTTCTTTTAATATTTGTTCTAGCAGCGAACTCATTATCTAAATAAAGTGTTTTACTATATTGATATTTATCATAAAAGTCAAAATTGTCGATTTCTTTTATTTCACCTAATTTAGTATTAGTTTCTGAATCAAATATTTCAAATCCTTGTTGGTATATTTTTTCTTTAAGATATAATGTGTTTAATTTCTTTTGTGTATTTGTATTTGATTGAAAAAGTATTAAACTCCAAGTTGTTCTTTTAATATCTTGAACATCAACAAAATGACTTAAATCTATTTTATAGTAGTGGTTCAAACAATCTTTAAATTGTGAATATTGAGACTTATCTATTAATTCATCTATATATTTTTGATACTCATATAAATTTGAATTTCCTCTTAAAGTGAGTTTTTCTATTTTTTTATAAATTTTCTTTAACTTCTGATTATAGGTTTTCATTTAAAGATAGTAAGATATTTATAGTATATATTAAAACTTTATATACTTTATAAAATATAAACATAAAAAACAACTAAATGAAGAGTTTTTTAAACAAAGTAAAGGAATTTCATGAGACTTTTGATTTACCTGTTTTATCTGAACCTACTATCCCAAATGAGGAAAGAACTGATTTAAGATTATCATTATTAAAAGAAGAACTACAAGAATTAGAAGACGCTATTAATAATAATGATATGATTGAGGTGTTTGATGCTTTTAATGATATACTTTATATATTGGGTGGTTCTATATTAGAATTTGGTATGCAGGATGTGTTTAAAGAGGGGTTTGATGAAGTTCATAGATCAAACATGTCTAAGTCATGTTTGAGTCTTAAAGAAGCTTTAATGACTATTAGTCATTATAAGAAAAAAGATGGAGTAGAATCAACTTATTCTGAAAAACAAGATAAGTATATAGTTAAACGAAATGATGGTAAATTATTAAAATCTGTTAATTATTCACCAGCTGATTTGAAAAAAATAATTGAAAAGTAGAAAATGGCAGTAAAGTTAATTTTAACCCAAATAATGAAAGATGAATCACACGTTGCTAAACGTATGTTAGATTCGATAAAAAATATAGTAGATGGTATATGTGTAGTAGATACAGGATCAACAGATGATTCAATAGAAATTGTTAAAAACTGGGGTAAGGAAAATAATGTAGAAACTTATGTTATTGAAAGACCTTTTGATAACTTTGAGAATTCTAGAAATTGTAGTTTTGAAAAAGCTAGAGAAAAGTTTTTACCCGAAACTGATGATGGTAATGTTTATTATAATTTTTGGTTAGATTTTGATGAACAACTAATTGTTGATGAAACATTTGATAAACAATCTATCAATAAAGATTTGTATATGTTCGATACTTATATTGGACAAATGAAATACACGAGAAATGAATTGGTTCGATTAGATATGAATTTTAAATTTTATGGTCCAATCCATGAATATATTATACCACCTAAGGATACTAAAGTAACTTCTGATGTATTAAAAGGAGTTAAAGTTGATGTTAAAACCGATGGGGCTTCTTGGCAAGAAAACATTCAATTGAAATATATTTCACATGCCCATATTTTGGAAAAATATATTTCAGAAAACAGAACAGATTCTAGATGGATATTTTACACAGCACAATCTTATCACGATTCGTCCACAATTACTAATATAGACGAAAGGAACGAAAGGTTAAGAAGAGCTATAAGATATTATAAAGAAAGAGTAGAAAGAACAGATGGTTATCCAGAAGAAAGATTTTATTCACAATTTAGAATAGGGACCATAATGAAAAGATTGGAAGAGCCATGGAATTTAACTTTACAAGCTCTTTTAAAAGCTTATTCTATGGAACCATCTAGAGGGGAATCTATTAAAGTCATCATTGATTATTATTTAGAAATGGGTGAATGGGATTTAGCTTATATGTATTCTGATTTCTGTGTTAAAAACTTCCATGATAAAAATCCTTATCCAAAAAGATTATTATTTGTAGATAACTCTTTATATACTTGGAAATTCTTAGAAGTTTATTCAGCGGCTTGTTATTACACTGGTAGAAAAGAAGAAGCTAAAAAAGCTTATATTAAAATGGTGGACATTACTAATAAAAGTCCAGAAATTTTTACAAAAAGTGATTTAAGTAAAATACAAACCAATAAAAAGTTTTTTATACAATAAAAATAAAAGGACAACATCAATATTATATTGATGTTGTCCTTTAAATATGAATAAAATATTCCATATACCACATAGTTCAACATATATTACAAAAGGGTATATTAACGATTATTCAGTAAATTTAGATTACTTAAATTTATCTGCTAGTATTATATGTGATAATGAAATTTTGTGGGATAGTGTTTTTAGAATAAACATTTATATATCCTTTGTTATGTATATACTACCTCTTTTTTCTATGTATGAGGGGTTTGTTAAATTAATAGAAAAATCTAAAATAATATTAAACTAATTTTTTATAATTTAAGATAGTTTTAACATAATTCGTATTTATTTTTCTATCAAAAATTGATCATCATATTTTAAATCTTTAGCTTTTATTTCTTCTACTTCTCCGTTCCTAACTACGATTAATTTGTGGTCTTCTGAACATACAATTTCATCACCATTTACTGATATTTTGATATAACTAGAAATTTCTTTACCGATGATATTATTTATTTTTTTATATTCGCCTGTGTGTGTTAACATCTCATCGGTATAATCCACATCAGATATCTTTTTATTGCCATTTTTAGTGACTACCATTGTATTTTCTTCTAAACAATCAGCATCAGTATAGATTAACATTCTACCATATCTTAAATCCTTTAAATTTACTTCTGTTCCAATACTGATACCCATAGCTGCCATTAAATTAACAGCTTCTTTGTTATCGGTTAATTTTCTAGTCGTTATTTCGGATACGTTTATGAATTTACCTTTTAAAGCAAAAGAACCCATAGTATTTGCGTCTCTATATTTTCTAAAAGCAGCGGAAGCTGAATCACCTTCAAATATACTTAATGAACATTTCCATCTTTCTTTTCCTTTAGCGTCAATTAATTTATCTACTTTTATTCTAGATAATTTTCTTTTTAAATCTCTTTGTAATTTACTTTCATCAGCTATTTTCTTTCTTTCGATCCAATCTAATACAGATTCAATTATTTCTGATTTTAAAATTGATTTAATTAATTTGTCACTAACTTTAAATTCAAATCCAAATTCTTTTATTTCTGTTATTAACTTTTCTTTTGTTTGTGATGAAAAGGATGGATTTACTACGGTTGAATTTATAAATAAAAATATATGATTTTTTAAATCAGCTGATCTAATATCTGCTTTATGTTTTTTCTTAAAGAAATCCCTTAGCTTATAAATTATTTGATTAGTTATATACTCAAGGTGTGTTCCACCATCATAGGTTTCTGTAGAGTTAGCAAAACTAACTTGTTGAAATCCATTAGTAGAATGAGCCACACCTATTGTCCATTTTTTATCTTTAGATGATTCTGAGAAAAATTCACTTTTATATAATTTAATATAATCATCAAATGATTTAAAGTTAATTAACTTTTTATTGAAATAAATTTTAAGAGTATGATTACAAGCCGATATATCATAAACTCTTTTTTTAATCATTTCATAATTATCACGATCTAAATTATCTAATCCAAATTTTTCATAATCTGGTGTGAATGATATTTCAGTATGTTTTGTTTTTGATTTAGTTATCGATGCTTTATTTCTTTTTCTCATATTATCTGAGAATGTTTGAACAAATTTATTAGTACCATCACAAGTAGATATTTTAAACTTGGTTGAATAAATATTAGCTAATACAGAACCAACTCCATTTGTACCAGCTCCTTCTCTTGATTCATCATCATCAAAATTAGAACCCGATTTTAAATTAGAAAATATCATTTCAGGAACCCACTCATTATATTTAGGATGTTTTTTTACTGGAATACCACCATTATCATGTATTGATATATTACCATCTTCAATATCAACTTTAATTATATTTAATTTAGAACCTTCTCTTTTACTTTCATCAATAGAGTTCATTATAATTTCATCAAATAATTTCAATAATCCAGGATTAAATGTAATCTCTTCTTTAAGAATCTTATCATCATTTATTATATGTTTCATAGATGTATTAGGTTTAACCGAACCAATATACATACCAGGTCTTAGTAAGACATGTTCTATGTCAGTTAATTTTACAAACCTATCTTCTATTTTTTTTGCCATAATGATTACTTTCTGTTTTGTGTTTGAATTTCAAACTAACTATGAATTTTATTATATATATCAAAAAAGTTTAGTTAAATGTCAATAGTTGAAAAATCAATAACAGATTTTCTGTCAAATGAGTATAAAGAGTTCGCTATGTATTCTATTGAAGGTAGAGCCATACCTTCTGTTATAGATAGTTTTAAAGTATCTCAGCGTAAGATTATACACATATCAAATAAGATTTGGAAAACAGGTAAAGAAAAAACAATTAAAGTCTTTCAGTTATGTGGTAAGGTGAGTTCTGATGCGTTTTATCACCATGGTGATATGAGTCTTTCTAACGCGATTGTTGTTATCGCACAAAGATTTAAAAATAATGCACCACTTTTAGAAGAAGATGGTCAATTTGGATCACTTAGAACACCACAAGCAGGAGCGCCAAGATATATTGGAACTAAGTTATCTGATAATTTTAGATTATCTTATAAAGATTTTGACCTTTTAACTTATAAAGAAGAAGAAGGTGAAATTATTGAACCAGAATTTTTCTTACCTATAATACCAATGATTTTAATAAATGGTTCTTCTGGTATAGCAGTTGGATTTTCATCTAACATATTAAATCGTGATGTAAAAGAAGTGGTTAAATCAGTTGTCGATGTTTTAAACGGTAAAAAAATAAAAGAACTGAAACCTTACTCACCTTATTTTAAGGGAGAATGTGTTCAAGACGAGAACAATAATAAGCGATGGATTAGTAGAGGTATTTACACTAAAGAAGGTTCTAATTCAATTAGAATAACTGAACTACCTATGTCTATTACTTATGAAAAATATGAAATTATTTTAGATAAATTACTAGAAGATAGAGAAATACTATCTTATGTAGATAATTGTAAAGATAATATTGATTATACAATTAGGTTTAAACGAGGCATCTTAGAAACTTTAACAGAATCTCAAATAACAAAAATGTTTAAGTTAGAAGAATATAATACTGAGATATTCACAACATTAGATGAAAACAATAAATTAAAAATATTTGAATCTACGGTAGAAATAATTGAGTATTTTGTTAATTTTAGATTAAAGTATTATCATAAAAGAAAAGAACTATTGTTGTCTATGATAAAAGGTGATTTGAAGATATTATCAAATCGTGGTAGATTTATAAAATTTATTTTAGATGGTAAACTACAAGTTAATAATGTTAAAAAAGATATTATCATAAGTAATGTAGAAAAGTTAGGATTGGATAAAAATAATGGTGGATATGATTATTTATTAAAAATGCCTATTTATTCACTAACTAATGAGCTTTATGAAAAACTTAAACAAGATTTTACATATAAAAAAGAGGAACAAAATAGAATATCTAGTATATATCCAAAGGATATGTATTTAGATGATTTAAAAGAAATAAAAAACAACTTTAAATATGAATGACGCACAGGATGTTTACTTTAGTGAAAGAGAGTTCACTGATGTTTGTAAAACAGGATTTATTAATAGAGAACCTGTTACTAAACTACAAATGATAGGTTTAATAAAACAAGGATTTATGATTAAAAATATTAATGAAAAGGATTATAAAATAATAATGCCTAACTTAGAATTTGAACTTTTAAAAGGTATTGTTCAAAGATCACCATTGTATTCAGATATTGAATTACAAGAACCTAAACATTAGATATTAAAAAGTTAAAGTTTTTGGGTAAGTCAAATTTGTATTTAGCACTTAGCTTTCCACTCATTTCACTACCTGAAAATTTAACTTCTATATTTAAGTTAATTAATTCTTTATCGTTAATCAATAATCTAATTTTAAAAGGTAAGAAATCATTATCATTATTCTCAAAGTTAACATGATAGTCAAATTCTACAGATAAATCATCATAATTATCTCTAAAGAAATTCCTACTAGGAATAGTTTCAAAATCTTCACCGTTTGATGAAACGTAATAAACATCTTTTTCATCAGATCCTAATTTATCTACTATATTTTTTATTAGTTTCATTTTAATATCACCTTCAGCTAATTTAAATCCATTTTCTAATTTAGTTATTTTATTAGAAGGATTAGATTTTATAGAAGTAGTTAAAATGTTTTCAAGTATCTTAGAATTTAATATAATATTTTTAATATCATTCCATTCATTTTCGACTCTTTCACCATCTAATAAACAAACATCTTTATTTTTCCAAATACTTGTTAATAAATCATGAAGTGTTTTAATGTTTTTATCAAACTCTTGGATAAATTCACCTAAGTGTTTAAACTTTTCATCGTTATGTATTATCTTAAAGTAATTAAAGTAATCTAAGGATTTTATCTCATCGGTTAATATAAATTTATTTATATGTGATTGTATATGTTCTTTTGAGTTTTCGAAAATCAAATTAACCCAATTACTAGCTAATAAATTCCAAAGTTCATAATATTTATCCTTAAACAACTCATCTGTTTTATCACCAATTAAATCATCAGCTAACTTGTTAAAGCTAGAAGATTTTGATGTTGATACATTTTTGTTTAGGAAAAATGAATATTGTTTACCGTCTTGTGTTTCAATTACGATATCTTCTTTATTTTCTGATGTTTTATTAGGTCCGATAAAAAATACATATCTAATCATATCTGGTGTTAATTTACTATCAGATAATAATTTGTCTATAATAGACCTAGCTATATTTCTTGAGTGTATTAGTTTGTTCCAATCTTTTTCAACAGAAAAATCAGCTGAATCAAATATATCATTTACTTTTGATACGTCTTCGTCTTCTATACATAAAGATTCTACGAATTTACCTAATTTTAATCTATTCTTTTTAATTAACAGATTTTTTAAATCTGTTAAGAATACTGATGAATCTTCTGTATATCTACCTTTAGATCCTTTGTCTAATAATTTATCCAAAAATTCATTATTTAATAAAACCATAGATATACATATTTCTTGTACTAAGTTTTCTGGTTTATATTGAGTCGATTCTTTTATATAATCTGAAAAGTTTTTAAACATATAGTATATATAAAAACAAAAAACTCCTATTTTTAAATAGTATAATTTATATATATAGTATATGAAAATATTAAATTATACTAAGTTTTTGGAATCTTTTTCAGTAGATAACATATTAGAATCTATGTCTATAATAGAAAAGGATTTGATTTCTTCTATTTCTGGTGAAGAATTAGATTTATTTGAAACATTAAAATTAGTTAAAGAGGATTTCACAAAGAAAGATTTAGATTATTTATCAGAAAATGTGGAATTTATAAATTCTTTATCTTCATTAGGTCTTAAAAAATCTACGGTTCAAGATACAGATGATATAGAAACTTTCTTAAATATATCTTTGAAATTTATGTTTATTTATAATATCGAATCTAATGAATTAGAAAATCCTATTTATCTAATATTAGAAATGTGGGATGAGGATAAGATGGAATGGACTAATGTTAAACTTTTTAAAGTAAATGGTGATGTTAAAAGATTTTATGATATACTATCATCTAAAACAATAGAACTATTCCACAACGATAGTAATTATATTTATAAGACATCAAATACCAATGACTGGGAATTACAGAATTTATTAGACGAAACAACAATGTTCAAAAGGTTTTTAAACAATATCGAATTGGTTGATTTAATGAAGAACAATTCAGTTAGTTCAAAAATTGTTTAAGAATTCAATTGTAATTGTATATAATTTAATATAAGATTTTCTTTTTCTTTATCTTTAGCCGAATACCATTTCCAAGTAAAGGTCGATTCTATAAATCCTATCTTACCTTTCAAAGATTTTATTTTAGATAAAATACTTTCATTATCAGATTCATCTAATTCATATTCTATATCTAACTCATTACAAATAGTATATAATCCAGATATATCATCTGAATCATAATATTCTGTTGCTTTTAAATATAAATCATTTAATTTTTTTACTTTTACTTTATCTGGATGTGTTAATTTTACTATTTCTCTGTATATCTTTTTAACCTTTTTTGATTTTTCTTTTTTAGGTTCTATTTCAACTTCTTCACTAATTTCACCACCATCGTTTAAATTATCCTCTATTTGGTCCGGATTTACTTTTTCGCCATCCTCACTATCTTTATTACTATCTTCTTCACCACCTTCGTTATTTCCATTATCCATAACATCATCAAACTTTTTACCCATTTTTTTATCAAAAAGTTCTTTTAAGTCTGGTCTACCTTTAAGGAATTCATTAACATTATTAATGAATTCCGAATCTACCTCAGAGATTATTTCATTTTTAAACTCAAAATCAGTTTCTATATATTCGAGTTCTTTAATAATTTTTTTTTGCTCTAATTGTTTAAATTTGTTCATTTATAAAATGGATTTTGTATTTTTATATATATAATTAAAGTAACTCTAATGTGATTAAATCTATTTAATATAGGTATTTATTCATATATTGATATCGCGAATTATAATAAAGTTTTATAATTTGCTAGTAAAAAAAAGAAAGATAATGGCTATAAAAAAATTTAATGAAAAGTTCGGACCAAATGTTACTAATTTTTATAATATAACTGATTTTGAATTCTATAGTGATTTTAATTCAGGTGAAACAACTTACCATTTTTTATACAAAGGTGGTAAAGTAGAAGGTGATATAATATTAGGATATGGATCATTTGGAAGTAAGGATATAAAACCTTATATTTCACATATGAATTTAGTTAAAGGTGAAGACATATTAGACGATAAAGCTATTGTTGATTTAGAATTGTTCTTAGATGATAATATAGATGATGTGTTGAACTCTAAAAAATTAAATGAAGATTCTGATGGTGGTGGACCCGCAGTTGCTGGTATGGGAGCTGTTGTATCTGCACAACCATCCTCACTTGCTGGATCAACTATAGGATCTAATTTTACAGATGGTGGTGGTACTGTTGGTTCTGGTGATGTTTCTGTTCCTTATAATACAGGTAGTTCTAAAAAAATGTCTCAACTAAAAATACCATTAGGAGGATTTACTGATTTATATACAAATAAGAAGAATAGAAAGAAGAAATCAGACAACACTATTGATTTAAATCAACCAGTTTTAGATTTCACACCTAAGTCTAATGTTATGAGTTATACAGACTTTATAAAATTTGATTTAAATAAACCAAAAAAAGTTAAACAATAATTATTTTTTAAATATAATATTTATGATTTTTGATAAGATAATAATAACAGGTAAATCCGCTTCGGGTAAAAATCACCTGTTTAATGAATTATCAAAACTAATACCAGACTTTTTAGTTAAACAAACAACTAGACCACAAAGGTCTGGTGAAAAAGAAGGTATTGATTATAAATTTATACAAGAGGATTTATTCTTAGAAAGGATAAATTCTAATCAATTCATAACACACGAAAAATTCAACATAAACAAAGAAACTACTTGGTATTACGGAATATCAATAAATGATTTTAAGAAATCTAAACTTTGTATATTAACACCAGGTGAAGTTAAAGTTCTCAAAGAAAAAAATCTATTAGAAAATTCTTGTATCGTTTATCTAGATATCGAAAGAAAGGTGTTAGAAGATAGAATAAAAGAAAGAAATGATTTTAATGATGATATGAAAAGAAGATTGGATTCTGATGATAAAGATTTTACATTATTTAAAGATTATAACTTAAAAATATCTAACCCTCATTTTAAAATAAAGGAGGTTTTGAATTATATCAATTAATTTCGATATCCTCTTCTACCATATCCATCACCACGATATCCATTACCTCTGGTATATCTATTTGATTTATTGATCAATCCACTTCTATTTTTGACATCTAAAACTTGTTTATAATCAACAGATTCAATATATTCAGATTCTTCCATACATTCATTAATGTAGTTTTTCATTTCTGTCGAAGCGAATTTTTCTATCCATTCCTCAGCCATTTCTTTAAATTGAACTTTTTGAAAAGATGAACAAGCGTTAACAACGGTCATAACTAAATCATCATGAGCTGAACCATCGGCTGCATATCTTATATTACCAGCAGTTGTAGTGTGTTTGACAAATGTTGTTATTTCATTTATATTATCTGGATTAGTTATACTGAAAGATTTTCTAGTCATCAAATCTTGATACTCTTTTATTAAAATCTTTTTACTGGATTCTCCGATTTTTAATCCTATTTTTTCCTCAGTAGCATCTACTCTATGTTTATATCTTAAAAATATATCAGACCCATATTCATTATTTCCATCAAAAACATTTGGCATTTCAGCTAATAAAGTACCACCATAGTTATTTAATTCCAATACGACTTTAGTATTCTCAGGATCTAATAATTCAAAACATATCAGGTAAAGTAATTCTGATAATTGTTTAATTGATATGTAGTTATTTCTAAACGTTCCTATTTGTTCTAAACAAAAGAAATCTACTATTGATGAACAACTTTGTTTTTGTTTTTCTATTAGTTCTTTACTTTTTAAATCCATCTTAAATATGTTAATAATGGAATAATCTTGTCCTAATCCTTCTGATATATCTATAGATAAAACTACTTTATAATCTTTAACCGATTCTATTTTAAACGTTTCTTCATCTCGAACCCATTTTAAATCTTCATAATTAAATCTTAGTTTATCTGAAAATTTATCAATTTCAATAAATTCATATTCTTTCTTTTTATTTAATAGTTCGTTTATAATATTTTCATTCAACAATGACCTACTACCATTTATAAACCTCAATCCATATTCTTGATTAAAAGCATCTAAACTACCAATATCTTTAATAGCTTCATCTTTCCATGTTGTTAATTCACCGAGCTCCAATATGTTTATTTCTCTATCATTGTGTAAAAACGTAAAAGTTCTAATTATATCATCAGAAACATCATCATTATTGAAAACACTAATAACATCTCTTTCTATATCATTATCCCATTTTAAGTTAACCTTAGTTTTTGATCCAAATTCTTGTTCTATCTTACTAAGAACTAATTCCTTTTCTAATCCATGTTGTTTTAACTTATAAGGATCTAATCTAATAAACGTAACAAATCTACCATCTACTTCATACCAATAAACACGTTTAGCATTATATCTGTTTTTTAATGGATCACCAGGTAGTCTTTCTCCATTAACCAATAATTTATGGAAAAGATTCATACCATTTGGTGTTGATGTTATTATAATCTTAGAGTTATCTATACCGGATACGGTAGGATAAGCAGCTGTGTAATAAGGTTCTATTATAGTGGATGGTATGTGAGCAAACTCATCCATGTATAATATATCAATGGTGAAACCAATAGCTGGTGTCTTAGACCTAGCCGATGTTTTAATCTTACATCCATTATCAAATGTTAATGATTTTTGATTCCATACCTTTATTCCGGGTTTTAGGAAAAATGGTAATAGAATATAAATAGCTTTTATTTTCTCAACAATCTCATTAGCAGTATCTCCTTTGTTGGCTATAATCATTATGTTTTTATCATTCTTAAAAAGAATAGTATGTATCATAAAAATAGATGTCATAATTGTTTTACCTACCTGACGACTAGCACATAATATATTAAATCGTTTTGCAACGAAATCATTTAAAACTTCCTTTTGATATTTTCTCAATTTAATGTTATTAACCGTACCATCTTCGGTTTTAACTTTACAATATTTTTCAGTGAAGTAATGAATATCCAAAGCACATTTCACATATTCTTCCTGTTCTTCTTTGGACATTTGAAAAACCAAACCTGACCTTCTGAGTCCTATTTCACCTTTCAACCAAGGATTCTGAAACCTTTTAAGTATAACACCATCGTGTATCTGTTCAGTATAGTGATCCACCAATTCAGTATCAAATACTATCTTTTTCTCCTTGACTTCTTTTTTCTTCATATTTTATATATTTTTTTATAAAAGTGAAAAAATGGAATTTTTTTATTAATATATAAAAATAAAACTAATACGAAATGGGTAGAAAACAAGGTATCAATAAAGCTAAAGTTGGTTTTTCTATTGATAAAGAGGTTGATAAAGAGTTTAATGATTATTGTGATATAAATAACATTAATAAATCCAAGCTTATAAATAAGATTATTAAGAGTTTCTTAGAAACGGTAAAAAATTAATTTATATAAATGTCTGAAGAAGAAGGAAAAAAGAATAAAAAAGATAAAGATAGAGAAAGACTTAAAGATGAGTTTGAGAAAATTCAATCCGAATCTAGTGGGTTTTATGATTTATCTGAACATTTGGCTGATTTAGAAGATTTACCAGAGTTGGGTAGTATGGAGTTATATGACTATGATTCTGATATACAATCATCAATAGAAAAATCTACTGATGTTATAGAATCTTTAGTTGATTTATATTTTGGTGATTTACCTTCTTTGAAAAAACATTCTTATATAAAAAATAAGATTAGAGAAGATGCTTCGGTTTATGCCGAAACTATATTTTTATCTAAAATGACCAGAAAGAATTTCATTACTATGTTGAAACAAATCGACAATGGTGATAATTCTGCTAGGATGTATGAAGTAGTTAATCAAACTATATCACAGATAAGAGAAAACGCTAAATTCTCTTCAACACAAAGAACTGAATTAGAGAAATTCTACAAAGAACTTAGAAGTGATGTTGATGAATTTGATTTAAAGGGTAGTAACCAAGAAGAATCAGACAAAAAGGAAACAAAAAAAGATGGTACGAAACCACCTGATATTGTAGACAACCGTTCTATGAACGATATGATTAAACAAGCAATGGAAGGGAAAGACTTTAAAAAAGGTTAAAGATACTCAATAACAACTTCTTCCATATTCATTAAGTTTTTCAACTCTACTTGTGTCAATCTGATACTTTTGTTTTCTAATAATCTTTTATTTATCCCATCTGTGATATAAGCGTTGTATCCAAAATTACCAATAGGTCTATCATACGACTCTGGTATATCATCACCACGACTAGAGTATATTTCTTTAATGTATTCTTTTCTGTCTGTTTCTGTTAGGTGTATCGAACACCCATCTAATGATATCTCATCATCTCCATTAGATTCTTCCCAAAAACTTAGAACGGCTTTATTATCACACATAATATAGTAATCTATTATATTTTCCATTTTATTTTAATTTAACGAATCAAAAAAACTTCTCAAATCTTGTTCTGACTTAGCTCCTAAAAATTTATCAATCACAACACCATCTCTTTCTACAAAGACTGCTGGTATTGCCCTAATACCGTATTTATTGATGTTATCACCACCACTTTTAGCATCTTCATCTGTGTTAATATCAACTAATGTTATTCCTGGATAATCCGATAAAACTTTTTCCATAATAGGACCCAACATTCTACATGGTCCACAAGAAGGACTCCAAAACTTTTTTACTTCTAACATATTTTACTTTATTTTTATATATACAATAAATTTATATTTGTTTATATACTATTTAATTATAATCTATATTACAAAGATATAACATTTTATTGTTATTTTATAATATTTCTTACATTTTTATATTAGATAAAAAAACCATAGTCTATATTTAAATAGCTATGGTTTATAAATTTTATTTATAATATTTTTACTTACTTAATAATCTAATTAAATCTTCTGTTATTTTAGAAATTATTTTTTTACCACCAACTTGTATTAATGGAATATTAGTAATAGTAGTGAATTTATCATTACCTCCAATAGATATTTTATTTATTTGTTCACAAACTTCTTTGTTTCCTTTATATGTATCAATATAAAAGGATTTTAACTCACTAACAAATTGAGCTAAATTAACACCTTCTTTATTGTTATATTTAACCATTTGTAATTCGTTATCTTGTTTCTCAATCATTAAATACCAAATAGACTTTTTAGATATTTTAATATCTTCTAAGTAGTTATAAGCAGTTGATGCTTTTGAATTTCTAGGAAATTTAGCTATTTTACCAATTCTCTTAACATTCTCATTAACTTTAGATTTTCTAGGTTCTTTTAATTCTTTAGTAGAAGCAGGAACTTCTTCTTTTTTAGTTTCTTCGGGTAAGTTAGGATTCATTGGAATCTCGTCTGGTGTTAAATTACCATCAGATAACTCAACTGGGTCCAATTCTTCCTTTTTCTCACTAAGTTGTGAGAATTTTCTGAATCCTTGTATTTTCATATTTTTATCCATTAGAATTTTAATTATTTCTATAGTTATATATTAAATATAATATCTAGTTTTACTTATTATAAATATAATTTTAAATATATTTATTTAACATAAAATTTATAAGCTACTATATCTTTCACTCCTTTTAAATCTTGAATACTTCTACATTCTTCTATATCAACATTTGTTAATAATCTACCCGACCTTTTTCCTATGTTTTCTTTATCATTAGAACAATCATCAGAATATTTTATTTTAGTAAATTTATAATTTTCTAATAATTCTAAAATATCAGCACTTTGTTTTTGTGTTATTTCGTCTATGTTAGAAAATGATATACAATTTGGATCATCACAAACCTTTGATTCTAATCTTGAAGCTGTGTTTACCGTATTACCAAAGTAATCTTTTAGTTTAACATTTTGCATCATATATTCTCTTTCTCTCATTTCACCATAACAGATACCTATTCTTAGTTCTAATTCTTCATCATTAATTATATCAATAGAACAATTAATAGCTTCCAATAAAGAGTTGTCTGTTGGTTCGAAATAAATCATAAATGAATCACCTATAGTTTTAACTACAAACCCACCCCAATTTTTTGATTTTTCGTTTATTAAATTAAAATGATTATCCAATCTTTCTTCCATTAGTTTAGGATCTTTTGCCCATAACTCCGAAGATTTAACAACATCAGTAAACATAATAGTTGGTTGTTGTTCAGCTTTTATAGGCTCAACATCTTCCAAAAATAATTCAAATCTTTTAATCATATACTATATATAAATTTTGTATAACGAAATAAAATCCGTATATTACATACTATGTATAAAATTCTAACAATATTATCACTTATAAGTTTAACTTGTTTCTCACAAATAACAGATACTTTTAACAAGTATGATTCATTATTAATGAAAGAAATTAATATGTATAGGTATTCTAAAAAGTTAGATACTTTGATACCGTCTATGAAAATGGAAATAGAAATAACGAATATTCATTTAAAGGATATTGAAGATACTCTTAATTATAGGATTGCTCGATTTGATAAATTTAAAAAAGATAATGATATAACAAATCGTAGGTCTGTACCAGAAAACCTTATGAGAAAATATTTATATGAAAGAGCTTATAAAAACACTTCAGACCATCCAAGTATAATAAATAGTAATGAGAATCTTAGTATGATACCCATTAGTTGTTATAAGAGTAATTATATAGATTATACAATAATTTACCAATTCCATAGATTTATGGATAGTAAGGGTATAAATATCGGAGATTTTATCAAACAATATATAAACTTTTTCGGTGTTAAATGGGTTGGTGATAAGGTTGAATATAACTTTAACTTTAAAAGTTCTGTTGAATACAAAGAATTTAAAACCTTTGTATATAAGGATGGGTTTTATATTGATAAAAACAAATTTGATTTTAGTGTAGGTACTTTATGTCATAGTCCACAATCTTTTAGATTAGCTTATAGTGATTATATAAAATTAAAAACTATTTATATTGACACCATTGGTCTAGACTATGATTATCTATTCAACGAAGAAACTACTAATGATGAAAGATTGTTATTAACTAAAATAATTTTAACAGGTTTCGTATATAGTCCTAAACACAATAAAATATTATTAACAGAGAATATATATGATAAGCCATTGAGAAATATTTCAACTGGATCGATTATTATTGATGGGTGGATACATACGTTGGTTAATTTCCAAAATGATAGTAATGTGTTCTTTAACATCAGAGATATTAGAAATAGAAGATATAAATTGAATATAAAAAAAAACAAGAAGAAAAAATAAGATAATATGTATTAGTCGTTAATACATTCAAAGCTATTTCCACGCCTTTTAAATTTTTTAAAACTAATATCAATCTTTATAGAAGGTAAATGTTTTTTGTGTTTATTTATTTTTGTCATCTTTTTGAAAACAATAAATTCTTTTTGTTCGATAGAAGTAACTGACTCGCCTTGTGTAGTATATCCTGATTTAATATAATGTATAGTTATATTAACATATCTAAACTCAGCTGTTTTTAACCTAGCAGAATCTTTTTCATCAGAGGTCATATTTTTAGTGTAAATATCAAGACCTTGGTCAAATTTAATATCAGTGGATATCTCAACATTCGAAATAATATTATCTAAGAAACTTTTTACTGAACCAGCTCTGTTTTCCGATAACTTTTTATTACCACCAGTAATTGGTTCTTTATCAGTTGATGTTTCTATTGTTATATGTGTTATATTTCTACCAGGATCAATTTCTAAGGTATTTATCAATGAGTCTAAGTTATACTTAAAATCTTCTGTTAAATCATAACTACCTGTTTTAAAAACAGCGTTATTTGGATACGAAGATTTTATTTCAAATTCAATTACATCACCTTTATTATTTGTAACAATAGTATCTTTAGTTATTTTAATATCTACTGGACTCCAGCCTTGTTTTAACATTGATTCTATTTCCGATGTGTCTTTTAAAGAAACTTTATTTATATGTTCTGTTTCTTTATATTTACTATCTAATCTATCTTCAATACTATTTTTATTAGAATCAATTTTATTATAATACACATCACCCACAATATCTTTTAATTTTGACATAGATTCTTCATCATTAATAAAGGATTTTGCTTGTTGAGTAAATGTAGTGTTGTTTAAATTCTTATTGATTTCATCATTAGATTGAGCTAATCCAGATCCAACACTAGCCATACCTAATAAAAATGTGACAATGTGTTTAAAGGATTCATCAATTATCTCTGAATCAAATTCATTTAATTTACTTTCTAATACGAATTCATTATATGTTAACATAATCTATATATTAATTATCCTAATTGTTTATAATGATATTTATCTACTAAATGATTTTTATAGTTTTTAGCAACATTCATTTGGTCTATAAGAACAGATGTTAATTTTTGTAATCTTTTTAAATACCCATTCATAACATCATTTTCATATAAGTATGGTGACAACGAATTATCTAATATAGAATTCTCATAATCAACATGTCTATCTTCACTATCATTTCTATGTTTTAAACTCCACAATTCTGGAAGTTCTTTTCTATTTTGTAACATACTTATTTATTTTTTCTATCAATAGTTCCTTTTTTAATCATGTTAACTGATTTTAGACCTAAGTTATCTATAGAGTCAGAATACATATTACCATTTCTATCTTTCCAACCACCTCTTATTAAAGGTATCTCATTTGGATCAAATAATATATCACCCATTATTGGATCAATACCTAATACTTTATTTCTATTATAGTTAGGATCATCTTTTATTTCAGTTGTTGATAAATTACTTTCTAAGTTTTTTAATTTATTTTCAACTCGTTTCTTTTGTTCTAAATGATAATCTTCATTTTTCTTAGAAATAAATTGTATATCCAATGAATGTATATCTTTAATATTTGTTGATATCAATCTAACCAATTCTGAACGAGGTATTCTATTACCAGAACCTAAGTCTAAGAAATAATCAGATAGTGTGCTTAAAACTTGAGCTCTAATAGAATCATCTGTAGCATCGCTATAAGATATGTAAGATATATTAATAGCATAATAAGATAATTTAGGTGATATTATTTTATATTTTCTTGTTAATTGTATAGTACCACTAGATTTTAAATATTGGTCTATCTTATCCTTTTCTATATCATCTAAAATAAAAGCATCTATATCTATTGTAAAATAATCTGAATTAGAATCTTTAAATAAATTAACATTAGGTGTTACGGTAACAAAAATAGTTCCATTTTCCTCATAAGCGTTTACATGTGTAAATACACCTAATCTTTTTATATAGTAAGCATATTGTTGTGGTAAAGCTAATACATAATTGTTACTAGCCATAGGTAAAATATTCTTAGTGAATAATATACTTTCAGCGTCTGCTCCAAAATTAATATCAGTGAAAATTGTTATATCAAACAAATCTGTCAAATCTACCACTTGTCCACTACCATCAATTACATCATCTAATGTAGTCCAATCGTTTATTGTTTTACTGAATAAATTACCATCAGATCCATTAGTTATAATATAATTAACTTCTATTATTGAACTAATTCCCGGTACTTCACCAAACCCACCATTACCAAATATAACATCGATTCCTCCGTTATAACCTGTTCTAACAACACACGCCTTTTCTTCTGGCAACATTTCATATAAATGGTTTTTAACTTCCCACAAATTACCATCTACAATAACTTCAACATTGAAATTTTCAACATCGGTATTTCCTTGTTCAGATACTTGGAAAGATTGATAATTATCATCGGTTCCAGTAAATGTCACCGTTTTCCATTTTCCTTGTATTATAGGAACAAAGAATGAATAGTTAGGTGTTATATTATGTGTAGTTTTCTCAGAACCAATATTCATTATATATTCTAATGAATTTGATTTATTTTTAATACCAGAGCGATTAAATATTGTTATTTTAGATCCAGATATATCTTTTTCAATATCCGAACTAGATTTAATAGTCATTTTTAAAGTTCCTGTAGAACTAGTTGCTCTACTTGGATTATGCCCAACAGATATAGCAGCGTTTCTAATATATCTTTTATTAAGTGAATTAGCATCACCTAAATCAAATTGATTTAGTGAATTTTTCAAATATAAAAATGAAAGTTGGTGCATGTTTTCCAACACACTTAATATTTGCCCGTAAGGGGAAGCTTTAGAGTATAAAATATTACCCTTACTATGCTCTTGTCTAAGAAAATACTCAACATCTGCCTTTATGCCATCAAAGGTTAAACCTACAAAATCTAAACTCATTTTTTATTTTTAAATATTTTTTAAATAATTATTATCAAATCTATTTTTATCAAAAATATCTTTAATATGTTCTGATATGTTATATAAATCAGATGTTCTTTCAACTAAATGTGAATCCTCATTTAAAGGATCTGAATAATATTTCCAATTAAAAACGTTTCCTTCTAAATCCTTTTTGTTTACTATTATTATTAGTTCCTTACCTTCTGATATGATATTAAATTTAAAATAGTTTCCAAATTTCTTATCAGAACCTTCTTTAATATTAGTTTCTTTATACGATTCTTTAATGTTAGAATGAATTAGATTTATATTATACTTTAGACTCATATCTTACTAATTATTTTAAAGTATATATAAAATTTAAAGCTTCTGTTTGTTTTTTTGGTATTTAATTTAAATATATAAATTTAAATTAATTTAACTATATATGAATTTTTCTGATATTATAAAGTATGCGGACGGATATGGATTGGGGGGTGTTATAATATTATCGATTATTTCTATGATAATCGCTTTATCCAAATTGGAATGGTTTGCCAAATTAGTAACAAACTTAGTTAGTAAAAAGCCGAAGAGTAAAAATGTTGAAACCTCGAAGAAAACTATTAGGGAAACTGATATAGTGAATCACGATATTATACGTTTCATAGACTTTTGGTTATACTCAAAAGTGCCTACTTTTCAATTCTCAACCGAGTATAGAACAGCTGTTTTTAGAAAGTATATCGAAATATATCTTAATGGATATAAGAAAAATATTACTAGTTTTATAAATTCAGGTAAATTTAAAACTATGGACGATGCTGAGATATGGAAATGTTCATTGGGTTTAATAAATAATACTATCTATGATTATGAATCTGAAATGAGGAAAGATGGAATACCAGAAACTATAATAGAAAAAATGAAAGTAAAGAACAATGATACATTATCACTAACTATTGATTTAATAGAAGGTATATGTAATTCTAATTTTTATTCTTCGGATAATAATTTATTGAAAGCTTATTCTATATTGAATATATTACTTTCTATATTAGAAAACACAATATCACATTCAGAATCTGTTTGTGATTCTATAAACGGTGAATTAAAAGGATTTAAATATAAAGGATTTAAAGAACCTTGATCATAAAAAAACCCATAGTTATTAAAACTATGGGTTTAATGAAAAGAAAATAATTGTATTACACAATAGATAGTGATATTTTTCTGTTAGATTTATCTGCTGATAAAACCTTAACATTAACATCATCATCCTTTTTGAGTTCCTTTTTGTTTTTCAATTCATTTGATGGAATTAATCCAACCGTTTCCTCATCTAATAAAACTAATACACCAAAGGGTTTAATATCCTTAACTTTAGCTTTTATGTTCATACCAATTTCCATAGTGTCCCATAAAGATTCTCTCAAAATTTGAGTAAGAATAATTTTATTTTTAGGTAAAACTTCTTTAACATAAAATTGAATTTCTCGACCAGGTTTGATATCACTAATCTCATCTCTAAACTCATCCAAAACATTAACTTTGTGGATAAGTCCAGTTAAACAATCGTTAAATTCGACAAAGATACCAAATGGTGCTGTACCAGTAACATGTCCATCATAAACTTGACCAGTTTCTAATTTAGACAATTCTTCTGGAATAAGACCTCTTAGATATTTTTTTCTATTTACGATGTAAGTTCCTTCTGATGGTGAATAAGATTCTATACACACCTCTAAGTCTTGACCAACGATAGAAGATGGATCGTGTAATTTATTAATACCAGCTAACGTATTAGGCATAAAAGCTGATAAAGTTACAGACCCTTGATTAATTTGAACATTATACCCAGCTGGGTTAATTTCCAATACTTTAGCGTAAACAAAGTCACCTCTTCTAAGTTTAGAGATTTTGTCTCTTGCTATTCTTTCTTGTATAGCATCTACACTACCTTTAATGATAAAATCATCATTATTAACTTGTGTGATAATAACTTCAATCTCATCACCCTTTTTTAGGTCCTCAAAGTGTTTGAATTCAGATCCTTTGTTATCAACTCTGATAAAGTCTTTAAATCCATTAACATTAAGTAGATATTCTGAATCACTTTGATTATGAAAAGTAGCACTAACCACATCACCCCTTTTGGGAATTTCATAATCGAAAGCCTCATAATCGGCTAAAATTTCCTCCGAGATAATTTTATTCCTAATACCTCTTTTGTCTAACTTGTTTTCATCATCAAAAACATGAGCTAGTTCTGGATTTCCATAAATTTCTTTTTCTAACATATAAATATAATTTTAAGTATTATGTGAATTATATAGTATGTATTTCATAAAGTTTTATTTAATCTAAATTTTTACAAATTTTAAATTAAATGAATATTTAAAAGTCCAATCTTGTGATGTTTGTTCCTGATTAAAAGTTAATCTAGTTTTGGTGCTATTATAATTAGTTTCGGTTTGAAACCTACTTATTTTATTAAAGGTTCTTTTATCGAAGGTATTTTTATATTGAAAATTATCTTCACTTTTTAAATCAAGATAATCAACATATAGTTCTATATTAGATAGGTTATATCGGTCTAAAACATTATTACTAATATAGTTTCGTATAAAAACATTAACGTCTTTAGAAACCACCATATCATTAGTTAGTGATTGAAAGGTTCTTTCTCTTTTAAGGTTAGCAAATATAAATTCTGTTAATATACTTTTCAGATCTATATCTAATATCCATCTAGTATTTGACTTTCTTTGTATATCTGATTGTGAATCATCTATTATTAGAGTATGATTTTGTTTTTTATTATCAAAACTAGAATATATAACAGAGTTTTGAGCAGATTCAACATCAACATCTATTTGTTCATTTTTAGAATTCTGATAATAAATAACATTTTGGTCTATTATATCAACCAAATCTTCTATTTCAAGCATTTTAGAACCAAAGAAATTACTTTCTTCATATGAATTAAAACTTCCATATATTTTTGAATTTACAAATTCTGGTGATATATAATTTCTTCTCATAATTTATTATTTTTTTCCTAAGTTGAAACTTTTAACTAAATCATTAACATCTAATAAACCTTCATCTTCTCCTTTGGAACCATATGTCTCTAAATGGTAGTTAAAATCAAATGTTCCTTTGAACACAAAGAAATCTGTGAATGTATAACCAAACTCATCTAACATTGGATAAATTGATACAATATCACTTTTATCTTTTAATTTTAAAACACTTCCTTTTCTATTTATTTTACTTATTTTCTTTTCTAACATGTTCCCAAATTCTGTTAGATTAGTATTGAATTTATAATTATCTTGATAACTACTTTTTGGTAACTCAATAGTTCCATAACATCCATCATCAAAAGAAACTCTATTATCATTATCATCATAAATATCTAAGAAAAATCCATTATCATATTTTATGATTGATTTTATATAATAAGGTTCTGGATTATTAGATAAATCACAATTCGTTTCTATTATGTTAACTATATCACCTTCATCTAATTCTAAAGTGCTACTATTTACAAAAACACTAAAATTATCATTTAAATTCTCAACTAACATTAAATCATCTATGTGGTTTACTATAAATGGTGTTGTATTACCATCTGGATCAACAACAGAAAATTCATAGAATCCAGTCACATCATTGTATTTAGGTGATTTTATTTGATACATAACAATAATTGGTCTGTTCAATAAATCTTTACACCCACCTTGGTTACTCCTTAAAATATCATAATAAAACCCACCATATAATCCAGCTTGATTAATTGTTTTAACAAAATCACTAGCTATAATATACCAATTTTCATATGGTGTTATATCATAAGGTGTCTTATAAACATATTCATCTCTTTGTATTAAATTACGGAGTTTAGTATCACCATCACTATATATTGTGTTAAATCCAACATCTAACCAATTAGTTGAGAAAACCCAAGTTGGTGATACACCATATGGACTTGGATCACTTTCTATATACTTTTTATCATCTGGTAAAGAATAATGATAAAAAGATGAGTTTCTTTCATAATTAACTAAAACAGCATCCCATCCTTGTTTTATAGGAGAATGATATACTTCTTGTAAATTTGAGTAAGTTATATTATAATAAGGATCTTCAAATTTATCATCATATAGAAACGTTCTATAACTAAATTCACCTTCTGGTATATAATTAACCCAAGGTAGATGTGGTGTTTCTATTTTATCAAAAGTAACTGGAGGTGAACATGTAGTTTGAAAGATATAATTACCTCTACGTTTTTCACTACCTTTATAAAACATATGAACATCATAAAAAATAGGCATATAAAATCCAGAAAATCTATACAATAAATTGTTTGTTAGATTTTTATTTCCACCAAAATTACTAAATGTTTTTGGCTCATCTTTATTTTCAGTTATTTTAACTGCTATAGGAACTCCATTATAATAATTTATTTGTTCGTTATTATCTAAAAATCCATCTTTAAGAGCCTTTTTAGCAATTAAATCATTTTTTAAATCCACATTCTCAGTATTTAAAGAATCGATTTTTACTTCCAACTCATCAGGAAATTCACAATTTATTAAATAAGGAAGTCCTTCAATATCATTATAATCATATTCATTTATAGAACCATCTTCTTCTATTATAACATATTTTAAATAATCTATAAAATCATATTTATTTGAAAAATCATTTAAACAATTAATGAAATTATTGGTAGTTAACTTTTTATTTAAATCTACATATAAAGCATCCCTATTAACATTTTTCAAATTAGGTGTTGTATTATCCTTTATTTCGATATTAACTAAAATGTTTTTCCATTTTTTATTGATATAAATTTTTATACCATTATCTAATGTTGATTCGGTTCTATTGGATGTTATTAGATAATAATTATTATTAAATCTTATAAATGGATTATCATTATACTTATATTTTATATCACTATTTGATAATAAACTAGTTTTTCTAATCCATTTGTCCGAGATACCTGGTTCAATACCTGGTTCAATACCTTCATTATCCACATAAACAACTTCATTATGAACTATTATATCATCTTTAATATAACTTTTGGAGGGATTCCATATCAAAACTTTATTCCATTTTAATCCATCTGATATAATTTCTTTCCAATTTCCAACATAATCTTCTGATGGTGAATAGACATTTTCATTAATAAGAGATTCATAATATTTTCCTTTATGCAACACGACATCATTTTTACTATACCCTCTTACACCAATATCATAATAAGGATTCCAAAAGTCATAAACACCAGATATGCTTGTTATATCAATACAATAATAATAATCACCGTTTGAATAAACAATATCATCTAAATCATAATCAACACCACCGGTGAAATTATAAAAGGGGGAATGTTCTTTATTGTATTCAAATTGTTCCCATCCATCAATATTATAAGGAGCTGATTTTACAGTATATGTAGTTACACCAACTTTAATATTTGAATTTGGATTTGATGGACCAACTTCTTTAAGTGTTCTATAAATAATATCATCATATGAAACATAAGAATTTGGTGGGTAAGTTTTATCCATTTGCCAATTTTCTATAACTACCCATTTCATATCATTTTCACTAAAAGTATCTTCATATGATATACTTCCAGTCGATCCATTTGATAAAACTATTTTAGATCCACTAGAGACTATTAGACCACTATTGGATATATCATTTACTCCAATATAATATTCATCGTTTTGGTTCAAATTGGATATAAATCCGGTTTCAGTAACTGCCACATTATATGTAGTTCCATTATTAGTTAAATCTATCTCATCACCCAATGAAATACCACTATTAACATCTAATGTAATATAAGGATAATCATTAATAGAATCTATTGTATTAAAATTACCTAAATATTCTGGTAATTTGTTTATGTCTGTTATACTAACACCGTCTTTATCACTAAGAGTTAAATAAGGAAATCCTGATTTATTTTCATCATATCCCACTGATTTTATTTTATATAAAATTTCATGACCACAATATGGAGTAGTTGTTACCCCAGGTGTTGGTATATTAGGAGATGACATACTAAGTCCTGATATTATATACTTACTAACTAAATCAGATTGAATTGAACCATCATGATAAATTTTTCTATCAACACTACTATCATCGTAAGATTGGGTTCCCCCTAAAGAAAAGGGTAAAACTTGTTCTATAGGAACCTCACATTCTTTTACTAAGTAAGGTATTTCAACTTTTTTTATGTCTGTTAATTTGTTATCAGATAAAAGTATAGAAAATTTATAATCTTGAAATTCATTAGATGTTTTTAAATTTATAACATCCAATTCGCTATTTTCATTTTTTCTAATATCTTCTACATCATAAATTAAAAATTTAATACCTCTAAATAATGTAACATTAGGTATGGATTGGTCACCTTTATTAAAATAAGAGTGTTTTATAGTATTTCTACTAATTTGACCATTATAAAAATTAGACCTTTTATTAAAGAAATTCGAAAAATAATCATATCCTAAAACATCTAAATATTTACGTAAATCAAAAAAGTAATCTTTTTTCAAACTATAATCATCATTATATTCTTCTAAGTGTAATGTATGATGTATATAATCAGAACTATCAGAATTTATAGTATAAAAATAATCTAAATTTCTTTCAATTCTTTTTGGTTCTGGATTAAATGGATTGGATGTTCTATTAAAATCTTCAAATAATAATGAATTATTTAAAACATATGGATAATCATTACCAGATAAAGATTTTTGAAATCCCCATCTACAATAAACAGAATTCTTTCTCCACAATTCTGTTAATCCGGTTTCAGTTATTTTAAATGTTTCATAATTAGCAGTGTATTCAGAAGAAACTGGAATATTTACTAATTTCTCATCAATAACAAAACTATCCACTTCTTTGGGATTAGTTTCACTATTTAAATCAGTAACATACATTTTAGATTCATCAGTATCTGTTAATTTATCATTTAATTCATATTCAAATTTAGAAGGTTCTGTATCAACTATTCTAGTATCAAAATCTTTTAAATCAGTAAATCTTAATTTATAAATTTTAAATTCTTCCGAATCCTCACCATAACCTTTTAATATACTTACTGTTGTTTTATCACCACCAACTTTATATGAATAATTAGTAGATTTATCATCGAATAAAAATGAGTAATCAGTAATAAGTTTCAAACTACCAGTTGATGATCTAATTATATTATGAAAGACACCATTTATTTCAATTAACCAAACATCAGCATTGTCAAATAAAGGTATATCATAATTTATATTACCTAATTTTAACTCATTATCCGAATTTATTGATATGGATGTATTTTTATTTATATCAATAAATTTAAATTTAGATAATGTCTTAGTTGCTATTATTTTATATGTATATGTTATATCATCTAAAAACTCTTCAACAAAAGCACTATTTATACTAGTTGTTTCGGTTTGGTTTTTCAAATCAATTATAATAACATCGTCTTCCAAGTCATCTATTATATCAGATGGAACTTCAGGTTCTTTAATATTTTGTAATCGCTCTATTCTATAAAATACACCTTCTATTTCAATATAATTATTTATCTCATCTACCCATTCTTCTAAAAATGGATATCCATCAGAATGTGTGATTATATTATCATCTGTTATAGATATGTTGGATTTTAAATCTTTAGTTTTAGACGGGAAAACGCTTGTAACGTGTTCCATCTCATCGAAATAAAATCCATAATATCTATTCAAAGACCACTTTCTTTTTATATCAGAAGTAGATGGTGTATCATCAAATAAGAAACTTAAATTAAGTATATTAGGAAAAACTACTTTTTTATCTTTATATCCATCAAAGATAAATTTCTCCATTTCGAATATTTCTTTTTCCTCTCCAAACCATTCTTCTAAGAATATTGACTTATTAACATAACCACCTGTTTTATAGTCTATTCCATACCATTTAGAGAACTCATTTCTTTTGAAATCTATATCTAATGGTGATATTGGAAACGAATCGTTTCTAGTATAATTTATATCCAACCATTCACCTAAATGTGATTTTTTAGTTAAATCAAATCTTTTAACGGTTTTTAGGTTTTTTACTATAAGTTCACTAAAGTTATCTTTATTATAAATATCCAATCCAGGATCATCTACTCTAAATATAATAAATGAGTTAGGTAAATTATCTGGAAAAATATAAAGAGGAGCGAAATATTCAAATTCCTCTGAATAAGATTTATTATTTATTATATTTCTAGCCCCATATTGATAAATTTCATCATGTTGATGTTTGAAATCATCTTTCATAGAATCTACATCATTATCATACTTTATATCAAAAGCCAAATCTGATGGAAACTTATTGAAAAAGTTAGGTATTAATTTATCATATCTATCTTTTTTATTAACACTGAACTTTTTAAATCTAGATAAAGATAGATCATCATTAGAATCAATTGAATCTAAATACAATTTATAATCTGATTTAACCATTAATTTAATATTGGTAGTTAATCCAACATTTGTTCTTATTATACCAAAACTTTTATATACCATTATCTAACCGATTGATTTATCGCTTGTGTAGTTTTCTTAACTACAACTTTATTTCTATTAATATTAAATTTCATAGTAAATTCAAAAGGTCTGTTTTCTGATTCATTCTCCAAGAAGAATTTCAATTTTTTAACATGTTTAACAGTTTCCTTTGAATTATTAAAGTTAATATATTCATAATTCAATCCAGTTTGATTGAAATCTAAAGCGTTAACTTTAAAATAAATATTTATTGGAATAGTTATAGAACTATTCTCACCTGGATCAATTGATTTTATTTTATCACTATTAGTCTCAACTAATTCTTCCAAAGAACCAACAACTGGATGTATAGAAGTAAGTAATTTAGTAGTAGATGAAATAGAAACATTATTATCAACCCATTTTGTAGTTTCTAATAATGACTTGTTATTAGAATTAAAATTAAGTATACTATTTTCACTATACCCAATATTAAATTCATTCGAACCTAAAACACTTGTAATAGAGTTATTTACTGTACCTCCAAAAGAGTTACCAATATTTTCCCCTAATTTACCTAAACTAGTATTACTTACAGAATCATAATTAACTGACCAAACAAACTGATTGTTTAGTTGAGACCTTGTAGTTGATGATACATCCGATGTTATTAACTCATCTTGGTTATTAACCCAAAATGTTTGAGGTATATCATCTTTATAAACGTCTGGATTCTGTAAATAAGTTCGATTAGATAATAATCCCAATGGTGATTCAATCGCTACGTTATTAACCTTAACAACAAAGTCTTTAACAACATAAATATTGTTTTGATAAACTCTACCACTTGGAACACCGGTTGATGCATAATTATCTAAATAATCTTCACACTCAACATTAAATGTAGTAGTTGAATTATTCTTAATAACAAATTCTTGGTTGTTTCTAAGTATAACAACTTCAAGTTCGCCTTTAGCTCTTTTTATTTTTTCTTCTAATCCCTTTATTTTATCTTCTAACTTTCTAAGATATTCGAACAAGTCTAAAGCAACACCATTATCATCTTTAAATCCAGATAATATCTTGTTACTTTCGTGATGGAAAGTTTTATTATTTAAAGTAGTAGTATCGGATAAATGTTCATCTAATCCTCTAGATTCCAATTCAGTTTCCATACTAACCTTTAAATCTTCTTTGGTAGCTTCTTGTAATATAAATGAATTTTCATTTATAACAGAATTTAAATCATCTGGGAAATCAATAAATAATGATTCGGTCCAATCTGATTCTACAGCTGAGTTTGGCCAACCAACCTCAGAAATAGATTTTACTCTTATTTCAACTCTTTCATTAGCTTGTATAGATATATCTACTTGATTAGAATTAGGAACATCTGGGTTTAATAAATCTTCCTCTGACCAAATATAAGTATCTGTTTTTTTATCATATTTTCTTTCTCTAGATTTAGTGATTATCTCAACCCAATTTGAAAATGAAGCTTTAGTATCACCGGATTCAAATGTTTCAACTGAATTTTCTCTACCATCTTTACTTAGATATCTATACTCAACTTTAAATTGTATAATTTGTTGTGGTTCTGTACCAGTAGTTAATACAGGATCTGGTATGTTCCAAAATCCTCTTAACCTGAATTTAGGTTCTACATTATTATTAGGATTTTTAGACAAATCTAAAATTTCCTGTGTAACTGAAGAAATTAATTTTGTTTTACTTTCTTTTTTTCTAGTTAAATCCTCTATCTCTAAATTATATTGCTTTCTAGAACTCTCTGATTTAAACCTAACAACCTTAGCTCTTTTGTTTTTATCTTTTATAGCATCGGATAATTGTTGTATTTCCGACTTTAAAGATAATTGTGTATTATGCTTTTCTTTAATCAACTCAGAATCCGTAGTATCTGTTAAATGTTTATTTATTTGAGTAACTTTAAAGTTATCAACATCTAAATTAGGTGAAACAGGAGTACCAGCTAACGTATTAGGTATAGTTTTATTAACCATATCTTTAATAACTCGACCATAATCATATACATAGTTAGAATAAAATTCATCCATAGATAATCCATTTTCTGAACTATCCGAAGATAATCTTAAATCATTTGTATAAAATCCAGTTCCTGTGCTCCAATTTCTGGAAATAATATTACTTTCGGTATTAAGAGGTTTAAGGAAAACAACGTTTCTCTCATCATATCCAACACCAACTCTAATTCTTTTCTTATATAATACATTTGAATATATTTTTAAAACTTCCGTACCTACTGGTATTGGCTCCATTCCATCTACCCTTTCAAATCTAACTTTACTTAAAGATTCATCAGTAGAAACTTCAATTATCTTATATCTAGTTGAAGTACCGGATATATTTATAGTAACCATATCATTTGTATTTAACTTTCTAACATCACCAGTTTCGACCTCTAAATAATTTAAAGTATTTAAATAATACCATAATTTTCTATTTAATCTATCTTCTTCTATTTTAAGAACCGAAAATAACCCATCATATTGTAAAGTATTTGGTTCTAAGTCAAACATTTCCTCATCTATATTAGGATTGTTTGGTTGTAATACACCAGGAGTTGTTCTGTGCCAGTTTTCAAAGTCTTCTATGTTAGTAGATGAATCACCTCTATATAGTTCGTTAAAGCTGTTTAAAGCTGATGTACCTAAGGCACTAAAATTACCAGACTCATCTTTTTCAAAATTAACAATATATCTCCTAGATAAACATCTTCCAACAAAATTATCTACCTTACCAGATAAATCAATATCAATGTATATCATTGGATTCAACATATTCTCAAAAAACCAATTAGGTTTTGATTTGAAAGTATCTACAGAACCTATAGTTCCTATATCATTAGGTTCTTTATTTAAAGAAACAGTTATTATTTTTTTAAATTTATTAGAATTGGATGATTCTATTAAAGATCCACCAGAATCTATATTGTAAATGGCGTTTATATTGTTATTTAATCTTTCAATGTCTGATTTTATAGAAGTAATAGAAGGTAATGTGAAATTTCTAAGAACTCCATTTTCATCGGATAATTGTAAATTGACAAAAGCTTCATTTGTTGAAGTCACGGTGCTTATCTTAGTTAAGATATCCATAACATTTTTATTAAAGTTCAATATCTGATCAGCTACTTTAGGGAATGAAGTATTCATTTATATAAAAATATTTTTAATTATATATAAAAATATTCTATTTCTATTGTTTATTTATTTTAAATACCGTATATTAGTAAAAATGTTTAATGAAAACAATTAAAACATAACACAATGATTGAACTGATTAAATTTAAAGAAGGTAAATTATATTATGATAGTGGGTTATTATACGCACTTTATTAGATGGTAAAATAATTTAATACATAATAAAATAAAAATTAAACTTTTTAGCTTTTAATTAATATAACTAATTGCTAAGTATGTTAAATGTTTTATGATAATTTAAAACATTAGATATTTATAGTAAAACAAAGGAGTTACAGTTACATCCTCTTGGTATATCCAATGAATTCAGACTGAAGATAAAAAAACAATAACTATAATCATATGAGAAACATTCTATTTAACGAAAAAGAGGATTTATTCAAAATCCAAACTGGACTTGACTTCCAACCAACTTTTACAAAGTATTATCCAAAATTAGTTTACTACGTAAACAAGATGTGTCGAGATGAACAAATAGCTGAAGATGTATCTATGGATGCCTTTATGATGTCTTTGGATAAAATCCAAAAATATGATAAAACAAAGTCTCAATTTTCAACCTGGTTATTTACAATAGCAAAAAACATCACACTACAAAATATTAAGAAAAGTAGAAGAAATGTTTCTATTGATAATGAAGTTGATGGGGATGGTACTACTATGAAAGATTTCATCGAATATGATTATTCTAGTAATGATCAAAATAATTTGGAGAACATCTTAGTAAGAAAAGCCAATATTATGAAAACTGAGATAGAGAAATTAAAAGACCCTTATAAAACAGTTATAGAAATGAGGGAAATCGAAAAAATGGCTTATAAAGAAATTTCCGAAAAATTAGGTAGAAATCTATCTACCGTTAAAAGTCAGATAAGAGGAGCTAGAAAAATATTAATACAAAAGACAGAGAGAGAATTTGAACTTATCGATCAACATTTCGATTAAATCTAATTTAAATGAACATAGACATTAATAAATTAATAGTTAAAGCTGTTGATATAATTAAAGAAAAGTGTGATCTACCAGATGATGGATTTTTATCTGGTGGGTCACTTGCTAACACAGTATATGGTTTATTATATGATGTTGATACCAAATTTGACGATGTGGATATTTTTAAACTAAAAAAAATAGTTAAAGATAGAGAATCTATACATGATAGTAAGTTTTTTATACAAACTGATATTAAGAAGATGTTGATTAATGGTGTTAATGAGGATTATCTTCCCTATGTCAAAGAAATAGGTGATAACTTTTTTAGTATAGACAATTCAAAAGAAGAAGGTATTTTAAATACTATAGAATATTATGCTAATATAGAAAGTCCCTTTTTCATAACTGGATTTGATTTAAGTTGCACACAAGTATCTTATGATTTGAAAAACAAAGAACCTTTTTATACTAAGGAATTTGAACATTTTTTAATCAATAAGGAGATTGTGGTAAATAACTTAAAGACACCTAGTAATACTATCATAAGGTATCTAAAGAAATGTAAAGACTTAGGCATAAAGCCCGTTAAGGAGACCTTAGATATGGTTTATGTTTTCTTAAAACATTATAAAAACATTTATGTTTCTGAAAGTTATAGATTTTTCAAAGAAAAAACATACAAAAAGTTCAAATTAAATAAAAATGTATTAGAGAAATATTTTATAGTAAAAGAAACAAAAAATAAAGGAAGTGATTCTTTATTATATGAACTATTGTTAAACGAGAATGCTCCTGTTGATAAAGAACATTTAGATAAAATAGATATATTAAAACAATACATAGATTGCTATAAATTTCCTAAATTTTGGAAAAGAATAAACAATGATACATATTTTGAAAATATTTATAAAAATCTTTATTTTTTTATGAAAGATGGATATGTAGATACTAACAAAGCTTCTGATATTGATATTAAAAAACTCGGATGTTTAGTTAGATATAATACAAAAATTGAATATAATTTATCCGGATTCAATTTGTCGGATCAAATAAAATTAGTATCTTTATTATTCGAAAGATTCCATGATAATGAAATAATAGCTTATACAATTTTACACCAAAATGTGTTTAAAAGTATAGAATTCAGTGAAAAACAACTTAAAGTATTAGGATTTAGAACTATAATAAAAAGACAAACACCAACAATTATATCAACTTTTAAATATTTTAAAGATGGGTTATACGAAGAAGACAATAAGGAACAAGAAATCTACTTTTAATTACGAAACTATTGAAAGGTACATGGCTGGTATTATATTAACTGGATGTGAAGTTAAATCGATTAGAGATTCTTCAGTTAATATATCAGATACTTTTTGTTATATAAAAGATAATGCTTTATGGATAAAGAACATGAGAATATCTAGATATAATAGGTCTCACCCATCGGTTATACATGAAGAAAATAGAGATAAGAAACTTCTTTTAAAGAAAGTTGAAATAAAAAAAATAAAGAAACAAATAAAAGATTTGGGTAAAACTATTATTTTATTGAATATAATAGTTGGTAGAAAAATTAAAGTAGAAATAGCAACAGCTAAAGGAAAGCGTGATTATGACAAAAGACAAGATATTAAAAAAAGAGATTTAGAAAGAGATATGAAAAGAGTGTTTTAATATTCTTTTCATATCTCTTGTGTAATATTATTTTTTAGAGTAATCTGAAAAAGTAGCAATTACTTTTTTATTATCCATATCAATATTTATATCACTAGGATCCATTCCGTTTTCCAAACCTAGTTCTAAAAATTCATCTCTACTAACTTGGTACTCAGATCCATCCGAAGATGTTAAATGATAATCAAAATTTTCTTCTACTGGATCTACAATGTTACCATATTTATCAATTTTTCTTATACTAGATTTCTTCATTACTTTACCATCCATTTCTGGTTCCTTAGTAGAATATCCCTTTGGTTCACCGACCCATTTCAATTTCATTGGTAATATAACACCACCTAAATCAGATATCATCTTATTCTTAAATAAATCTAAGAATCTATGTCCTTTATATGGTCCTACATCACATGTTCCTATAATATTACTAATAGTACCGATACCACCATGTCCTCCAGAAACTGTTATTTCTTCTTGACCAATAGATGTATCTGGTTCATAATATCCTAAATGATCTTGGAAGTTCTTCAGTAGTCCTGTCATATAAGAACCTAAATCATCAACACCTTTACCATTTTTCAAAATAGGTCTATCTTTCATATCTTTAATATCACCAAAAGAAGCTACTTGTATAGTATTACCATATTGTAACATGGTAAATTTAACATCATGTTCTTTTGGTATAATACCCGAATCATAATCTTGTAACAAAATAGTTCTTATTCTAAGTGCGTTTGCCCAAGTTCCTGATGGTACAAAAGCAACACCACCAATTAATTGATATCCGTCTAATTTTATTAGACCATTTGATGTGTTTGAATTTATAAAATCAGCACCTGTTTTATAAATAGTTTTTTCTTTATTTCTACCTCTTGTTCTTTTGGCCATAGTAGATAATCTCCACTCAGCATCAGATAACATATCTTTTGGTTCTCCAGTTCTAAAGTTTTTATTATTACCAGGATACAACCTTTTCATAGCGTTATAAATAGAGTAAATAGAAACTTCATCTACATTATCAATAACTTCAATAAGTGTTTTATGATCTGACCTTTTTAAGAATTGATTAAAAGCAGATGCAAATGCCAACTTAGGATTCTCACTTTTCTTAAACGATTGCCAATTAAAGTCTAATAATTGTCTCCAATCTATTTTATAATGTGTATATTTAGCCGAATCAATCATATCGATAGCATCTAATATTTCACTATTCAATGTATATCCTAATTGAATACAAATTCCTTCATAAGCTGAATCAGTTTTAGTTTTCAACACTGGCTTGTCTTTAAAGTGTTCCTTTTCTTCAGCTGAGTATACACCATGGTGATCAACATAAAAGTCTATCATATGTTCTCTGTCTTTGTCAGGCATTGAAGCAAAATCAACAGCCACATTAATCATTTTGGGATCTAAAGAAGTGTTTTTCCAACCATCCATATAATTCAAAACACCATATCCTTTGATATTAAACCCAGCATCTTTTAAGTATTTTTTTACTACAATTGCTGAAAATATACCATCCATATCATCGTGTGTGTATATCATTACATCTTTACCTGTCTTTCCCTTTTTTATCCAATAATCTTCTTTTTTTGGAAGCCTAGGAGCAGATTCGTTGATTTTTTTATAATCTTTAAATTTCCGTATATTCATGATATTATATATTATTTTCTAAAAGTCTTTAATTTATTCTTCATACTATCTTTACTAGATACATCATCATCACCATAAGTAGTATCAAAGAAATTATTCTTATCGGTGACTACCTTAGTCTCAGAATCAAAATAAGCTTCAGGTCCCAATTCACCGGATCTAAAAACACCACCATACATATTACCATTGAAATTACCACCCATAACAAAACAATCGTTTAGGTCAGAATTATCAACATCACATGAATATAATTTAACTTCTGTTAATTCTGTATTATTTATCTTACATTTTTTTAATTGTGAGTTATTTACATCACAACTAATCAAGTGACATTTTTCGAATATACCTTCTATGTCACAACTAATAAGGTCTAAACCTGAGATAGTTTGAATACCTACTAACTTAGAGTTTACTATTTCTAATCTTTGTCTACTCGTATCATAATTTACTATACAATCACCTACTTGTTCAGATCCATTTATTAATTTAAATAATTTAGGATAAATCACATTATAATATGATGAAACTACTTCATAGACACTTATTTGGTCTATCTGTATTTGTATTCTTGGATAATCAACTAAAAACTTATCATATACTGAGAAATTCTTAAATTTAGATATATTATCCGTTAAAAACTCTTCCAACATATCGATATCATATCTATTAAATGGTGATCCAATAGCATTATAAACATTTACTATAAATTTATCTAAGAAATATAATAACCTACCAGAATCTTTATGATAATCTTTACCACCGATATATCTATACTCAACTCTTTGGTCTTCTTTACTTTCTATTATATTTAAAAAGTTAATACCATAATATTTATCATCAGGTATTTTAATATTGTTCTTAACAACACTTATAGGAACGTTAAAGAAATCATAGTCTCTAAAAGGTATCATGTTTTTAACACTTTTTGAATATACATTATTTTCTCTAGAAGGATAATATTTATAAATTTCTTCCTCATCAGTATTTAAAATTAATTTAAGAACATTTAAATCATTTAAATCTTTTCTATCAGAATCAAAAGAAACATTGAAATGTATAGAACATTTATCATTAGTATATCCATAATTGGATATAAATTTAAGAATTTTAATTAAGTAAAATTTAGCTGTATGGTAAGGCATTGGTCCTGTAACCAATTCAACCATATTAGAACCACCACTTAAATCAGGTTCTATCTTAAAGTTAGAAGCGTTTGGTTTAAATGATGAATGATACTGTCTGAACCCATGAACCCTTACTGGACTAAGTTCTTTATTCAACATTTCAAGTGTTTTATAATAGGAAAACTCCTTTAAATAAAACTCTAGTTCAAATCCAATTACAGAATAACTTAATTTTTTGTGTTGATTTAAAAACTTTTCTGAATATTTATCCATAGACTATATATAAAATATTTAATTTATATATTATTACATAGAGGCATAACCTTTTTAATATATAATTTATATTTTTTAAAAAAGTATAATTTATATTCAATGGAGTTTTTTTGTGTTTATGTAAAGACTAGGAAAAAGATAGATAAATATCTTAAAGTCAATAGTATTAAGAATAAGTATATTATAGATCTTAGGAAGATTCAATCCGAGGAAGATTTAGATATAAAAAAGGATAAAACTTATCTAAAGATACTCATCTTTAATAAGATAAGACAAGCTATTGAAAAGAAAAAGGATATTTATTATATTCCTGATTTTGATAATGACTTTTCTATAGAAAAACTTTTGAATCTTAAAAAGATATTGGGTGATAACAATTTTAATGTTTTAGTTTTTTATAACGAGTTTAGAAAAAACAATGAACTAGTAGATGATGTTATGGAAAATTTATCTAAGTTCTCAAATTCTCAAATAATAAGAGATTATTAAATATCTTTTATTTCTCTAACTATATTTCTTTTTAACTTTTCTAATTTTTCCTTGTAAATAATAATCTGTAAGTGGAATGAACATAATGTCAGAACACTAATAATTTCTCCTAAAATAATAGAATAAAAGTAAAAAGGTATTGAAAGTATATATAATACTCTGTAGATTTTAAGTCTTTTATTTTTAAACAAAGAATATAAACAACCGAAATAAAAACATATAGCTAAGATGTTATGTGTTATTCTAAATTGAACACAACTAAAACTAGTCAATAGTAATAAAAAGAAACTAGGAATTCTCCAATTAGGAAGTGTAAAGAAAAAATATGAACATAATATATTAGATATTATAAAAAGTGGTTGAAATGGCGTATTCCAATATTGAGATATAGAATCCAGTAAGCCACATCCATATATCATTATAAATGGATAGATAGCTGATATAAATATCACTATTAATTTTATATTAAATTGTTTAATTACCACATTTATTTATTTAACTTCTTCTTCTTTAACTTCCTTAGATGATTCTTCATCAGATTTTTTAGTTGACATTACTTTACTTTTAGCTATTACAAATCCTTTATTCGTATCAGCATCTTTATCTGTAGTAATTCTTATTTCACCACCTTTTACTGAATCACCTTTATTATCCTTTTGTTTATCTTTTGACATAACGAAAGCAGTGGATCCTTTAAAACCTTCACCGTCCTTTTCTAGTCCAGATTTTTTTAAGTATATCAATTCTTCTCCTTGTTCGAATTTATAATCTTTAGTAAATTTAGAATCTTTCCATTCATATCCTTCAGGATCAGACTTAGCTTTTTCTAAATCAAAAGCAGAACCTTCTGATTCTTCACCACCTTCAGCATTTAATCCATCAGTTTGTTCTTTTTGTGTTTTAACATTACCTTCCATTTTCTTATTAATAGAACCAGTTAATTTTTTGAAAAATGGATCATTTTTGATATCATCTTCTTCTAGTCCGGTATCAGTTAATGCAACAGATAGTTCATTTTTCAATAACTCTTGTTGCATTTCTAATTTTTTTAAGGTTACAAAGTTTGTTATTTTTTTATTTTCTTCGTCTTCCATTATATCATTGAACTTAATATCAAACTTTTGTTTTATTATATCCAATTGCTTAACATAATTTGATTCAGCTTTATCATAAGTTTTACTTATTTCTTTTTCTTTAGACTCATCTTTATCACCACCATCTTTAACAGATTTTAAATAACTAGCATATGCTTTTAATATATTATTTTTTTCTACCTCAGCTTTCATTATTTCAGATTTATATTCTCCCATTATTTTATCAACCTTTTTAGCTGAACCAAATTGTTTAGAGAACCCTAAAGATAATTTATTCTTTAATTTACCGAAAAGTTTACCTAATATTCCTTCGTCTAATTTATCATACTTAGATGATTTGAATGATTCGTATGTTCTAATATATTTCATATGTTCTATTTTTTTAGATATTTTATATATTAATTTTAAAACCTACTTATTTTTTAATAGGTAAAATGGTTTATTAAATATATAAATAAAACAATCTATATAAATGTCTAGAATAGCAGGTTCTCCTTTAGGTTTAGTTGGATTAGAAAGTAGTTCTAATGGTAACTTTGATAACTATAATAATAGAACCAGGAAAAGTGGTAAAGGCAGTGTCAGTTTATTTAGTGGTGATAGAATAATAAGACCTTTCGCTGTTGGTGTTGGTGGTGATTCACCTAACTCTGATGTTGATTTTGATAATAAAAAAACCACATTACATTCAGATGATTTATATAATACGACTATAAATAATATAGTAAATAAATTAAAAGGAACAAAAGCTGAATTATCTTTCTTGGATTTTGCTTATCTAAAAGATGTTGGTGTTTATCCTAATAATAGATTAATGATAGCTAGAAGATTTGGTACACCACAATTAGATAATATAATGTATAATAGTGAAGATCCTAATGATGAACCTTTAGTTACGTTAATATCTTGGAAACCAGAAGGTGATGATTTCATAGATATAAATTTTGGAGAAGAATGGACACCTGTAACCGATGGTAGTTTTACTAAAATATTGAATTCAATGGGTGAAGATATTAAACTACCTGGACCATTAGGTAAATATTTAGATGGAGGAGCTGGTGCGATACCATTACCAGGAGCTACAGAAACTTTACAAAGGAAGTTCTTAATAGGATTAGGTATATTAACAGATTCGGATGACCAAAGAAATCAAATACCCGAAGGTAATCCAAACCTTATTAAAGAAGCTAAAATGAGGAAATTGGTACCAGCAGGAGATACTGGATCTGGATTAAAATGTGGTGTTAAGATATCTATGAAGTGTGTTTGGGAACAAAAGTATATACAAGGTATTGATCCAACACTAGCTTGGATGGATATTTTATCTATGGTGACTAGATTTGGTACATCAACAAGTCAAACATATGGTTTATCAAATAGATTAGATTCTGGTATTAAATCTCTGTTAAAAAACCCAGATACGATGATCAAAAAAGGTTTGGAGGCTCTTAAAGAGGGTTTAAAAGATATAATATCTAATATTAAAAGTGTTTTAACAGGGTCTAGTAGTAATGGATCGTCGAGTTCTACCGAAGAAGGTAAAAATGCTATAGAAAAATTAACCGGTGGATTAAAACTAATCACAAACGATATTATAAATACCTTAGTTAAAAAGTATAGAGAAAGAATAATAGGTGTTACTAATGCTTTATCTGGATTACCATCAACACCTTGGCATATAACAATAGGTAACCCACTAAGACCAATATTTTGTTCAGGTGATATGTTAGTTCAAAATGTTCAATTAAAATTAGGATCACATTTATCGTTTAATGATTTACCTACTACTATAGAAGCTGAATTTACATTAGAAAATGCTAGACCATTGGGTTTACAAGAAATAATGGCTAAATTTAATAGTGGATATCTAAGAGTATTGTCTTATAGACAAGATGATAAAGGTAGATTAGATAGACAAGAAAACTTAGACTTTTCATTGGTACAGGATAAAGGAACTAAAATAAATAAAGATAAGGTTGATTTAACTTTAGGTGACACCAAAAAAAATGATGGAATACCTGATAATATATCACCAACTACAACAACAAATGATTCGGTGGATTTTTTCCCAGTCGATGATAATGTTTTAATAAACCCAGATCCAAATTCCATATTACCGATAACTGGAAATTAATGAATAAAAATGAATATAAAAAGTTTAGAAAATGTTAAATATGATGAAGTAAGTAAAACTTACAACATTCAAGATCCATCTTTTTTCAACAATTTAAATGTTGAATTATTTCAATATGAGGTTCAACTTGGTGAAACAATGAGACCTGATTTAATAATGAAATCAATGTATAATAATAATATTGATGTTTTTGAAAATTGGGATGTTATATTATATATAAATGGTATTGAGAATCCATTAAATGTTAAACAAGGAATGTTTTTATTTTATCCGAATATATCCGAATTAGATAAATTTAGATATGTCATAAGAGGTGGTGAATTAAGTAATAATGACGAGACAACGGCTGAAGAAATATCTAAAGTTGATAAATCAACTAGAAAAGATGAGAAAAGAGAGAAATTTGTTAAAGGTAATTATAAACTACCACCAGTTGTTACGGATAAACCTAAACCAGCGGTTAGTGTAGTAGGTGGTAATATAACAATAGGTGGATTTTAATTATGAACGATTATATAAAACAAATAGATAACCCTACTATAAAATTAGAACCTATAAAGTTTGAATCTCCTGATAACTCAGAAGATATCAAAAAAATAACAAAGGGTTTGGGGTTTACTCCATTTTTATGGTATATGGGTTATCAAATAAGAGAATCTAATATTTCTTATTTAAAACTTTATCATGATGGTATATTACCTAAAGTAAAGGTTACATTTACTGATGAATATGGTATAATTGAAGATACTGGATTTCCAGAAAATGACACACCTTTTGAAATATTTTTAAATTCTGGTTCAGATTCGATAAAATCTATTCATATAAAGTTTAAAATAGAAGACTTTAGAAATGTAACAAAATCAAGTGGTCGTAAAAATTATACAATGTATGGAACTCTTGATTTAACAGACTTGTATATAAATAAATATAAAGCTTTCCGAAAGAAAACATCATTTTCTACTATAAGGAATATATGTAAAGAAATGGGATTAGGATTCAATTCTAATATCTCTGATACTAAAGATTCAATGACTTGGTTACAAAGAGGGGATAATATTGATTTTATTAGAAGTATTATTAAAAGGTCTTATATATCAGATGAATCTTATTTAATAGGATATATTGATTATTACTATTGTTTTAATTATTTGGATATAGAAAAGGAATTAAATCGTGATATTTCAAATGATGTTAATATTGATTCGAGTGGAGCAAATTCTATAGAAACTAATGACGTAAAAGAAAAAACTAAATTAAATTTGACTAATGATAAAGGTGTGAGTAGTTCCAATTTATTTATAGAATCTTATAAAATTTTAAATAGTTCTATGTATAGTGCTATACATAATGGATTTTTCATAAAAACTAGATACTATGATAGTTTAAATAAAACACATTTACTATTCAATATTGATTCCATAACAGATAAAGATGATGGTAAAATAATAATACTTAAAGGTAAACAAAATGATAAAGATTATTACGACAGAAACGTATCTAATAATTGGATGGGTAAAATAGATACTGATAATGTTCACCAAAATTACTCCTATTCTTTTATTCAAAACAAAATAAATTTAGATAATATAACCAATATATCTATGGATATATCTTTACCTAATTTAAATTGGTGTATTTATAAGTTTCAAAAGATTAATATAAATATGACACCATTGAGTACGACACCAGTTAAAGATAAAATAATATGGAAACTAAGTGGTGATTGGTTAATAACATCAATTGATTATATTTGGAGAAAAGGATCTATGAAACAAGAAGCCAATGTGGTTAGAAGGAACTTAGGTAAAAATCCTAATAGTGACTCACCAATAAATAATATATAAGTTTAATGGGTCAAAACATTTTAAATAGAGCGGGTCAAAATATTTTAGAAGGAGCTTCTAATCAACTTTATAAAAGTACCGGTGGTATACTTGGTAAGCCAAATAGATATGCTAGGCCTTGGCCACAATCATTATCATCATCTAAAGGATTCTTACCAATAGGATCTATATCACCATTTTTAACAGGTGATGACCCAAACGCTGACCAATCTAAATTATCCGAATTTAACATAAAAGATTGGAGAGGTCATTTATTAGATATAAGTCCAGGGTCTGAAAAATTTGGAGAAGGTTCTAAATTTTTCGACACTATTGATAAAGTTGAATTATCAAAAATATTTCCTACAAGTGATTCTAGGTTAACCGAAAATAAAATTATTACAGATCCTTCTGAATTCACACCTTATTCTAATAGAGATGTTTATAAAATATTTAATGATTCATCTACTGATTATTTCAAGCACGGAATTTATATAGATAGACAAAATTTAAATAATGTTGATGGTAATTATATATCAACACCTGAAGAAAATAACGATCCAGTTATTTTTGGATTTGATATAATAATAGAAAGTGAAACATCACCTCTTTTAAATGGTTCTATTGATGATTTCTTAAATCAATTTGAAACAATAAGTGAGGTTAGTTCTAAGGTATCTGTATATCAGGATTTTAAAAAACAATTTATAAAATTATTCAAAACAAACACCGAAGTTAAATTTGATGAAGATGGTGGTTTTTTATTAAATAATACAGGTAAAAGTAATATAAACCAATACGCTAATTCTGATGAAATAGGATCTTTATCTTATGGTAAAAAAGCTTATATGTCTTATTATTTGAAAAAAGTAGGTGGTTTAAAGAATTTATCAGAAAGTAATGGTTCTAATACATTTAAGTATTTAACTGATTATAAAAAAGACTTGATATCATTGAACTTTTTAGAAGATGTTTCATTAACATTAGGTACTTTAGCTAATCTTTATAAGTTATTATATTGGTCTAAACCAAATGGTAAAAGTATAATACCTGAAAATTTATTAAGATTTAATTGTAAAATAATAGTATCAGAATTAAGAAACTTTAGTAGAGTAAAAGCTTCTGGGTCAAGAGTTGATGTTGTTAAAGACAACTTATCTAGATATATCTATGATTTAAAGGAATGTCAATTATTTTTTGACACACTTCCACATTCTGATGAAGTTGATAATACTAAAACTGATGTTTATGATGATTATTCAGTTAGTTTCAATTATAAATTTTCAACTATGAAATTTGAAAGGTTTAATCCAAACCTAAGTGGTTATGTCAGTTACAATAACTCAGGTATGTGGGATTCTAATGGTACAGAAACTATTCCTTTCGGTGATATAGATAGTTCAATAATAGGTAATGGTATTAATAGTGAATTTGTTATAAAAAATTATACTTTGTCTAATAGTGAAGATTTAACTTCCGATGAAACAAAATTATCCGAAGAGTCTACTGCTTTAGAAAGACTTAAAACAGCTGCTAAGAAGACTGCTATAAAAGCTGGTAGTATTGTTGTAGATAATGTTAGATTAGCCGCTCAAAATAAATTACAATCTGTGGTTAATACACAAGTTGCTTTATTGAATGAAAGTGTTAATAAAGCTTTAAATGCTGTTGCTAACACACAAGGTATTAAACCACCAACCAATATATATGATAATGGTGGTACAAATGGAAAAATGAAACCTAGATTCTTTTATGATGTTAGGGGTCAATTAGCTGATTTTGCTGGTGATTCTATATCTGGGATATTAGGTGGTGGGTAATTTAAATTAAGATATGGATGAGGATATATTATTAAAAAAAACATACGCTGGTATAGTAGAAGATAATGACGACCCTAAAAGATTAGGTAGAGTTAAAGTGCGTGTTTTTGAAGTTTATTCTGAAATAGAAACTGAAGATATACCTTGGGCTAGTCCTTGGAAAGATTTAAATGGGGAAAATTTTATATTACCAGAAAAAGGTAAAGTAGTAACGGTTATATTTGAAAATGGTGATTTATATAAACCCGAATATATTTATTCAGAACATTTTAATTTAAATTTAGAAAATAAATTAAAATCTTTATCCAAAGGTGATTATAATTCTATGAAGTCACTTTTGTTTAATCACAAAACACAAATTTATGTTAATGAATCAGAAGGCTTAAAAATAGATCATAAGTTCAATAATATTAATATTAAAAATAAGTCTATCAATATTAATTTAAAAGATAACTTTGGTAAAATTAATATTGGTGATGAATCTGCTAATCAAGAATCTATATTAGGAACTAACTTTTTGGAATGGTTTGATGAATTTATGAATATATTATCTGGTTCTAAAGGAGGTCCATTTTTAGGAAATCTATCAGCTCCTGTAGTTCCAACACCAGCATTATTATCATCCATAGCTAAGTATAAAGCATCTAAACAACCTAAATTTTTATCACAAAATGTTTTTCTCAACGATAACTATGATATAACATCTATTAGACAGAATAAAGAAGATAGGGAAACTGAACCACAAATAGGAGATGATTATAAATCAACCGAAACTGATGTTAATTTAAGAGAGTTTGAAGAAGTTGATTTTATACCAACATATGGAACTGGTAATGAAACTCCTTCTGAAAGTGGAGATGGTGGATTATCTACTGGAGATGGTAATAACCCAGCTAGTGATAGTGGACCAACTGAAATAATTGGAGAAGCTAATCCAGATATTGATAAAATATTTAACACCATGAAAGCTAAAGGATATAAGGTAGAAAATAAACCTTATTATATTAATTTAATTGGAGTTAGAAATCAATATGAAGGTGATGTTTATTCAAACACATTTAAAGATAGAATGTGGGCTATTTGGAAAAATGATAGTGGTCAATGGGAATCAAAAACATGGAATATTAGTTCTATGGCTGGTGTGAATAGACATAAACTGAAAGACAAAACAAGAGTTAAATGGAAAAAGTTTTTATCATTACAAAGAAAAAAGGGTGGTGGTATTTTAGTTCCTGCTCAATATCAGAACCTTTTTACTTTTTATGAACCCACTTCTAAGGGCAAATATTCTATAAAAGGAAAACCTTACTTTCACACCGATGGAAGATCACAGAAAGCATTTAGAGACAAAGCTTTCAATTCAGATAAAATAACATTTTCAAACAAAGATAATATTGATGTTGGTAACCATTGTATGTTAATACACAGAGGATTCCCAAGTGGTTCTGGTGTAAATAACTGGTCTGAAGGATGTCAAGTTTTTTCAAAAGAAGTTGACTTAGAACAATTAGCTAGTTTATCTAGAAAACATATTAAAAAAGGAAACGGTAATAGATTTCATTATAGTTTGATAACTGGTGTTGATATAGAAGAAGCTAATTAATAATTTAAATTTAATATATAAATTATGAAATACCTTAAATCATTTAACGAAAAGAAAGGCGAAAGAACAAAAAAAGGCAAATTTGTTCCTAAAAAATATCTTAGTAAAGATAAAAAGGCTATGAAAAAAGAAATAGATGAGTATAGTGGTAAAGATACTTATAAAAAGGATTGGGATGCTGATTATGATAGTGGTAAAGGTGGTAAAGGAAAAAGACACAAAACTAAAAAATCTGCTTCTACTTTAGCTTATGAGAAAAAATTTGGAAAAAAGAAATGAAACATTTAAATAACTTTGAGAGTTTTAATGAATCTGTAGATACGGTAGGTTCTCCATCACACACAGCTATTAAAAATAAATCTGAACAATCTGGTATTTCTATTACTATATTAAAACAAGTTTATAAGCGTGGAGCATCTGCTTGGAATTCAGGACACAGAGCAGGTGTAGCTCAACAACAATGGGCACTTGGTAGAATAAACTCTTTTATAACAGGTAAAGGCGGTTCTAGAAAAAGTGACGCAGACCTTTGGGAAAAAGTTAAAAAGAAAAGAGCTAAAAAGAAAAAATAATTTTTTATATTTGTAAATATGGAAACTACTAAAACAAACAAAGAGGATTATATAATCGAAGGATTCAGAATATTTGATGGCTTATCATATAAAGAATTTCACGAAAAAAATAAACTAGGTTATACTCCTTATTATTTTGATGATAAAGATTATGTTTTATCTGAATTAAAATTAGATAGTAATTTTAACCCGTTAAAGAAAAATGGGAAAAGGTTTTATAATAATGAAGAAAATCCTTATGGATATATTTTCTTTTTAAAAGGAGATGGTATTAAAAATATAACTAAACTTACTGAAAATATCGGTAATATGATTAAAGAAATTGATAAACAAAAAAAATTATATTTAAAATACACAGCCGCTGTTGTTAAAAAATTAAGTGGAAAGTAATTAAAGATTTATCCTTATAGTTTTATAAGGATATTTTCTTTTAACATAAAATTTAGTTCTTTCTTTAAAATGACTATATAATATATTATTAAAATTCTCAGAATTAAAAACATCAACTAAATCAAATACTACTAATTTATCTTTTTTCTCATGTAATCTTAATCCCCTACCGATAGATTGTATTACTATTTGTTCTGATTTAAAAGAATCAGCAAATACAATGTGTGTAATATATCTTATAGAAACTCCTGTAGATAAACAACCATAACTACCTATTAAAACTTTCATGTTTTCCTCAGACTTCTCCATTTCAGCTTTAATAACTTCTCTTTTCTTTCCTGATACTTCACCATCAATATAGTAAAAGTCTCTCTCAGGCATTTCCTTTGTTAGTTTATCTAGTATTTGTTTACCGTAATCTATTGTATGAAAAAGAACTAAAACATTTCCTTTACATTTATTTACTATTTTAGAAATAAAATCTAACCTTTTATCAGAATTGTGTATAAAGTCTTTTTCTAAAAGGTGAGCATCTCTACCACTAACTTTCCTTACTTCATTTACTTGGTCACCAAATTTAGTATTATCATGGTTCATTATAACAGCTTTTATTTCCATTGGTGTTATAATCCCCTTTGCTCTTAATTCATCAGCAGAAACTTCAGTTATTTTTGGACCCAACACAGATTGTATAGTTAGTATTTCACAAGTATCTTCACCAGGAAATGTACCAGATACACCAAATCTATATTCGGCTTTTTTAAATGTTCTTTTAAGTATTTTTGTTATAGTAGAAGCTTTGGCTTTATGTGATTCATCGACCGCCACCATATAAAACTGATGAAAGAATTCTTTTGGCCATTTTTCTAAACTTTGATATGTTCCGATATAAACATTAGCTTCTTCTTCTCTATTATGTTTTCTAGGTTTCTCAGACATAACTTCTTCTATTCTTAAATCAATAGGATTTTTATTACCACCATCATGTTTAACGTTGTGTCCTAAATTAAAATCTATTAATTCATCATAAAATTGTGTAACTAAACTTATAGAAGGTGTTATTATCAATAATTTAGCATCAGGGTTTATTTTTTTCAAAATATAAAAATAAACTAATGATATAATAAGTGTCTTACCACCAGAAGTTGCTACCTCGGCTAAACAATATTTATTTTTTATAATCTTAAAAGCTGATTGAACTTGATGTTCATATGGTGTGAACTTAACCCAATTATCATCTTTCTTTTTAAATTTATGATCTTTAAAAAATTCATCAGAAAATTCTTGAACATCTTGTAAAGAAACATCTCTATTAAGTGGAAAATCATTTTTATTTTCTATCTGAAAATTTGTTTCAATTTGTTTCAATCCAGTTACGGCTTCTTTCCAAAGACCCATACTAAATCTACCATTTTTAAAATAAGACATCTTACCATCCCAAACACCAGCTCTAACGGCTGGTTGATATTTCCAACCCTTTACGTGTCGAGTAAGCCATAGTTCTAATTGGTGATATTCAATTCGAGTAGATTCGGTTACTATAAATTCTTCGTTTTCTTTATCATATCTAAGTTTCATTATCTGTATTGTATAAGATTTTATTTATTTTGTTTAATCCTTTAAACTCAATAAAATGTGAAAAGGTGCAACATAATGATATATATTATTATTTATTTTATAATTATATTTTACATTTAATAAAAACCTTTTACATATATATGTATAAAATATTTAATCACCGTCTAATTTATTAAACTAATTATATAATTCTAATATATAACATTATGAGAAAATTATTTATTTTAAATCTGTTAATACTATTAATTATACCATTCTGTTCGTATGGTGTCGATTGTTCTGGATATACAGAATGGTCATCTGGTGGTCAATCGGCTGGTGCTTATAGAACTTATGATGGTAATCTTTACCAAAATAATGTTAATGGAGCTAACGGATGGGATGGATCATCACATAATCCATCAGTAAATGGACATTGGGCTTTAATAGGACCTTGTGGTTCTGAACCATCAGTAACTACTAATAATGAAAGTTCAGTAACATCTTCTTCTATGATACTTAATGGTAATGTTACCAGTGATGCTGGATTTACTATAACAGATAGAGGGTTTATATATGGAACAAACCAATCAAACGTAAATAGTTCAACTACCTCTTCTTTATCGGGTTCTTCTATATTAGTTTCTGAAGGTGGTACTTCAACAGGAACTTACAATAAATCAATTTCAAGTTTATGTCCTGGAATAACTTATTATTTTAAATCTTATTCCAGTAATTCAACTGGTGTTGGATACGGAACAACAACTAATGGAATAACTTCAACACCTGGTACATATTCTAGTATACAAAACGGATCTTTTAATAGCTCATCTACTTGGGGTGGGTGTAGTGCACCAGCTTTAAATGCTGGTCACACCATCATAGTTAATAATATTCTAACATCATCTTCATTGACTTTAAGTGGAAGCACTAATATAACTGTATCATCGGGTGGTCATATAAATAACAGTGGTGATATAACATATAGTAGTTCAAGTCCAACTATTACAATTGATAATGGTGGAACTCTTTCATCAAATAAGTTTACTTTTAATAGTAATGGTACATTAAATTCAAACGGTACATTAAATTTATCTAGTGTTTTGAAAATAAGTTCAAACGGTACTACAAATTTATCAGGAACTTCGAATATATCATCGGTGGATAATAATAATGGTGATTTAAATATAACTGGTGGTACTACTACAATAACTGGTAATTATGATTGTGCTACCGACTGTGATTTTAATAATACATCTGGTGATATAACTGTCGGTGGTAATTTTAAAATTTGGGGTTCTGGTGAATCACATGTTAATGGAACACTTGATGTCGGGGGAACACTTATTGTAGATAATAATGGTTATCTAAACGGAACTGGTATTGTAACATTTATTAGTAAAAATATAAATCCTAATAATAGTGGAGCTTATGTTGGTTGTATTGATGGTACTAAATGGGATGATAATACAAATACTACTAACTGGCGTGAGATACAAAGCCCATGGGACTTAACCGATTGTGCTGTGGTATTACCAGTTGAATTGATATCATTTGATGTTAAAAAGAAAGATAATTACATTGAAGTTAATTGGATAACAGGTACTGAAATAAACAATAGTCATTTCGAGATATTAGTTTCAAATAACGGAACTGATTGGGAATCTATTAAGACTGTAGAAGGTATGGGTAATACTTATGATTTAACTTACTATTACGAAACGGTTCAAACAAATAAAACATATTTTAAATTAAAACAAGTTGATTATGATGGAACCATTAGTTACTCTAATATTAAATATGTTTCTGATGATAAACAACCAATATTTAATTCAACTTTAAATTATATCTACATTAGTAATTTACATGGTGATGTTGTAGGGTTTTATAATATCGGTGGTCAATTAGTACATAGTGTAAATTATGATGGAACCTCAGTTGTTATAAAAAAATCTAATTTAAATACAGGATTCTATATAGTTAGAATTGGTGAATTATCTAAGAAGGTTTATATTTATCCAAACTAATAATAAATAACTTTAATTTACAAAACTCGTATATGATATATGAGGATTTTTCTATTTGTAATAATGCTTCTTGTTTATGGTATAGCACATTCTAATGTTTATGAAATAACCTATACTACAACGGAAGATCAGATAACAATAAATAAAGATACAATTAAAATTCAAAACGATAGCAATCTTAATAAGATATTAATACTAAAAAGTGATAATGTTTTATTTAATATTTCTGGTATTTCTTCAAGTGGTATCATACATATCACTCCTAATGGAAATATAGAACAGGGTTGTTTTTATAAATACTTAGGTAAACTAAGGGGTTCTTTATTTATTAAAACACAATTCAACAATTTTGCTTTAATAAATAAAGAAAGTAATTAGAGAAATATTTAAATTGTGTTTTAGTATGAAAGAAGATTCATTAGATTTTATGTTATTAATATCCTCGTTAGTATTGTCTTCAACGGGTCACCCAGTAGGTCTTATATTGTCTTTAATATGTCTAATACATGTAGTTAAATGTATGGTCAAAAAAAAATAAGAACCCAATTATGAGTTCTTATTTTTTTAACTTTTTTGAGATTTAATTATTCACTTTCATTTACAGTAACTGTAACAATTTCGATATCAAAAAGTAATTCTTTACCAGCTAAAGGATGATTACCGTCAATAACAACTGTTTCTTCTTTAACTTCTTTGATTATTACTTGAGCAGATCCTCCATCTTCAGCATTTGCTGAAAGTGTTTGTCCTACTTCAACGGGACCAGGCATTTTATCTTTAGGAATCTCTACAATTAGACTTTCTTTAATATCACCATAAGCTTCATCTGGCTTAATTTCAATAGAATATTTCTCACCTTTTTCTTTACCTAATAAAGATTGTTCAAATCCTTTAATTAAAGAACCATTACCCACTTCAACTTTAAGTGGTTCTCTTTCTACCGAACTATCAAATACTTCTCCACCATCTTTAAACTTTCCAGTATAGTGAAGTTCTACTACATTTTTTTCTTTTATCATAATATAATTATTTAATTTTCTTATTATAGAAAAATTAACAAATAAAGTTTTAATTAATCAATTAATTTTTTATATCTTTAGTTATTAACAATTAGTAACAACACAATAACAATTAAAACATATAATTTTTATGAGATTTAAACTATTGATATTCAGTCTGATTTTAATGACACCATTCTTAGGTAAGAACATAGGTCACGTATTAGTTATTAACAATTTTAGTATGTATATTGAATCGATAACTAATGATAGTATCGAAAGTAGTAACACATTTGATGTTGAACTTTTTGTATTAGAATCTTTCAAAAAATACAATAAAAAAATAAAAATAAAAACAGTAAAAAAGTTTATAGAAGTTTGTGATTCATTTAAGATAGATAAAAACATACAAACACTAACTGCTCAAATCTGTTTAGAATCAGGAGCTAAACAAATGATAAATGGTAAAACAATAGAGTCTTCTGGTAATGCTTTAGGTATATCACAAGTAACACCATATACAGCTTATTTATACTTTAAAAATATTATATCTAAAGATGATAAATTATTAAATCAGTTAGGTGGTACTGATTATAAAAACATACTTTTGACTAAGAATAGAAAACTAAGGCGTAAGAAAGTACAAAAATGGCTATCCAATGAAACTAATAACTTAATAATGTATGGATATTTAATGAAACATAGTATTGTTAAATATGGTGGTATAAAAAACTCTTTAGTCGTTTATTCTAAAGGTCCATACTTTTTAAGGAAAAGCTTAAAATCTAATATTGAATTAGATTCGTTACATTATATATCTTCTATAAAAAGAATAGAAAAATCTTTAAAAACTTTAATCAATTAAAATATATAATTAACTATGAATGATAAATTACAAGAAGCTTTTTATATTAAAGACTTAACATCACAGAGAGACCAACTAATATTTGTTTGTTCAACCGATAATTTAGATAACCTCTGGAACGATTGTGCTGATAATCTACCTGATGTTACTAAAAATAATTATGATCCTACTTATTTACAATTACTTATAGGATTAGATAACCTTTTAAAAAACGAAGATTGTGTAGAAGAGGATATTTTTAAAGTAAAGGATTATATAACCTTTATTATAGACCAAAGATTGGAAGAAACTATTTCTTTATTAAAGAAAAGAATAGAAATAATGAATAAAAATATTAAATATCTCAAAAAGAAATTCAAAAAAGATTGGTCATTAACTTACGATGAAGCTATTATTAATGAGGATTTAGATGAAAATGATAATAATCTAAATATAGATGAAATATTAGATAAGATAAATTCTAGAGGAATGTCTTCTTTAACAAAGGATGAGAAAAACTTTCTTAAATCGAGTGGTAGTGATAAAGATGGTGATAAAGATGGTGGTAAAGATGATAAAAAATAAATAATTTAAATGGTACTATATGTTTTTATAACACATCAGAAAAATATAAATAATTGTTATCAGAGAATTTCTGATATGATGAAAAATGACTTTGTTGTTGTTCAAGGTGGTTGTTTAGAAGATTTTTATGATGATGATACTAATATATTAAGTTTAAATTGTAATGATGGTTATGTTGGATTACCAGAAAAAGTTATGAAATCATATCATTATATTTTAAAAGATTCTAGATTTGATAAATATACTCATATATGTAAGTTAGATGATGATATGACACTAATAAAAAGGATTGATGATATATCACATGATTATTTTGGTATAGTTTCTTATAACGAGGGTAATAGAAAATGGCATATGGGTAGATGTGGTGATATTTGGGATAAGATTCCATATATAGGTGAATATAAACCCTGGTGTTTAGGTGGTGCTGGATATGTAGTTTCTAAAAAAGTTTTGAATAAAATATGTCCAAATCATAATTATCTAGGTCATGTATATGAGGATTTATATTTAGCTATTGAATTGAATAAAGTAGGTATAAATCCAACACCAGTAAATATAAAAGAATATCTGGTTAGTCCAGATCATTAAAATTATGAAAATAGGAATACTAACAATATGTACGGGTAAATATGATGTGTATTTTGATGCGTTATATAAATCACTGAAAGATAATTTCCTTACTGAACATGATAAAACTTTCTATGTTTTTACTGATTCCTCTAAAATACAAAATAATAGTGATGTCAAAGTTATTGGACAAAGAAAATTAGGATGGCCATATGATACTATGTTAAGGTTCCATATGTTCAATAATATTGAACAAGAGTTATTAAACAATGATTATCTTTTTTTCTTTAATGCTAACATGTTGTCTATAAAAAATATTGGAGAAGAAATTATACCAACTGAAATAAATGATTATTTAATGGGTGCTCATCATCCAGGATTTTATGGTGCTGGTATTAATAATTTCCCATATGATAGAAATGTTAATTGTTCTTGTTATATACCATATGAAAGTGGTGAATTTTATGTACAAGGATGTTTCAATGGTGGTAGAACAAAAGAGTTTTTAGAAATGTCTAAAGTATTGGCTAGTAATATTGATAAAGATTTAAATAATAGTATTATACCCTTATGGCATGATGAATCACAGATAAACTGGTATTATAAAGATAAGAATCCATTAGTTTTATCACATAAATATATTCATCCTGAGAATTTTCCTTTCAATGGGGATGAATTAATGGTTCAATTAGATAAAAATAAATTAGGAGGACATAAAAAATTAAGAGATTGATATGAAGATATGTATAGTAGGGCCTGGAATAATGCCAATACCACCAACAGGTTGGGGAGCAGTAGAGATACTTATTTGGGATTATAAACAAACATTAGAAAAGTTAGGTCATGAAGTTGTGATAGTCAACACTAGAGACCAAAATGAAATAGTTAGGCAGTGTAATTCACATAATCCAGATTTTGTGCATGTTCAATATGATGAATTTTATAAAGTTTGTGATTTTATACAATGTAAAAATGTGGCAATTACTTCACATTTTGGATATTTAGATCAAGAAAATAGATATGATGGATATTACAACATTATAATGAAAGGATTTATCAATATGAGGAAAAGTAAAATATTTGCTTTATCTCCATCAATAGCTGAGAAGTATAAAAAATTCGGATTTGATGAATCTAGATTAAAAGTAGTTCCAAATGGAGTTAGAGATGATTTGTTTAAATTTGAACCAGAATGTAAATATAATGAAAGGTCTATTTGTTTAGCTAAAGTAGAGTCCAGAAAAAGACAATATTTATTACATGATATAGATAGTTTATATTTTGCTGGTAATATAGCTGATAATAGATATAATAAAAATAATTATTTAGGTGAGTGGTCTAAAGAACATTTATATGATAATTTAACTGATTATGCTAATTTAGTTTTATTAAGTGATGGTGAAGCACATCCATTAGTTTGTTTAGAAGCTATGTCATCTGGATTAGGACTAGTACTATCAGAATGGGCAACTGCTAACTTAGATACATCCTTACCCTTTATAGACGTTATACCTGAAGATAAGATATCTGATAAAGATTATGTTGAATCGATAATAAAGAATAATAGAGAAAAATCTATTACTATGAGAGAAGAAATAAGACAATATGTTATTGATAATTTTTCATGGGAAAATATTGTAAAAAATCATTATTTACCTAATATAGTATGAGAGTAGCTTTATGTATATCCGGACAAATGAGATTCTTAGAAAAGGGGTTTCAAAAATTGAAAGATAATTTAATATTACCTAATAATTGTGATGTTTTCATACATTCTTGGTTTGATGATTCTATGATAGGTGAAAATTATTCTTCTAGATGGAACTATAAAGTAAACCAGAATATAACAACAGATGCTATAAATTTATATAATCCTAAGTTATATAAATTCGAACCACCAATAGATTTTAATTATAAAGTTGATAAATATGATGAAGAAAGAGTTTTGGGTGTTTATCCTAGAATAATTAAAACATCACATTCAATGTTTTATAGTATAATGAAATGTAATGACTTAAAACTAAAATATGAACAGGATAATAATTTTAAGTATGATTGTGTGATAAGAGCTAGATTTGATTATAATTTAAATACTAAAATAGATGTTTCTAAGTTAGATTTAAATAATATTTATGTTAATAATGGATGTACACATGAGAATTTATGTGTTAATGATCATATATCCATATCTAATTCTGACAATATTGATTATTATTCTGATGTTTTCAACAATATAGATAATATCTATAATAAAGGAAGTAGATATAACCCAGAGGTTATATTAGGTAGATATATACATAGTAAATTGAATGTTGTTGAGATGAATTTAAATAGTAATATAATAAGAAAATAAAAAGATGGCTGAATTAATTTATAATGGAAAAAGCCTTAAAATGTACTGCACACCAAAATGTGGTATATCTAATTTTAGGTATATGGTTAAAAATGGAATATTTGAAATATCACATGTTAATGATTCATCATCAAATAATTGGTTAAAAAATATAGGTGGTCAAGTAAAGAATTATGAAAATATTAACCACACAAGAGATGTTGTTGTTGAGGGAGCTTATGATATGACACCTGATGAATTGATAAAAGTCGGAATACCCAACAATTACAATTATTTTTATAACGAAGAACTAATTGAAATGGTTGGTAATATATTTAAAAAAGATATTGATAAATTTAATTTAGAATATCCATATAAAAAATAAATAAATATGAATATAATAATACCATTGTGTGGATTTGGATCAAGATTTAGTGATGAGGGGTATCTTAACCCTAAGCCACTTATTAAGATAATGGGTAAAGAAATGATATTTTGGGTTATAGATAATTTAAATTTATCTACTAATGATACCGTTACTATAATTTACCATAATAGTTTAGATTCTTTTAACTTTACTGATAGAGTTAAAAGAAGATATAGTAATATTAATTTTATCAGAGTTGATGAAAGAACTAGAGGAGCGGCTGAAACATTATTATATGGTTTGAATAATATCAAAATAGATATGAAAGATCCAATTATGGTTATGGATGGTGATACATTTTATAATGATGATATAATAAGTAGATATAAGAAAATAAAAAATAATAGTATATTTTATTTTGAGGATTTTGATGATAAGCCAATATATTCATATATTGATATGGATGTCAACAAGATAAAGGATATTAAAGAGAAAGAAAAAATATCAAATAACGCTAATAGTGGTTGTTATTGTTTTGAATCTGCTGATTTAGCCAAAAAATATTGTGATAAGGTAGTTAGTAATAATGTTATGAGTAAACAGGAGTTTTATATTTCTAATGTTTATTCAGAAATGATAAAAGATAACATAGATGTTTTTGGTGAAAAGGTAGATAGTTTTGTTTGTTTAGGTACACCACTATTGATAAAAATATTTTGTGAGTCATCGGATAAGTATGATAAATTGAGGTTCTGTTTTGATTTTGATAATACTTTAGTAACATATCCACAGATAAAGGATGATTATACTTCTGTTTTACCTATTAAAAGAAATATAGAAATTCTCAAATTTTTAAAGAAGATGGGACATACTATTATAGTATATACTGCTAGAAGAATGAGAACACATAGTGGTAATGTCGGTAAGGTGGTTTCTGATGTTGGTAGAATAACAATGGATAGTTTAGATGATTGGAATATACCCTATGATGAATTATATTTCGGTAAACCATATGCTCATTTTTATATAGATGATCTAGCCATCAGTGCTTTTGGTGATATCGAAAAGGAAACAGGATTTTATAAAACTAAAATACAACCAAGATATTTCAACGATATAGAAATGGATGATAATTCAGTTACGAAAGAATCCAAATCAGATGAAATAAAAGGTGAGATATATTGGTATAAAAACATACCAAAAAAACTATCTTACTTATTTCCTAAGGTTACTGAAATAGGAGATAATTATATTAAAATGGAAAAAATACAATCAGTCTCTTTTTCATATTTATATATCAACAAATCATTAACATTTGATAGGTTAGATTATCTTTTTGATCAAATAAAAAAATTACATAATCAAAAAACAGAAGATAATAAAGTTAATATTTATAGCAATTATTCAAATAAGTTAACTAAAAGATATTTAAGTTATGATTATAACCAACATGGTGATTATAAATTATTATATGAGAGTTTAATAACTAAGTTAAAAGAATATGAGAATAATAAAATGGGTAAACTAGGTGTTATACATGGTGATACCGTTTTTACTAATATTCTAATAGATGTTAAAAGTAACATAAAATTAATTGATATGAGAGGTATGTTAGGTGATGATCTAACAATAAACGGTGATATTATGTATGATTATGCTAAGATATATCAATCTATATTAGGATATGATTTTATATTGAATGATAAAGAATTGGACTATGATTATATATCAACGTTCAGAGATTATTTTGAGAAAAAATTTATATCTATTTATAATGAAGAACTAATGACTTATGTTAAGTATATAACATCATCATTATTATTTTCGTTAGTTCCTTTACATTCTAATGAAAAATGTGTTAGATATTTGAGATTATCAAAATCTATAATAAAATAAATTAAATTAAATATGAAAAAGTGGAGATGTGATGTCATAAAACAATGTTGTGAAGGATATTCCTTTATATGGAAATCTGATAAACTTAAAGCTATTTGGTATGAAATACCAAGATGTGGTAGCACCGCTATGAAAACAATGTTTAGAGAAACACCTGAATATGAATTTAAATTATTGGATAATGTGGATGCTGATTCTGTTTATGATCAATATCCAGATTACTTTAAATTTACTATAGGTAGAAATCCTTGGGATAGAGTAGTTTCTAATTATAATTTATATAGAAATATGGATTATAGAGTACCACAAACTATTGAATTGTTTAAATTAAATAGTATAGAAGATTTTACATTTGAGTTTTTCTTAGAAGGTTTCCAAAAAAATGTAAATCATCATTGGGAACAATGTTATAAATATTTACCAACAAAGGATATTGATTATTATGGTAGACTGGATATTATAGATGATAACTGGTTGGATATTAAAGACAAATTAGGTATAACTGATGATAGAAAAATTCCGAATCCAAAGAATAGAGGGTATTTTGGTTTTAATAGTGGACATGGTGATTATACTAAATTTTATAATGATGAAACTATACAATTGATATCAGATATTTATTCTAAAGATATTGAATTATTTGATTTCGAATTTAACGAACAAAAAAGAGTATTATGAAAGTAGCTATTTGTTTATCTGGACAAACCAGAAACTCTGAACTATGTTATCCATTTATATCGGATAATATAGTTAAATGTAATAGTGATCATGATTTTGATTTTTTCATACACACTTGGGAAGGAAGTGATGGATCTTCTAGTTGGGAGTCATCAATTGATATCGATAAAGAATCTATTATAGATATTTATAACCCACGTTTATATGATATAGAAAAACAAAAATTATTCAATAATGATATAGGTGATTATAAAACTATACTTGGTGATATAAGTATGATTAAAAGAGTAAAGAGTATGTTTTATTCTATACTTAGATGTAATGAATTAAAATGTAAATATGAGAAAGATAATAATTTTAAATATGATTGTGTTATAAGGCTTAGGTTTGATTTTCAAATACAATCTCCTTTATTATTAGATATGGACTTAAATAAAATATCAATAAAGGATGAAAAATCACATGATGAATATTCTGTAAATGACCATATAGCTATATCAAACTCGGATAACATGGATATTTATTCTAATGTTTATAATGATTTTGGTGATATTTATAATAAAGAAAAATGTCATTTCAATCCAGAAATGATATTAGGTAGACATTTAAAAATAAATAAATTTGATATAAATAAAGTAAAAATAGATTCTATAATAAGAAGATTTAAATCATTTGAAAAAAATGAAGAATATTGGTCACCACATAGATAATAAAAGAAAATAAAAGGAAATGAAGATAATATTAGTATCAGACACTAGAACAGGAAGTACCGTAGTATATCAAACATTAATTGATATTTATGGTGTTGAAAATGTATTAAAATTACATTTGGATGGGATTTATAATAAATTAAGTATTGTAGATGGTGAGTTAAAGATAGGTTCAATACCAGAACACCATTCTATAGATAAAGATATCGACACTAGTTTATTTAAAGACGCTAAGTTTGTATTTACTACTAGAGATAAATATGACCAGATATTATCTGGAGTTAGGGTTAAATATTCATTAAGAAGCACTAATGATATAACTGTTGATTTAGTGGAAAAACATTTCAGAGAAATAATTCAACATAGAAGAGAAAACTATAAAATGTTTCAATTCAACCATATGGCTGGTCTACACAATCATTTTGTTTATTTTATGGATTGGTTTACTAAGATAACACCAAGTGATGTTAGTAATGTCTTATTACTGCCATATAAATTATTTAATAATAAATTCGATTACTTATTTAGTGAGTGTGAGAAATTTTTTGGCAATCAGATAGATGAGGATATAAGAAATTCTATAATAAAAAATCGAAGTAGAGGTAAGAATCTGGAAATATCAGATACTATGAATAGTTTTAATAAATTTGATAATAAATCAAATATACATGGGTTACATGTCAGTAGTGATGATAATGATAGTGATATACAAGGTAGTGATATTTATAGAAAATCAAAGGAACTTTTAGATGCTGGAATTAAAGATGAGGATTTCCGTATGAAATTTATAAAATATCAAAAGTTTAATGATGTTAAATATATAAATAAAAAAATATTAACATTTGGTGATTCACATAGTAGAGTATTTAAATATATTGATGAACAGATAGATGGTATACAAATAGATTCTTTTGTTATCGGATCTTCTTCTGCTCAAGGTACTATAAATCCTAATAGCGTTTCTAATTTTTTAAACGAATTCACAAAATTTATTGATGAGTCTAATGATATATCCGAGTATGATAAAATAGTTATTATGGTTGGTGAGATAGATTGTGGGTCTCTAATATGGACCGAATCTATGAAAAAGAAAACTACTATTGATCATCAATTAAGCGTTTCTACAGGTAACCTATTTGAGTTTATAAAAAAATATGTACTTGACCATTTTGATTCTAATAAAATAGTTATATGTGGTTCTATACTACCGACTATTGTTGATGATGTTAAATGGGGAAATTCACGTAATATACGTAAGGGTACCAACGCGAGTCAATCCGATAAAACAAAATTAACGATTGAGTTTAATAACATCTTAAAGGAATTCTCAATAAGTAACAATATAAATTATATTGATATAACCGATGATATAATATCCGATAATGGTCTTATAGATAGTGTGTATTTAGATGATAATGAATTAGAACATCACCTACCTAATGATAAAATTTGGAAATTCTGGTATAATAAAATAAAAACCATTTAAAAAATATTTATTTAAAACATTAAAATAAATTAAGATATAATAATAACAATAAAAATATAAATATGTCGGATAAAATAGCGTTAATAACTGGTATCAACGGACAAGATGGTTCTTATTTAGCTGAGTTTCTTTTGGGTAAAGATTATGAGGTATGGGGTACGGTTAAAAGAAATTCTGTATCGGAAACACAATCCACTAGAATTGAACATTTGAGATCTAAAGATTTAATAAATTTAGAATATGCTGATTTAACTGATATGGCTTCTTTAGTTAGAGTTATACAAAAAGTTAAACCAACTGAAATTTACAATTTAGCTGCACAATCTCATGTTAAAGTCAGTTTCGACCAACCAATTTACACTGCTAATGCGACTGGATTGGGTACTCTTAATTTATTAGAAGCAGTTAGAATGGTTTCACCGGATTCTAAAATCTATCAAGCTAGTTCATCGGAAATGTTTGGTAATAATGTTGATGATGATGGATATCAAAGAGAGTCAACTCCATTATCTCCAGTGTCTCCATATGGATGTGCTAAAGTTTTTTCTTATAATATATGTAGAAATTATAGAAATTCATACCATATGAGAATATGGAATGGTATTCTTTTTAATCACGAATCACCACGTAGAGGAACAAACTTTGTTACTAACAAAGTTGTAAAGGCGGCAGTTAGAATAAAGTTAGGGTTACAAGAAAAATTACATTTAGGTAATTTAGATGCTACTAGAGATTGGGGTCATGCTAAAGATTATGTAGAAGCTATGTGGTTAATGTTACAAACAGATATTCCTGATGATTATGTTTGTTCTACTGGTGTTTCACATTCGGTTAAAGATTTATGTGAATATACGTTTAGAAAATTAGATTTGGATTTTAATGATTTTGTATCAGTTGATGAAAAACATTTTAGACCAGAAGAACTTTATGATTTGAAAGGAGATTCTACTAAGATTAGAGAAGAATTAGGTTGGAAGCCTAAATACACTTTTGAAACAATGTTGGATGAAATGATTGAATATTGGTTAGTTGAATATAATTAAATATAATTAAATGAGTATATTATTTCCTATTGCTAAACAAGTTTTTGCTAAAACTATTTCACAAGATTTGGTTCGAGTCCAACCTATGAATTATAATGAAGAATTTGAAAGACAACGGTTATTAGAAGAGCGTAGAATTAAAATAAAAAATATTCTAGAAAAATCAAAAAAATAATGAATAGAAAAATTTTAATAACAGGTGGAAGTGGATTAGTTGGTTCTCAATTTGTTGGTGGTGAATATATCAAACCAACATCCAAAGATTTCAATTTAATCGATCCGATACAAACTAATGACATGTTATTAAATGGGGATATAAAAAGTTTAATACATTGTGCAGCTAAAGTTGGTGGGTTAGGAAGTAATATGAATTATAAAGGAGAATTCTTTTATCAAAATATTATGATGAATACTAATGTTATTGAATCTGCTAGAATTAATGGTGTTGAAAATTTAGTAGTTTTTTTATCTACTTGTGTTTTTCCTGATAATGTAGAATATCCACTTACTGAAAGTAAAATACACTTAGGTCCTCCACATTTTTCAAACGATGCTTATGCTTATTCAAAAAGAATGGCTGATGTTCAAGTAAGGTCTTATAAAGAACAATATGGTTTAAATTATAAATGTGTTATACCTACTAATATCTACGGTATAAATGATAATTTTAATTTAGAAAATGGTCATGTTATACCTTCACTAATACATAAATGTTATTTATCTAAAGAAAATAATACTGAATTTAAAGTTTGGGGTAGTGGAAACCCACTTAGAGAATTTATATCAAATAAAGATGTTGCTGAACTTTCTAAATGGGTATTAAATAATTATACAGAATCTGAACCTATTATTTTATCAACTTCTGAAGAGGTATCTATAAGAGATGTTGTTGATATTATTGTAGAAATAATGAATTTTAAAGGTAAAGTTATATTTGACGATTCTAAACCAGATGGTCAATTTAGAAAACCTAGTGATAATAGTAAGATTAAATCTTATTTACCTAATTTTAAATTTACTCCTTTATATGATGGTTTGAAAGAAACTATTGAGTGGTTTGAAAAAAATTATAACCTTATTAGAAAATGATTATAACTAAATTACAAGGTGGATTAGCCAATCAAATATTCCAATGGGCTTATGGTAAATTCTTATCAGACAAATATAATACACCATTGTATTTAGATGTTGATTCTTATACATCACAATTTGGTGTAACTAAAAGAAGTTTTTCTTTAAATTGTTTTCCTAATTTAAAGTATAATATAATGCCTAATGAGAGAAATATATCATTATGGTCTACGGAAAATAATAAAACAAAAATACTAAAATTAAATGATGATTTTAATTATAAAGAATTATCATATGATGAATCATCTCATTATTTTTTGAATGGATATTGGCAGTGTGAAAAATATTTTAAACAAATAGAAACTATTATAAAAAAAGAATTAAGTCCATCGAATGAAGATTTGATTAGATTAAGTAAAATGATACCTAACAATTCTGTTTCTATACACATTCGTAGAACTGATTATGTAACTTCTAATGGATACCATCCAGTTCAAACAATAGAATACTACGAAAGAGCATTATCGTTGATTGGTGACTATGAAAACATTGTTGTGTTCAGTGATGATATAACTTGGTGTAAAGAGAATCTTAAATTTGATAACATAACATTTATTGAGGGTAATAAAGATTATGAAGACCTTTGGTTGATGTCATTATGTTCACATAATATAATAGCTAATTCATCATTTTCTTGGTGGGGTGCTTGGTTAAATGAAAATAAAAATAAAAAAGTTGTAGCTCCATTAAATTGGTTTGGTCAACAAGCTAATACTAATCAATCTGATATTGTTCCTGAAAGTTGGATTAAGATTTAAAGGTTGTTCAACACTAACATAGTATTATAAATATCAATAACTCTAACTTTTATAACACCCATTTGACTATGGTGATAAGCTGTTGATTGTCCAGGTTTCTTTATTTGAGCTGTTATATAAATATACTCACCTCTTTTAATTTGTCTATTTCCTACTTCAGCGTTTATTATAATAGGTTTAAGATTTTCATTAACAGGTTCTTCAACAGAAACATCAATAATAGAAACAATTTCCCATGAACCACCTAATTTATCTTTTAATTCGTCTTTAGATAAAACATCATCCAATTCTTCAATATCAGCAGATAATCCATCCTTTAAATCATCGGATTCAAATTCTATTTCCCTATCTTTATCTTCTAATATTTTAGTGAACTTCTTCATATTGTTTATATATTAATTTAAAAGATTGTAAAATAATATCATTACAATAACATTTTATTTATATATACTAATAAAACTAATTGAAAAAGTATGAGCAGAAGAAAAAAAGGTGGTGATCTTATGAAATTGTTTTCTTTCAGGGTTCCTCCTAAGATGATAGAAGAGTATAGAGTTTTCTGTGATGAAAATTGTATGGATATATCAAAAAGGTTAAGAAGATATATGGAAAAGGATATTGAGAATTGGAAAAAGATTAAGATATCTAAATTAATGGCTAAGAAAGCTAAAGAAGAAAAAGAAAGATTGGATAATCAAAATAATAGTCAAGTAGATGATATAGAAGAAAACGATTTATTTGATTAATTCGTTTTTCCTTAAACTTGAATCTTTACCAAACCAAATATTTAAAGAATCATTGGATGTATCATCTTTTTTAATAAGAGTTAGTTTTGGTTTATTTATGATATCATCATACTCATCATCTATTAGAGCGGCTAATCCCTTTTTATATTTTATATCATATAGTGAAACGTTATTACTACTTTCCCATTCAGAGAACTCTCTTTGTGTGTAGAAAATTACCTTATTTTTCTTATTCTTTTTTGAATACGCAACTAATATAGGAGTTTCTACTTTATATAGCATTCTTTTTTCTATCAATTCTGGCCAATATTTATTTATGAAATTTATTAATAAAGCTGCAATAGCGTTTCCATCACAATTATGTGTTAGTATATTTCCGTTTTCGCTAGATATGAAAAATGTATGATCATCTTCTACTTGTAAATCGTAAAATTTCTTAATTCCGTTTTCCTTTTCTATTTTATCTGGACTAACTAATTTATACTTAGACAAATCTATATTCATTGTTCAATATTATATTTTTCTTATATATGGCAAAAAATCATATATGTTTACTTTATAAGGTTTGAGACTTATAAAGTGTAATTATAAGTCTCAAACCTTATAATTCAATCCTCGTTTAATCTATTGATACGTTCCTTGTAAATAGCTGTTTTAAGATTTTCTCTTTTTTTAACACAAGGTTTAGTATATTTCTTTTTTTCTCTAAGTTTATCAATCTGTTTAGATTTTCTTACTTTGTTTCTAAGTTTCTTTATGGCATGTTCAATACCTCCCTTTTCTATTTTTACTTTAAGCATATTTTATATATTAATTATTAAAAACTCTTGCTCATAAACCATTTTATTAAACCAAATATTGTTCCAGCTATTATTGACATAATAGCGTCTGCTATAACCCAAATAACAAAAGCAATATCAAATAGATAAATGAACCCTGATATATATTCAATAGTTACTTCTCTAAATATATAATATAGAAATCCCTCAAAAAGAACTCCCGTTAAAAACCATATTGTTCTAGCGAATATATTCCACATCATTGTCATCATAATATTTAAGTTTAAAAGTTTGTATAAACAAATATAAGGAATTTATTTTAAGGAAGGAAATAAATTTTATATATAAATAAAAAGTTTTAAAGATGAAATTATTAAAATTGTTAAATATTTTAAAAAAATTGTTTGGATTTAAAACTACATCAGATGTAGTTGAGAAGGTTGTGAAGGTTGAAGAAGAAATTAAAGAAAAGGTTTCTGGTGTTAAAGAAGAAATTAAAGAAAAGGTTTCTGAAATAAAAAAGAAACCAACAGCTAAGAAACCGACAGT
>TARA_R110002153_G_scaffold273997_3_pt1 | contig 111743 bp, 91 predicted proteins | sample TARA_R110002153 | Tara Oceans TARA_R110002153 (sample SAMEA4398193) | marine metagenome | biome: Polar Biome; feature: [SRF] surface water layer (ENVO:00010504); material: water (ENVO:00002006), including particulate matter (ENVO:01000060) such as... | depth 5 m | reverse complement strand
ACCTGTCTTCTTACCTGTCTTCTTACCTGTCTTCTTACCTGTCTTCTCAGCCTTCTTACCTGTCTTCTCAGCCTTCTTACCACCGTCCATGTTAACTCTATATTAACTCTATGTTAACTCTATATCCACATAACAAAAAATCAATTTTATTGTATGTAGTTTAGTTTTTATGTAGTTTAGTGTGATGTATTTAACCTACACTAAACAAACATACACTAAACACCACTAATCAAACAACCCTTCTAGAATAATGTCTTCCGGGCGTCTTACATTCGCCTGTACAAACTCACGGTTGATGATTACTTCACTATATAATGTACCGTGCTTCGGCACTCCTCCTACCATTAGAGAACCTAATCCACTTACCTTATCTTCCATTGCATTAATAGATGCTTCCTGAATTGTACGAAGTGAGCTTCCGAATCCTACACGCAACATAATATTGTTTGTGTCGCGCTGCTTTAATCCGCTGATTTCGATACTAGTAATAACGCCAGCATATGACATTTCGTCTGCATAGCACAAGTAATGACGGTAATTGGTTGGCACTAGAGACTTTAGCCCAAAGATAACTCGGGTTCTGCCGGCCTCTACGCCAAAGATTTCTTCCATCTCTTTAATCGAGTTTGAGTGTATTTTGTCTCTGTCGATATACGGCAGACGCAATACACCTGCAATGTTGGTGCCTAGCGTCGAGATCGCCCAAATGTTAGTCGCCGGTGCAATACTGCCGTCGGACTTTTCCTCTGTGCGAATGAGTTTCACAACATTTGCGTTGTAAATACCGGACACACCGCGAATAATTTCATTCAATAGTGCATTTTTCGTGTTGCGAATCTCCTTTAGGCCAATACTGCCCTTGAATGCTGAACTGCGCACGTATGCTCTAATGATTACATCGCCGGAATTCTCGCCGGTATACACAAAGTATAGTTCCGGGTGCAATACGCGCAGTTTTGTAATAATAAGTTCGATTGACATAGATTTCAAGATAAGCGTTGTCTTGTTCAATCTAAACCGAATACACCATTTTGTAAGGTCGGATGGTGGTCGCAGTAATGGATTATTAATACCAAACTGCTTAATCAGTTCAACTTCATGCTTATATGCACTGTGTACAGGTTCTCCGTATTTTTCGTAGAAGATATGCCACGATGATACGAATCTTACAAATCGCATAACCTCAATGTTGTTTGCGATTTCCTGGACTCTGGCCTGTGAACCTTCAAATTCAGGCATTACCTGGATAAACATTGCCTGATACGACAAATCCGCAGTATTCTTTACCCCGAGAACGTCATTTGCAAGCGAGGTTACATTTGTACTAGTTCCACCGGAAGCAGATCTATGATGGGCGTCCAACATGTACTGCGTAAGTGGCTCGGAAAACGACTGTGCCGCAATCGTTCCAACCGCAGTTCCTGGTTCAATAAGCGCCTGGCGGTATCGAAACGAGATCTTCGCGCAAATGTAGTCTAAAATGCTCGGTGTAATCTTACGGCTAGCTAGCATAGGCGGGCTTAAATACACGCGACAGAGCATTGCCGTAAGTCGGGTACTAATATTTACAAAGTCCGGCATTTTTACACCGGGCAGTGACAATAAGTTTGGTAGTGAGTCACACAGCGTGTTTACTCGAGCCACCATTAGGCGAATCTCAGCAACTGTGGGTTCAACTTCGCTGCCATGTTCACGTAGGATGTCGTTGACAATACGAGAAACGTTAGCTGGTACTCCAGCTTCATCACTCATCATTTCATTTCGCGACTGATCCTCTACGAGTTTGAAATACCGTCGGTAAAATTCACGATCTTCAACGACTTTTGCGAATTCAAGAGGATAATCCTTGCTGTGATATTTCTGAAGAGCTTCCGTGCTGCAAAACGCAGATGGAAACTTTACACGTTCGACGCGAGTTGCATCGAGATAGTCCTCACCGTAGCTAAATTGAATGATTTTTGCATTCTTTAGCGACCAGCGATGGACATTTGAGATAATCGACTGCATATTCAATACTGCTTTACGAGTCATATATCCAGTTACTGCAGTAGTAAGTGCCTTTGAGATAAGATCAAAGCGACTAGCCATTGCATTTGGAATGTATTCGGTACTGGACATCCCTGCGATATAGCTTGATGCAATATATCCACGGGATTCCGGCGATGTATCGAAGCGCGGAAAGTACGGCAGCGTGCGTTTAAAGCCAAACTGCTGTCGAATACGCTCTCCGTTAATAAGCTTCTGTCCACCATTTGATACCATGTTGAAAAGATGCTCAATTTTACCCTTTGAACCAAACATTACTAGCTTTACTAGATTATTTAAGTTCATATCTACAGCGGACATTACAGGTTCTGTATACTCGTCGTAGATCTTTAGGGTGTTGATTTGTAACTCTTCAAAGTATTCTTCTACGGTTTTGCCGATAGGAGGAATAATTTCGCCATTGTTTAGCCGTTCCGTAATAATACGGGACTGGTTTACAATATCGGCAGAGATACCGGCTACTTCTTTACGAGTTTTTTCAGGTAACATCATATCCATCATTCCGATGGAAAAGCCGTTGTGCAGAGTAAATGCGATTGCAATTTGCTGCGTGTTAAACATTGCATCCAGAGCATGGTCTCGGCCAAACTCGTTTGCAATAATATGGTAAATGCCACCTCGGGCGCCTTTACCAATTGATTTTTTGTCTAGAATGCCAGATAGTAGTTTACCCTGGTCAATCTTTACTTTTATTTCAGTTGGGTCGTACTTAATCCATGGCGCAAGCTGCGGGTCATAGAAATGTGATGTACGAGAGAAGTTGATCGGCGTTTGCTCGAGCAACATACTGAAACAATCTCTGCCAGAAATACCGTCCGCGGTAATATGCGAAAAGTCTGGTAAAATTGTTGTGTTTGCAAATAGTAGCATAGCATGGTACTTATTCAATACAACACCGGATCGGGTAAGTTCAGCCGTCCCGATAATCGAGTCGTCAACTTGCCCAAGCGATGGACTGGATGTTGCATGTGAAATAAGCCAGTTTGGTACTTTGCTTAGTTGCGATAGTTCATTTCGCGCGGCCGTGCCGGTAGCGAAGATTAGATTCATTTGATCCCCGTCCGGGATCCCATTCAAGTTTCCTAGAATGACGGACTATACCTTAAGCGTCGTTTGTAAAACGACACCCATTTACACCTAGTCTCTGAGGGCCCATCATAGCTTATATAGCCTTAGACGCTCCCTGCGGATTTCCCAATCCTCTACGTTTTTACTGTACCCAGGGCTATTAACTCGGGTGTTCGTATACTGTTTCCAGTATAGAATAGTAGTAGAGGCTCTAAGGGGGTTCCCGCATATCGTAAATGTTGCATATTAATTGTAGTGTAACTACGTGTAACACCACAATTAATACACTAGATGGTTATATATAGATTGCTTGCGCAATCTAACTGCATTTACACTGTTTATCCTATCGAGACATGCAATAGCACGATAGGCAGCCACCTGTTGACTTCAACGGAGTTCAAAGTCGGCGTTATAGCGTAATCCTCAAGGTTTCCCAAGAGGCCAGACTTTATCTTAAGCAGGTCATCATACAGTGCTTAACTGTACTCGCCACCAATTGGTGTTAAGTCGTTGAGGGGTTATCTTTATGCTAGCATGTTTTGAATCAAATTCAAAACGGTCACATCGAAGACACGCCCTGCGGATTTCCCAATCTCATTCGTTTTTACCATACCCGACGCTATTAACGTGGCCACTACATTATTTCTAATGTAGCTTGGTAGAATGAGCTCTAAGGGTGTTCCCGCAATTTCCCAATTTTGCCTAGATTATTGGATGGTTGTGTACTTGTGTACATCCATACATCCATACATCCAATAATCTAGACTAGCGAATTATATTTTAGGCTAATTTACATTGTTTGTCCGAGTAGGTTTATTAGCCAACCTGCTCGGCATTTCGCTGTTACCCCCCTATAACTTTGATATTTTACTGTGATTACAGTAAGTAACGTTTGTGATAAACAACGAGTTAACGTTTGTGTTAAACAATAAGTTAGCGTTAAGGGGTGTTGCAAGTACATTCATTCTAAGAGTCTTGTACTTTGGATTTCTTGTTACGCGGCATCTATGCATGCCGATATTTGACATACATAGCGACGGCTGTCGATTAAATCCTACATACTCGCCGTCAATGACGTCGTGCATGATTGTATCACCTATCTCCATTTCGATTTCTCGACTTGGGTCTAGGTCATATTCGACATTTGTCCGAAATTTACGGATCTTTGTTGCGCCGGGATAGTTTCTTCCGTTTTTAACATACGTCGCAAGTATGTGCTTGTTTGACTCTTGTACGATTGTTTCAATCTGAATAGTCTGTGCAAATACCAGCGGTACTCCAACTTCGTCTATGCCGATAGTTGGATCACCCGTAATTGTACTACGAGCCATATTATGTACGCGTTTACCAAGCATGTTCTTGCGAAACCGACCCTGTTTTCCCTTCAGTCGATTCGCAATAGATGATACAGATCCTTCTCCAGAATCACGGACAAACTTGTAAAACATTCTACTGAGTTCAATTGCAGTTTTAATATACGCATCATTCATGGTCGCAGGAATTACCTGTGGCATAATGTTGTTTTTCTTTATAATATCGTGCAATATAGTCGTAAGATCATCTGAAGTCGACTGTGTAGTTTGCGCGCGCGAATCTGGTCTACAGTTTACGGGCGGTACCATTAATCGACTTAAGATAAAGTTTCGCGGATGTGAAATGGGATTCTTTCCAAGACTAACTACGCTGCTATCTTTGATTCTACTGAATATATCGAGAATATGATGCGGCATTAGCGTTTCTACTCCAAGCGATTTCTTTTCATCGTCAAACGTTTCAGCGGTAAATAACAAGTTATCCGTTTCGTCGCGTTTGACGTTAGGATGGACTGCATTGCAAGCCTTACACTTTATAGATTTTCCTTTTACGTTAGTTGGTAGTTTATCTAGACGTAGTTTCGCTGGATATTTTTGCAACCGGGACAGATCAATAACGATCTCACCGCATGCATGACACATGGCCTTTAGCCACTTTAGAATATCGTCTGACGCAAGTGGGTTTATAACGGGATAATTCAAAATTAAGTCGCCTGCGTGCCCAATACATTGTTTCTTGTTATTGAGACAGGTTTGACATTTATAGTTTCCTGTTGTACCTAGTTTTGCATCATATACACCGTACGGGTAAGGTTCCATACCACGAAATAGTTCCGGATTTCTAACGGTTACATAGCTACTATGTGCGATCTCTTCTGAGCCGGCTAGATGGAATTTTACTCCTACTACGGACCCGGAGTATAACATAAGAAAGTATATATGCGAGGCTTCAAGTGATATAGTCTATATGTATTCCAGTAAAATTCAATTTTACCTTATATACTACATATGTACACACTTCTAATTAACATTAGAGATTACATATATACTAGTAATAGGCCAAACAGTTAGCTATATACTGCAACTTCACTACCTATATACTGCAACTTCACTACCTATATACTGCAACTTCACTACCTATATACTGTAACTTCACAATGCTCGCAAAAAATATTATGGACACCCTTACGGATATCTTTGATTTTACTCCGAGTGAAGAACAAATGATTACACTAAACCAGCGCATGGAGGAATACGAGAGCAATCTACGTTCGGATATTAGTATGGATGTCGCAATGCAGATTGAAATTTATATGGAGAGTAAAGTTGGTAGCGCGGGTGGTGGCGCATGCTGTGCGGGTGGTGTCGCGAGTAGTGTTATCGGTATTAACTCTAACGCTTCTCGGGAACTATCCGAAGGAGAACTACTAGCTATGAGCATTACCACTCCGACTATAGAAATTGGTGGAATGGTAAATTGCGCAGATGCTGAAAAATATAGCTTTTAGATATTCGGTTATAATATATTATTAGAAGAGTAGTTGGAAGAATAGTTAGAAGAGTAGTTACAGCAGTTACAGCAGTTACAGCGTACATAAATGGATGAACTACAGGTAAAAAAGATTGTTAGGGCTGAACTTCAAGCAATGAAAAGACAAATCGATATCGAAATCCGCCGGGATTTAGACGCCCTAACCGAAACGCTGCGACAGGAAATAAGTAGTACCGGTGTTAACATCGCTAGCGCTAACAGTAGTACCGGTACTAACAACGACAACGTTATTAATACACAGCTGGTAACAATGCAACAAAACACAGACAAACAGATTGCCATGTTAAAGGAGACAACAAAAGAATTAATGGTTGGGTTTGGGTCACAGATCACAAAACAAACGTATGAAAAAGTTATTGGTGAAATAAACAAAAATATTGTACCTAGAATTGACAGTTTGATTGAGTACGTAAACTACAGTAATCAGGATGGTCAGGAGATTATTACGAATTACCGCAGGGCGGTGGATCAGCGCGTCAATACAAGTATGATTACAGATGGTAAAGACGACGGTAGAATTCTATCCGCAAACGTCAGCATGTTCTTTGGCGATGAGTAGTTTAATATCGGGATAATATCAAGACTATATCAAGACTATATCAAGATCACGTACCAACCTATGTAGTACCAACCTATGTGATCTTGATGTAATACCAACATATGTGATCTTGATGTGTGCATGTAACATCAGAGTATTACCATCCACACTTTTTTCCCCAATTAGGTATATACGCAATGCTAATGTACGCTATTATTTTGATTCTGGTTTTATGCTTACTGTACTTCTATAAAACCCAGGTTGAACAAACGTTTATCGGAAACTCCGATTTACAGTCTGCACGTAGACCTGTGGGCCCAAATGCTATAAAAGTTAGCTCCCGCAATCTGTGGACAAATGGTACAAACGTATTTGACTGCGCCGAATGTCTCGATGAAGCATATTGTCCTAGATGTCCACAGTTTGATCCGATTGGAATAGAAGGAATGGATGGTGGCGGTGAAGGTGCGAATGCAGCCATTAAAGAAGTTATCCAAGCAGTTAATGGTGAATCTAAAGCCGCATCTAAGGGTGAAGCTAAGGGTGAAGCTAAGGGTGAAGCTAAGGGTGAATCATTAAATTTGCCTGCTGAATCCGCAGCGCTGGGCGCAAACTGTACCGAAGATGAACTATATGAGCGTTACGAACTAGTTGATATACATGACGGATCCGGCCCGCATGGACTGGTAAATCAAATCGCTTATCCGTATGACCTTGATCCAGAATATCTATCGCAGCGGAATGGGGCATGTTTGTCAAAGTCCACCAATCATCGCTCTGCGGTTGGTTACTCACAGACAAGTGCAATGTTTTGCACTGATACGTCGATGCTAGGAACATCAAATGACGACATTATGGATGGTGATCGTCAGGTAGATCATTCTGTGTCTCGCGGCTGTAAACAGAAGATAAATCCTACGGCGCTATTATATCCTGAACGATCACAAAAGTTACCTCTGATGACAGACTGCGAATTTAAAGGCGTGCAAGGTTATTATTACAAGGATGCGTGTTTGTAGGTTGTAGGTAGGTTGTAGGTAGGTTGTAGGTAGATTATAGGTAGGTTATGTACATACATCTAGGGTTATGTGCATACAATTGAATTTGGTTGTACTATTATCTAACCATGGAAGACCAGACCTTCAATATCGCAGACAAATTGAAGGATTTTATACAATTTGTCAAAACCACAAAGTCAATACCAGACAACATCTTTGAGTATGTTACAAAGTCAAAGTTGACGGGGGTACAACTGCATTCAATGGCTAAACATTTACATGAATATTATGAAATTCATTCTGACACTACCGTACTATACAACTGTTTGGTATCACTTGGCAAAATAATGACTGTAGAAAACGCAGTATCGGACGGTGTAGAAAACCCAGTATCGGATGGTGTATCAAACCCTGTATCGGATGGTGTAGAAAACGCAGACGTTGTATCGGGCCATTATGGGTTGCCGGTTTATGTTAGAAAAAAACAGTATGACTTAACCGCCGCAATCTTAGAGATGGCTCGCCACGATACTAAAAATCAGGTGTTGCGGGACGCAATAGTGGAATTGAAAAAACCGTCGCGGGATTTATTGTGTAATTTAAATGTCGCAAAGTGTGCAGCTTCACTTAAAAAACTATTGCCATTACACAGTAATCAACAGTTAAAGAAGTTAGTGCGAGAACAGCGTATAAATGTACGTAGAGCTTTTGGGCCAGATCGTCATCCTGGGATAAGTGTATATCTAAACGGCAGAGGAGATGCGGACGATCTGGTATTTAGAGGTATGTACAAAGACGTACCGTATGGGTACGCGGTCGCAGGTAAAGTTGGTGCATTATTTACGTGGGAAGCACTAAACACCACAACCGTAAAAATAACGTACGGTACGTCTCCAGCTAACGTCACAAATCTTGCATCTATTGTAAAGTGTTTAACTGCAGAGCAACGGAAAATGTACGCAAATCTTCTAGGTGGAACGGTAGTTGGAGACAAGATAATCAGAGAAATAATCTATGATTTATTTGCAAAGTCTGTTAGTGTTGAGTTGATTTATTACAGAAATACTGTATATTTCTTTGCAATGAAAAACTTTCGTTGGTTGAAAAATCCCTGCTGGGGAGTACCAATGGATTTTAGATTAGAGTCTCCGGAAATATGGAATACGATTAAGCTGAATTGTCAACAGTGCGGTACCGAGGGAACACCCGAAAATCGACCCCGTCGATGTGGTGGTTGTGCAACAGTACGGTATTGCTCGGGAAGGTGTCAAAGAATACATCGCAGAGAACATCTACCATATTGTAGCCGCGATAACAACCCGTTGTTGTGAGTTGTGTATTGTACCATAACTGAATTTTTTCTCTGTAGAATACAGAATGGACGAATCGCCAGAAAGACAGATTGTCATTTATGACCATATGGCAATAACTCGCAGGGAAAATGACGGTATTGCGCAAGTGGAGCAATTTTTAAACACTATACCTAAGCGATGGCCGATTATTAAAGGGTTAAAAGAAGTATTGTGCCCTGTAAAGATCAACATACTTGATCTAAATAAATCATGCGAAAGCGTAAAAATTCACTTTCCGCGCTGTAAATACTCTGAACTAAAAAATATGATCAGAATCACATATCAACTGATCGACCTGTGCTTAACTGACACTATGCGCGTTGTTTCACATAATACAATGTGTTTGAGAACAATAGATAAACAAAGTTATGCGTTCATACGGCCTTCCAATGACGCAATGATGTGTGTTGTAATACTACATCCGGTAGTAATATTTTCAACAACCACGAATGGGGATAAAGTACATATACAGTATACATGTTTTGAGTCAAGTGATGGCGTGAAGTCTGGCAATTGTGATGGCGTGAAGTCTGGCAATTGTGACAACCCATCAAACAACCCACTGTACAAACTATTGACACCCGATGGAAAAGGATATTATTCTTCTATAATGTGTAATTTCGTATCGAATGCACTAATGGTGGATATTTTGACTGTATTGTACTCTACTCTATTAAATTGCCATGTGATGCGCACTGGCTCAGCCGTAATTGCATTTAGATCTGATCAGATCCACTGGATTAAAAACCCATGTGTAATACACGGATTAGATTTTCACGTAGTGAGTCTTGCCAAATTGGTATATAACGTACGAATATGCCACCAGTGTGGTGCCGATAATGCAAAAAGATGTGCGGGTTGTAAAACCGTACGTTACTGTTCACTGAAATGTCAAAAATTACATCGTAGAGAACATAAGATTTATTGTTATCACTTTTTTGGGTACGATACACACAATACAACACCACACTATACGTTACTATACAACCCACACTATACGTTACTATACAACCCACACTATACGTTACTATACAACCCACACAATACAATTTACAATTGAATTTACAGTAGACAGAATACATATCAACATGAGTATCACCGTCAGAGATTATCATACCGAAGTTCCGGGGTGTATTAGCGAAGATGGTCTCGCCTGGATATTTCCCCAAATCACGAGTACCAATTCTCACGGTAAACAAATAGAGTGGAGAGTACATGTAAAGGCGACAACTAACATGGACGCGGCCGACCCCAAGTTTGTACCGGTTACAAAAACTCTACTCGACAACAAGCCATTAGTTGGTATTTATGGATGGATTAAAGTAGAGTCGAGAGTTTCGGGCGGCAAAATAAAAGATTCTGTTCCTACTATTGTAAAGAAGGGGAAAAACTTAAAATCGAGCTCTGCAACGAATGCGTTTTGCCAAGCTCTTCGTGACGCGTATGGCATCCATAACAAACAGGCTAAAAAGTCAAAGAAACCTGACACTTATCCGCCAATGCTGGCACAGGTCGTTGTACGAGACAAGATTGTATATCCGGTGTTTGTACAAACGAAATATAACGGAGTTCGCGCAGTAACGCATTTGGTTGCAGCGGGTGTAGATGCTGCGGGTGTAGATGCTGCGGGTGCAGGTGAAATAACAATGTATTCTCGAGGTATGAATAAATATACCGGGTTTGACGACATTACAACGGCGCTTAAGCCGATATTTGATGCCCATCCCGACGTATATCTTGACGGTGAACTATATTCACACGGCGCTAACCTGCAGGATATTTCAGGCGCAGCTCGACGAGACGGTAAAAGTAATATCCCGATAACATATATGATATATGACTGCTTCACTGCAGGCGATACGCGTAAATACTCTGAACGTTTGCAGTGGCTTCGTGATAATGTTGATAATAACGTTGACGGTGGTAATGTTGACGGTGGTAATGTTGACAATGTTGACGCCCCATTATACAAACTTGTGCCAACATATGTATGCGATGACTGGGAGTCAATTGAATTAAAATACAAAGAATTTCTAACGGCCGGATTCGAAGGTGCAATGATTCGCCTAGATGCGGAATATCGACACTCGTATAACGCACATCATTGTAAGCAACTACTTAAACTAAAGCCAACTCTAGATGCCGAATTTAAGATTATAGGATGGACCGTAGGAAAGAAGGGTAAAGCCGATGGCGCATTAATGATGGTGTGTGAATTGGAACCTAATGCAGCTAATACACAACCTAAAACTCTACCCAACGTACAACCTAACGCACAACCCAACACACCTAAAACATTTCCAGTAACTCCTGCCATGGAGATTATTGAGCGTGTAGCATTAGCAAAAAAGATGCCCGTTATTGAAGAAAACAAAAAGTCACACTTTGAAAATAACTATCTCGGTAAACCGTTGATCGTTTACTTTGCAGAAAGATCAAAGGACGGACTTCCTCAACAGGGTAGAACTAAAATGGAAATTCGCACATGGGAATAAACACGCATGGGAATAAACATACATACCAACATACAAATTATACAACCTTGTTTTTTCCCTCTTATTGTATACTGCGTGAACCTTAAAATGCATGCGTTTCAATCGCCAAAAGATAGTAGAGATTGGTCGTTTGAAGGTGTTAGTCGGGGTGATACTGAACCGTTACCTGATGAGTTTTCCAGACCCACTTTACCCTCTAGGGATCAAGGAAAGCGTAGCACGTGCGTTGCATTCGTCGGGTCTACAATTTGTGAAGTTCTGAGCGGTTCCAAATTGCATTTCTCGCCGGAGTTTATTTACTTTCATCGAGATAATATCGGCGCGAGTGGAATGTATGGGCGCAATTTGTTTAAAATACTGAGAAAATTTGGCTGTTCTAAAGAACATCACTTCCCTTACCAATCTGAGGACACGGATATTGTAAAGCCTAGCGAAAGACTGTACAATAGTGCATCCGAACATAAAATATCGGCATATGCGCGCGTGAAAACAATCGATGGATTAAAGCGCGCAATTGTAGAAGTTGGACCTGCATATTTACTATTACCTCTGTATGAGACACGACCCGAGTTCTGGGCCCGTCCTGAGGGACTAGGTGACGAATTACCAACAGGCCACAGACCATCAATGTCATGCATAACAGGAAGTCACGCGGTTGCAGTTATTGGTTATACTTACGAAGGATTTATATTGAAAAACTCGTGGGGTGCGGACTGGAATGACAACGGAACGATTATACTAAAATACAAATATTGGATCAATGTTATTGAGTGTTGGATACCGTATAGGGGTGCCGTAACGGGTATTCAGATTATTGAAAATTCAGTAGGTACAGTAGATACAGTAGACAAATTACTACCAACGATTATTGAAACTGAACATCCAGTATTGATGGCTGGCGCCAATCGTACAGTTTGTACATATGATACCGTCAAATGCAAAGACGCCAAATGCAAATCCTGTAAGAATAAAGCTGGTAAGAATAAAGATGGTAAGAATAAAGCTGGTAAGATTAAAGTAGATGGTAAAGTGTATGGTACCGTAGATGGTAATGTGGATGGTACCGTGGATGGTAATGCGGATGCGGTTACAGCTGTGAGAAAAAAATGTTGTGTCATACTGTGACTATACTGTGACTATACTTACCTCTACTTACATCTACTTACCTCTACTTACCTCTACTTACCTCTACTTAGATACCAGCAATAGCTGCGGCCGCAGTCTTATCGTCTGCGGTTTCTACGTGTGCGGTTTCTGCGGTTTCAGGTGCAGCTTCTACGGGTGTAGCTTCTACGGGTGTAGCTTCTACGTGTGCGGAGGTTGCAGTCTCCGTTGCACCACTTGCAATCTCGTCTTCGTCGAATCCGGTGGCGACTCCGCGCTGGATTACAATCTCCTGAATATGCATCTGCAATGAAATCCAATACTGCGATACGCATGTGCTACTCATATCGATACGCATGCGCTTTGCAACGCTACCGCGAGTAATAAACTTGTGCAAGTTTGCAAAGCTAACTGCCTCTTCAACGCCTTCATCGTTTGTGATGGTTGCGGGTGCGTACTTTGTAACTCCGTTCTCAACGATCGGCTTTTCAAAGTCGAAGATCTGAGTCTTCGGCTTACCTGAGAGAAAGCTCAAGTAGTACTTGTCGGGGAATGTGTTGAAGTCGACCTTCAATCGGATAACTGGCTCATCCAACGCTTCACCGGCCTTCTCGTGCTTTTTTCCGTAGACATACTGCATCAATCCATGCGTCTTACGCTGATCGTCAGCCTTAATAGTCTTATCGGTAATAAGACCTGCAATGCGCGCTTGCCATTGCGGCTCGAGCGTTTCGAGAAACTTTCCGAACTCGGGAGCAGCCGACTTCTTAAAGCTAATAGTGGGCTTGTATTCGTCATCACCAGCCTTCTTCATCGCAGGATCAATGATAGATCCAATGGGGATTTCTCCGGCAACGTTAAACCATGCATCTGCGCGAGGTTTGTTTACTCCGTTGCGCTCCATATTGGCGAAGTGGTTGTTTAGGAAGAATGCTCCCTTGTACGACTTTTGTTCCTTTTTTGCCATTACTTTAAAGCAGTTTGGGTCAGCGGCAAGAGCCTTAGTTCCTTCAGAGGGGGTGTAGACAGTGACAGTGGACATGATAGGTGGGATATATGTGAGTTATAATAAACAACCTTGAGATATAATACATACTGTTTCTTAAATTCAATTTTCTTTTTTGATATTAACCACACTCAATGCCTATACCCACTACAAATACCCTATATTAGTATGCTATGATATAGGGTATGGTATAGGCTAAATGATCAGTTATGAGCTAAAACGTAAAAAAAGAGTATGTGTAGGGTAGTGTGTAGGGTAGAGTGTAGGGTAGAGTGTAGGGTGTAGAGTATGTAGAGTAGAGTATGTCGAGTGTATGGTATATACCACAGGTTCCACTTAATAAAGGTCCTTAAACTCAACTTGAGTCATAATACGGGTACGACAACAATCGTTGTGTAGGTGTAAGGATTCAAATACGTCGGAGATGTCGCATTTTAGCAACTCGTTCAGAGCAGCGGCTACGGGGTCAAAGTCAACATCACCAAATACCTCTTTGATACGATCGTCACGCATCGCCTTAAATAGGTCATAAATGTCTCCAAGTGATCTACCGCAAAAACACACAATATACGGGTACATGTTTTTGTATGCTAGCGCGTGCAGTTATATATTCACCGCGGTATATTCAATTATAAAAAAAATGTGTACGGTAAGTGTACGGCAAGTGTACATCCGCGTATATCCGCGTACAGTAGCGTCGTTACTACAGACAAAGCTTAGCCTTGAGTTTTTCTCTCAATTCCGGACCGGCTTGGTTTACAAGAGCAAGTAACTCGGCGTCGCTAATACCGGCGTCACCGCCACCAACTTTAGCGACAATGCGCTCGTGTGTTTGAATCTCAGAGAATGAATCGTATTGTATATTCCAAATTTCTTCACCGCCCGGAGACACTTCGCGTCCGAGCTCTTTTGCTTCCGCGCGAGTTCTGGGGATCTGTAAAAAGCAACTCGAGTTCACAAACTGCATCACTTCTTCAAGTTTATCTGAAGGAGAAATGTGATATCTAAGATTTTTCTTGTTTAGTACAATCCGGCGTCTGTCGCGGGTTTCAGCGTCCTGGCACATAGCCGCCATCAGTTCTCCGATAATGTTTACAGTTTGGTTGTAGTCTGACAATTTGCGACTAAACAGTCCATGTGCGATGTAGTGAAACTCGTCATGAAACATCTTCAGACCGGGTTCGTCAGAGTAGCGCTTGGACCAGTACTCGGGGTAGACGTTTTTAACTTCACCGATCGTATTCCCAGTGGGATACGCGGCTTCAACAATGTCAATGGCGGTGCGTCCAGCAGTTGGGACCTCGGCTAGAGTGATTTCACGAATATCAGCAATCGCCGCATTAAGACCAGCACGGTTGCTGTACAATGCGCAGATTGGTGTGTTGGGGAGACTGTCGTAATACGCAGCGGCACCATCCAGCAACTCGTCCATAAGTGAGGGATTGCACACGCATTTGTTGCTGCATTTGCTCCACCAAGTGTTGATAATATCATCGGAGATAATCTTTTCACCTTCGTTATGCGGTTCAATCAAAAGGTAAAAGTCGGACTTTCCACCTGACATGATAGGGAGTGCGACATCATAGATGAGGTCGGCACTATGCTCGCGCAAGTACTCAAGCAGCGAGTGAACGGCAGCGATGTGAGGACATTCGCTCTTTCCGGCAAGCACGTTCAAAGCGTGCTGGTTTTCAATGTGAAGAGCAATCGCATTTCTCTTTTTGAGAGATTCGACTGATTCAACGTATCCTCCACGCTTACCAACTTTCTTTTTGGGATCCTTCGATATCAGCTTGTCCGTCGTAACTGGGATTTCACCATCCAAATTCCACACAGACAGGTTGTCTTGGATACTACTGCACCTAAATTTCTTATCCAGTGTGATAGTTGCGTCTCCAAGCTTTACCTTATCGGCGGAGACACTCGGCTTACCAACATCCTGGTTAGGATACAGGGAGTTCGGAACCTGCAAGAAATCGCGAAAGTCTTTTGCTTCTTTCACATTTACGCGCAAGATACAAGCACTAAGCATCTTAGAAGCCTCAACTGCAACGCGCGGGTTAGGATCATTCGACTTAGCCATGATTTTCTTTAGAAATGCGCCGCTTGGCTTGAGAAAAGCAATACCGGAACGCCCGGGGCGGCTAAGAGGCACATCCGCACAGCAGGCGCGAATAAGCTCAGCAAGCTCAGGCTCCTCCTTATCTAAGTAGTTCAAAATACTACAATGAGTGCTCATCGTTGTGGTTAATATATATTACTGAGTGAATTTTCTAATCAAAAATATAAAAAATAATATATTTACTTGGAAATTTATATCACATAGTATATAGCCATATACCAAATGGGAAACTCGGCTTCTGCTAATGGCGCAACTGATGGTAGTGCAGACTTTGTCGTAGAAAGGTTCGCCGGTGCGTATGCCGGCGCGTGCGATACATGCGGCAGTGGCATGGTCAGCGGTGGCGGCGCTGCCAGCGCATTCACTGGTGGCCTCGACACCGTTGTAAACTACGTAAACTCCGCGCAGTCTGGTGCTAAATCGCACATTATCAAGACTATTCTTGAGGCTGCAAAGACGCTCGGTCTTACACCGACTGGCGAAACTGACGCACTGAAAGTAAAGTCCCTCTTGGATAAGATGCCCAAGCCGGAGCAGATTCGTCAGGATCCGGAAGTACACAAGCGCACATGCACAAACATTGCGCGGGCTATTAATGCCGCATATGGCTCTCCCATTGTAAACATGGACGTTAGCCTTGAGTTGATCTGTCAACAGGTAGTTGAAATCATGTCCAGCTTGGTTGCCTCTATGCACACCGAGTTTATTGCCGTGTATTCGGATGTTCGAAAGGTACTTGAGAACATGCAGTCTCTTGAGTCCTTTTTGAAGGAAAACCAAAAGCAAATCAAGGAGAAGATTTCAGAGTCCACCGACACAAACGTTGTTCGCGGGCTGACCCGAAACTACGACGTGAATGACTCAATTGCCCAGGAAAACTCGCGCCAGTTGAGTATTCTGCGCAACTTGCTTAATATTCATCTTGCCCCTAGCGCAAGAGATCTTGCGTCGCTGCTTAAAAAGAAGCAAGATATCACTGGGTACATTAAGAAGATTAAGATTAAGCCGGGTGAGTCGTCGATGGGACGCGTAATTTCCGATATGTTGAACGGTCTCGGTATCACTGCTAACTTTGCGATTGCCGTAAACCAAGCACTTACCGAAGTCGGTCTGACGATGGAGGATTTCAAGAATATGAAGAATGCGTCCGACTTGAACGCATCCATTATTAAAAATATTCCGATTGATCAAAACGACAGACACAAGTTTAATATCGCATTAGATTTTCTCCGTGATAATTTATATAAGCGCGAAGAAATCGGTGCTGTCAAAGGTAGTATGGAATCATACGATTACGGTAATACTAATAGTGGCAGTGTCGGTGATCTTGCTCACGCTGCCATTACGCAGCAGCAAGGTGGCGCTGCAAGCATGGTCGGCGATGTATTCGGCGATGGTGTATTCGATGGCGGTTCCGCGAGTATGGTCGGAGATGTTTTCGGTACTGACATGTACGGTATGTACGGTGGCGCCGAAACGTATGAAGCCAGTAAGCTTGATAAGCGCGTAGAAGCAAACAAGAAGCTGAAAAACCTCGTATTCTCGACATTTAACCGCGAGCTAAACCAGATCATGGATCGGTTGGTCGGTGCTCTCGATACTCTATCAACTAAGGTTGGAACTGAGATTCCAATCTCTGACCAGCTTGACGGCTTTCGTCAAGCACTTACTCGCGCTCAGAGCTCATTTGCTATGTCCCGTAAACAAGAAATCTACTTTGCGCTGATCGGCTACTATAACGACGCACAGTCAAAGTCAAAGCGCGACCAGATTATCGGCGAGTTTCGTATGATCTCATCATTTATCGAGTCTATGATGCTAAACCAACTGTATGCTGGTTCCATCGGATACTTTCAAGCCGTTCAGGCCCAGATTAAAAGCTTTATTGACCTCTGCTCCAAGTATACGGAAGAAGTCAGCGCTAAATTTGGCCGCGGCGAACGTGCGACTACACATACTGTCGGCGCTGTAGCCGATTTTAGTATTGCCGCTGTTACTCCGGGTATGGCATCAGGTGCGCTGGGTGATGGTACGCTGAGTGCCCTTGCGCATGGCGCCGCAGAATACTTGCCGGTTGGCGACGTGTTGGGTGCATCTCCGTTTTCTGGAGCGACCGCGTTTGCCGGAGTACATGGTGGATTTGACGGTGACGGTGACGATGATGTTGACGCAAATAAGACCGGCGGTGCTGCAGACGTAGAACCAGTGCGCTTTCGCACCGGAAAGTCTCTTGACGTAGCCATTCAAAAGTTCGACTATATGTATCGGGTTGCGCAGATTCGCGGCAACCTTGCGCGGGCTGGAAAGGAGCTTCCGCACTACGGTGAAAAGTACGAGAAACTTGTTGCTAACTCTATCGCAGATATCCTCCGTAAGGATATGGACGTATTCAAGGCACTGCGCAAGCGTTTGATTGCCGATAATACCGCTATCGCAGACGTTTCTAGCGAGGAGAAACAGGCCGCACTTGAGTTTCTTGACTCGCAGTGGGAAACAAAAAAGAAGTTTTGGGCCACTATTGAGGCTGTTGATATGTACATGAAGGCATTTACTGACGGGTTTGTAAACAACCCTAACGATATTAAGGATATTCGCAGCGCCCTCGATGATATTGAAATCATCCGCGACTGGTACAGCAGCAACAGTGGAAACTTTCTTGCTGCTGCATTTGAGCAGTTTGGTACTGAACCCGTTGACAAGGATGGCAAAACCACGGAAAGTGGTATCAAAACCGACAACTATTACAGCGAATTGGGCGCAGGTGGGAAGCCGGCAACCCCGTATAACGTAACTACGGCCAAGCGCGGCTGTGATGCCAAAAACAATGTTAAGCGCATGTTGACCACTATGATGGCGTTGAAGAACTTGATGTCGGTGTTTGTGCACATGGGAGGTAAGTTTGGAGGAACTGAGCTGTCCAGCAAGGTGTTTATGACTCCCGCTCAAATCTACAACAACCTTGTGGAGTATCTACAGGCGAGTGCATTTACTCAGAGCTTTGAGTTAGCTAAGGAGTTTACCACCGGTAAGGCAATCGATGACTCCAATTGGGCTAAAGATAATGGTGTTAATGGCGCGGTGTACACCCAGGGACTGACTTCTAAGGGGGTTGGTATGAAAGCAGTCGCGGAAGGTGCCGCAGCCGCTGTCGCGACTGCACTCGGCGCTGCGGCGACCGATGTCCAGAAGGCCGATGCCGCGGCCAAGGATGCCAAACGCGGCTACGTGAAGCATTGGGGCGTCCGGATGCGCTCCGTAAAGGCCGTTCTTCGTGCCACGGAAGGTGAAGAAGACTCTTCAGGTGCTATTAACTTTCTTCGCGAAGACGACTACTTTGTGCTGATTCTGAAGTCTCTCGGAGCAAAGATTCTTACCGTAACTGGAATGTATGATGTCTTTGACCGACCCCACGAGAAAAACGATCTCATGAAACCTATCCGTATGATCATGGGAGGTAGCGTTGAAACTCCCAAGGTTGACGAAAACGCCGTTGCTCTCTACTTGCGACTGCCACTGTTGTGCGAATTCTGGCGCGAAATCTTCGGATTTGATAAGGGAACTGAGGGTGCGTACGACTTTGAGGATTATAAATCATACCCTACTACTGCAAATGCAGATGGTAAGAAAATGATGAAGATCTCCATGGTCCCTGACGTTGACGGCGTGTTTGCCGGTTTGATCAAGCTGATGTTTCGCTCAAACAAATTCATGCGCACCGGTACCTTTACCGACGATGACCTGAAGGACGTTATCCGCGAGTGCAATTTGATCTACCAGCGCATGCTTTCAAAGTACCCGCAAAACACAGTCATGGAGACTATTCACGAACTTGTCGCCGAAGTCAATCGCCGTTACGGTGTCATTTCTATGGCCGAACGCGAAACTTACCAGTTGGAAATCTTTGGACAAGACACCTCGTATGGTACGGCCGGCGTCACCGACCGCTACGGCCAGGAAGCCGAGTTGCCCGAGATCGCACTGCTTCCCGGTGAGGAAGACATGCAGATTCAGCGCCCTAGTGCTGCTGAGCGCCTGCTTGGAACAGGATACGACTCTACCCCGAGCGACCTTACGTCCAAGTACTCGATCGTTAAGGCCCACCGTGAGCTTGTGTGGAAGTTTCGTTGCGCCATTGACAAGTACTTTGAATCCCCCGGAACCAAGTACTCGTTCTCGCGCGCCATTCACTCTGTCCAACAGAAGCTGAAGCGTGAGACTCGCGACGAAGAGCGATTCAAGATTGTCGCCGGGCTGGTCCGTGGAGTTGACGTTTACTCGCAAATCGACGGAATGAAGTACATCATGTTCCACGAGTCCGTAGTGACTGGTTTGAACGCGTTGTCCGGTATGCACACGCTGCTGTCCCGCTTTCAGTCGCGCGTCCAGATGGTCGACTTGCAGTGGCACATGCAGACATTTGCAAAGTGGGTTGATGAGGGTAAGAAAGTACCAACCACGCCGCTCACACACACCAATTGGAAAAAATATGTTGCTAAAGAACTCGAGGCTCAAAAGGTTTATCATGACAAGGACGTCATCGAAATTGAGAAATTTGTAGCCAGAATCTACCCAAATACAATCGTTGCTGCTCCAGGAGTGGTTGCTACCGAGTTGAGGTTTTCCATTGACGTTAATGCAGATGGAAACATTAAAGCGACACCTGGTAGCAAAATGTTCGGTGAGTTGCTCACTGGAATCACCGTCACAGACTTGGAAAAGTACCCCCGAAAGTGTGAGCAAGGCGACGCAAAGCAGCAGAAAATCGCGTGCTTCTTTCGATACCTGGTCGATCAGAAGTTTGTTATGCGCGAAATTGTTGAGTCGGTCTACGGATTGGCTCAGGATGCGCAATCGCTGGTTTCCGTTCGCCTGGACAGTGAGCAGCTGTTCCTCAACGTCGGTAACCTTAAGTCCACTATCAAGGACATGTTTGATCAGGTCAGCCGATTTGTCGATGCGTTGCGCCCTCACGTCTCCGCGAGTATGATCGCAAAGTACACCGGAAAGCTTAACACTGGATCTCTGTACTACCTGCAGGAGCAGTTGATGGAAAAGATTATTGTTGGACGTACTACAAACGACAATGGAACCGCATACTGGAACCTCGATCAGCTTGGAATCAAACTTTCCCGCTCGTATAACCTGCTTGTGCGCGAGTATAAGTTTAACGGTGGTGGTATTGCCAATGGTACAGTAGCGGTAGATAAGCCATCCCGTAACGCATTTGGTGATCTCTTTGCCGAGCTTGTTTACTATAATGGTAAGGTTTCCAATTCCGGTATCCACGGAAGCACAAAGGCCTCAAAGGACGCCGGTCCCCGCATTGTCGACTATATGACAAACGATTACGATCGGTTGTTTCTCAGTGGAGTTCCCGGTTCTACTGGAGGTGCCCAGCAGATTCTCGATACGCGATTTGCATCTCGCTTCTACCAGCTGTACACGTGGGAAAAGGAGTTTACGCTTAACCGCAGCGCGCTCTTTGCATTCAATCAGCTTGTTGCAAAGTTTATCCAGGGATTCTACGATACCGCAGAGTCAAAGATCTACACCGGATTGATCAACAAGTTTGCAAATGGAGTGTTTGCTAATTCGCTAAAGGATCTGCGCTATACTTACCCTGATGTTGGCGCTATGGCCGTCGTAAAGAAGGGCCCCGCCGGCACACTCAGCGCTCCCCCGGTGATGAATATCGAATATGATTTGAATGCGCCCATTGAAACATTGATCACTTTCTTGAAGACAAAACGCAACAATACTGAAATCATCAAAAAGCAAGATATCAAGGATTCAACTAATAAATTTACGGCGTTAATTGCAACCGGAGTTAATGCAATTAGTGTCGCCGCAGATTCGCTCAATCCACCTTCAGTGACTGGAAACGATCTTCCGCTTCGTAACGCTATCCGATTGTTTCCCTTTGACGACTTTATTGCGAGCTCGGAATCCGAATCTGATAACCGCATCAGACTGTTTGTGCGACTGTGGGCGAGCCTGGCAACTACTATGAATCCACCTAAGGCCCCATCTAAGCGTACACTCAGTGACGTCAAACTCGATCCCACTTCAGTTTACACTCCTGGTGCGCAGACTGCTACCGCGCACATCATCCCGTATGAAAAGATTACACTTGTAAACAGTGCTCACTTTAACAAGGCCGTTATTCCGAATGATCTTGGAGAAGAAATTGTGATGTTCCTTGCCCGAAAGGACGCTATCGATGGTATTGCCGACGAGGACTCGTGGAAGCAGTTGAAGATTGATAGTGACGTCGGAACTAAAGATATCGCAGACATCGACCAGTTTGGAAAGCGCATGGATCCCGATGGCGATCACGTACTGTTTACGTCGCTTGCGGTCATCTTGAAGAACATTACGACTACGCGTACTACTACTGGTCATCACTACTTGGCCGATGGCATTAACGACTTACCCTTGTACATGAAGGAGCGCATGCGTGCTAACCTGCCTCAGTTCCGCAACTTGTTTAAGGAGCTTACATCCCGTTGCGAGCTGTTGAAGCAGTTTGCCAATCGCCGCGAGATGAACCTTGAGCGTGATCTCACAACTCCACCCACGCAAAACCCCTGGCCGTTTGTGCTGAATAAGCTCGAGAAGGATAGCAACCCTAATCAGGTTCGCATGTCTGGTATTCTTGATACTATCATTCGCGGTTGCCAGTCGATGCAGTCGGCCTGCGAGCAGACCTTGAAGGAAGTTGGTGATGAACCAAAGTACCTTGAATGCTATCAGAACTCGATCCGCGACTACAAGACCCACAACGGTAGCGAACCGTTGATGCCGGTAAGCACGATGCTGCATGTGTTGACTAACGTCACCGCTGCCAATGAACTCGACTTCTTTCCCGTACACATGTCGGGTGAATCTAAGTTCAAGCTCGCGTACGGTATGCGCGGTCTGATCTCTGGTCAGGAACCTACGCGTGAAAACGTCCCCGGTTGGGCTAGTACCGTCAATGAATTCAACCTGATGGTTGATAACCGCCTGCAGCTCGATGATGCAGTTTCTGCCGCGTACTTGAAGACGCTTGTTAGCACCGTTCGATTTATTCACGGTAGCAAGCACGTGAAGGGATTGCTTACACCGTATGTAAGTGATGACAGCGCAGCGCACGCCGGTGGAGCCACCCCCGTTGCACCCACCCACCTCTCAGGTGGTGCGTTTAACCGCGGAAATATGCTGTTGGATAAGGATGGCATCGAAAAGGGCAAGAACAAGACGAATGCCTCCTTACTTTCCGGTAGCGACTATGACAAGACTTCGCCGGACTACGCTGGTGTTCACCTCAAGCCCGTGTTCGTCCTCGGAAAGAACTACGATCAGGCAATCATGTTGACGGAATCGTCGATAAAGAACGATAAGATCCGCGAACTGGTCGATTATATCTTCTCTGGAAAGGACTCGAACGAGCCAAAGTCACTTGCTGTGCAAAACATTGTCGACTTGAACATTGTGCCGATCAATGTACACGCGCTGATGCGCGACATTCCTCTTGCCAACCTATATAACTACGCATACACTTTCGATCGCCTCGTGATTGAATTGTACGGAGGACGCAACGGTGAAGAGGTTGGAGACATGATCAAGGAACTTTGCGGACGTGACTGTACCGAAAAGGAAGCGTCTGGTCTCGTGAAGATCAACTCGTCCAAGGAAATGCTTATTGCATTGCTGCTTGACCCCTATCTTGATCTCGACAAGGTGTACGGTGGACAGACTCGATCCAATATGTCACTGTACGAGTACGTCGAGCAGATCATGCTGGGCGGAGTTGCCGGCGAATCTATCGGGCGACCGAAGTTTCTCAGTGACGAAATGTACGGAAAGGCGTTGCTCGGATCGTTGTACAAGACCGCTATTACGAACGAGCTCGGACCCGGAGCCGACCACATGCGCAAGATTACCCGCGACACCGCATTCAAGCTTTACTTTGACAATTTAAATAAATTGATCGCTGTTGATAATGATAAAAATGGCGGTAAGAAATTTAAGATCGATTTGTCCGCTGCAAATATGAACATTAAATATGCTGATATTGCTAGGTATATTATGGATAATCAGCGGGCTTCCGCAAAACAAATTTACGAATTTGTACTTGGGTTGAATATCACTGGTATGGATGATGCGTCTGCTAGGGGTTTTGCCGTATTGATTCTAGCGTCGTCAATTAGTACAACCATGAGTATTTCAACACCTTCGTTTAACGATGCGGCGTTTAAAGTGTTTGTAGATTCCATAGACGTAGATACTACCGGTAACGTCACCACGTCCGATGCTAATGTAAATAACCTGTTTGATGGATTTACTACAGACAACACAGTAGTTGTGAATGGCGTGAAATCAGCCGCAACCCTGGAACCTACCGCTGAATTATATAAAATGGAGCCTAGATCTGCGACAAGTGCTCGGATGGTTAACAAACCATCCGCAGGTGGAGACCTCACCCTTCGCGATATTGATAACAAAAACACATATAAGGTACACAAAGATGCCGGACTTGTATCCCACATGCGTTTCGATACCATTCTCGCTCGTAACTTGACGTTCATTGTGAACCTGTACCGTACCATTCGTATTAAGTTGCACGAGGATCTCGACTACGACAAGGATATCATCACCCGCAGTATCCCGATCACGCGCTACTCGCAAACCGAATTTGCTGGCAACAACAAACGCGGCGACCGCAAGAACCATCTTGACGAATATGACGGCGAGTAAGAGATACGTTACCATATTGTATGTAGACACATACCAAAAAACTAAAAAAAATTTTTTTTGTATGTACTGTAGCTGCGCGTTGTATCTACAACGTCCTTGCATCAATCTTCCTTAATATCCGTAATCTGCACCCGGATACCTTCGACAAGTTCGCCAAAGTTATGTTCTAACTTGCTGGTGAATGAATACTTTACAAATCGCAAGTACACGCTACACCTACACCCAATAAATTCACTCATACTCGGAGTAGTCTTTGCCTTGAAGTGCCACTTGCCTCTACGGCGTGTAATCGGTAGAATGGTTGTGTTGCCACCTTCATCGGGCTGTACAAGCTCAAGCGCTCGCAAATTAATACCACATACCACAGATAGTGCGTCCGTAAGGTCGGTATCGGTTTCAAACTTTCCATTGCGGTACTTGTCAACGCGAGCAAAATAACAGTGTACTTTCATAGCTGGTGGTAGGTGTTGTATCTACACTATAGTAGTGTTGTGTTGTAGGGTATAGTATCTATACTATAGTAGTGTTGTGTTGTAGGGTATAGTATCTACACTATAATCAATATATAGCTTAAAATTGATTGAGTAAAATTGATTATATCAATTATATATATAACATTGCCGGGTTATTAAATATAAACTCTGATGGATACAGCCACAACACGCCGCATTGAAGACCTAGAGGCTGCAAAGCCTGCGACTCGCGCAATTACATACAGTAAGTATGACAAATTCAACGTATCCCCGCAGTTTGGATTTCACAACTCCGGTGTGATCTGCTGGTTTAATTCGATCATGCAGTTTATGTTGTCATTGTCAAGTTTTAACGAGGCGATGATGGAAAACGATTCGCAGAGTGCGTTTGGAATTAAGTACCGTGAGCTTGTGTCAAAGCTACTCCCGCACGACCCGGATCATCCTGCCGACTGTAGATGGGCGTCGGATTACTCGTCGATCTTACTTCGCGAGCTTGTAACTTCCATCACTCGCGCCAATCGATCAACGTTACTTGGAATGGGGCAGCAATGTGCCGACGAGGGGTTTACAGAAATTGTAGACGCGGTAGGGTTGCAAGTTGTGGAAAAGTTGTTTGTCAACGTATATGAAAACAAAATCATATGTCCGGTCTGCAAGAAAGTTGTATCCACTGTTCGCGATAACTCCGTGCGCATTGGCATGCCGATTACTGACATTAAAGACGCCGCGCGATTTCAAAACTGGCTTTGTAATCATGTAACGTATGTTGACTTTAAATGTCCTGAGTGTAACGTTAGTTCGCAAAAAGTAAAGCGCGCGGAGCAGCTAAAGTCTCTTCGCGAAGTAATTGTCATTGTATTTGACATGTTTGACCGCAGCTTTGGCAGCTCTATCTGGTATCCGCAAGAACTTAACTTTCCCGTTGTAAAAGAGCTTGGTGGTGGATTCCTAAAGTATGAACTTTGCGCAAAGGTGGAATGGAGCGGCAGCACTCATCCCAGCGGCAATTCGTCTGGCCATTATTGGTCAACATGTAAACGCGGAGATAAGTGGTATTGCTTAAATGATACCAGTGTAAGTGCCGGCAATCCAAACCCAACTCCATCTACATACATGGTTGCATATCACATGGTGTAAATTGTGGTAAGGTGTAAATTGTGTGTAAAGTGTAATTTGTAGAGTGTGTAATTTGTGGTATGGTGTAATTTGTGTAAATTGCAACAATATATTTTTTTATATTCTCTCTATATTATAGATACATCACAAAACATGCCCGACAAGATAATTGCGCGATGCATGAAATGCAAAGAGCAGCACGAGATGAGTGATCCTAAGTTTGAGATCAATGCTATCGGACGACCAGTTGCCCGCGGAGTTTGCAAGAAAACTGGCACGAACATGTTTATCTTTCTCTCAAGGGAAGCTGGAGAAAAGCACGGCCTTAAGATTCCTGCGAAGTCAAGCAATCCCCGCAAGAGCAAGAGCAAGAGCAAGAGCAAAAGCAAGAAGGGCAAGAAGAGTAAGAGCTCAGGAATGGTCGCCGGTGGATCTCGTAAGGGAAAGTCTGCATCCAAGAGCAGTGGCAAGAGCAAGGGAAAGTCTGCATCCAAGAGCAGTGGCAAGAGCAAGAGCAAGGGAAAGTCCCGCAAGAGTAAGTCCCGCAAGGGCAAATAGGTACTTGCTACATGCAAGGTATGTGTAGGTTACATGCTACATGCAAGTTACATGCTATATGCAAGGTATGTGTAGGTTACATGCTACATGCAAGGTATGTGTAGGTTACATCCAACGGACAAAAAATATTTTTTTTAGTTTCCATGATTTATACTCTGGATGCTATCTAGATGCTATCTAAATGCTATCTAAATGCTACCTAATGGAGAGCTGAAGATCCAGATTTCCAGCTAAACGTTGACTCTGTATTGTAAAGGTTGTAGTCGACATCAGGAACTTGTGTGGGATTGCACACTGGTACGGCCTGCGGTCGGCGGAGACCTCCCCACGAGATAGGATCGTAACTCATATGCATGTCCGGCGAATAAGTAGAGCCAAGAATGTTACCCTCACGAAGTCGGGCACGATCAGACACAAATTCAGCATGGTTCTTAACTACAGCGGGGTCAACTGATTGTGCGGCAACCCAATCTTTGTAGTCCATACCGGGGGCGCCAAACTCATTTACGGCATAAGAATAATCTCCTCCTTCACACATGTTTGACAAGTCCTGTTGCATTTGCTGATCCGCACCGGAGCAATTTGAAAAGTGTTCGGTGTTTTCAGCGGTAGCTGCTTGTTCCGGAGTTTTTTCGGCGGCCTTCGCCACAGGGGGTTTAACTGGACCATCTTCCTCTTCAGAAGGTGCATCTGCCTGTACCGTCGCAACATCCTTACTTTCCCCCATTACCATCTTACGGCCACGGCCCGCACCCTTATCAACAACATCCTTAAAACGCTGAGATGTAGTGTAGAGAATCAGTAGTATTATGAGAAAAACGAGTAAGGCTTCCTGACCGTTCATCTTGCGCTTGATATATTTAGGTGTTTAAAAAAAACTAAATAAGTAAATTATAAAATACCAGGCGGGTAATATGTGTCTGGTGGTTTGTATATTTTTTATACTGTCGGTATATTTTATAACACGTTGGCAGTTTCAGTTGATGACTACACGTGCTGATAAGGTTCAATAGAGGGGGTTTGCTTTGCGTCAGCTCGGGATTCTGCGCGTAAATTTATTACTGGAGCTACCATTCCGCGATCACATGCCTGTTTTATGATATCCATTATTTTTAAATACCGTAATTTACAGTACACAATAGATATATATCGCCGTTCACTTTGCTCAAGTAACACAAGAGCGTCTTTATGTTCAGGTGTGACAGAATTCACTTCCGTAATTAAATCTTCCGAAATCTCACCAGCCATCCGAGATTGCTCAATTGCGTCGTTATAGCGATGCTCATACTCTTCTGTCATCTTTGATACAACATGCGCCGTAGAGCCGATTAAACTTAATGTTTTCTTTGCCATATCGTCTAGTATGCGACATGTGCGGGTATATAAGTTTAATTCTCCACGCGCGCTTTTAGTATATAGTGTCCGCAGCTCAAACGGCTTTCCACCCATACGAGCGATAAAGTCAGGGGTGATATATACGGATTGTACTGCCGCACTTTCAACTAATTTGTTTAAATATATACCAACTATGTTAAACTCTGTGGTACTCTGCGTCATTCTACCAATCTCGAATACAAGTCTCGATGATACACCGCAGCGTTTCTGTAGGTCTAACTGAAGTTGTCCGGTCAATTCCTTATTGCGGGAACGATTAGCTCGCGCCATACTTGCATAATTCACTTTAACATATCCGGTTATTTCGTCAGTAAGTTTTTCAAGATACTTTGACGCTCGTACAATGCAATACTTATCCAATAATTTATACTGGTCTTTATCAAGAGTATCATATTGGCCCGCCGGTGGCTGGAAATCCGGATGATACGCAATAAATCGCGCAAATAATCCAATAATGGACTGATTCATGTAATATTTCAGGTCAATTTGCATCGGATTTTTCAGATTTTGGTAGTAATCAAATACGCGAAGGTATTCCATTACCTCACCTTTTGACAGCGTTGCATACGATCCGGTGTTAGATGCGACGCGTTCTTTTGCACATACAACATACTTAAACTTGTCACCGGGCTCCGGCGGTTCATAAAGTGCATATAGGATGGGGTCAGGAGTTGCACCGTCCGCCGCATAAACTTTCTGCTTTGCAACCATTCTTGCTACAAATTTATGCACCATGATATTTTTCTTTGTCGTATTGTACTTTGCAGTCATTACAAACATACTAACTGGCTTGTCCATCGAGTGGAACTTGCGAATCTTCGCCCGGGCAATGTCAATGAGCTCAAGGGTGTTTTCGGGCGACAGGCATTCAGCTATAAACTCATTACCAAGCTGTTTTGTAATTTCTGATTTGCCTTGTTTAATAATATCAATTCCACGGATAAAGTAATCTTTCGGGTAAAAGTTGATAGAATCGATATGCGCGCACATAAAGTATTTTTTCTTTCCCGAGAACACTGTAGGAAATCCAACCTCTTCATACGCCATTTTTAAGTACAGCGTACCGTTGTTCTCGTAGAGATAATCAATAATATCCTCGCGAAACTGATTCATGGTGGTCATTGTGATTTTCACTTTCTCAGTCCACCAGTCTAATTTTGCCTGTAGTAGTTCCTTTTTGAGGGCGGTACTACCGTCGCCATCTTCGCTACTACCGCTATGCAAACTATTAATAACCGCAACTTTTGCATGATACACTCGGCTACACTCGGTATATACTTCTGGAGGGCATGTCGCATACACGGAATCAGTATCTCCATATTTGATGATACATCCGCGTTCAGTCATCATATTTGCAATAAGCTTGATATTATACTGTCCGGCACATGTAACGCCTGCAGCGACAAGAAGCTTGTATACTGGCGATCTAAAGTTTCCGGATTCACCGTAAAACGTGTTTGATAACAACTTTATTGCTTTTTGGGTCGCATTTACCTTTGCAATTTGAAAATCGAGTTCTTTATGATTATATGTTGTATCTTCATATTCTACAGTTTCTAACCCTTCTAGGTCCATTCGTTCAGCAAGTTTGCATAATTCGACCCATTTCTTTTTTATAGGAACTCGCATATCGAAAAGCCTCTTTAAGATATACGGAAAGATTCCCATTCGTTCACCTGCAAGTGCCGGTCTTCCATCTACGGGTACATATTTACGCACGGTTGTAGTGTTAGTTGTAGCGTTAGCTGTAGTCACTACATCCGTAAAGTGCTTTTCGTATACGGTTGTGTTCTTTTGTCCCACATTCAGTACACCGTTATGGCGCACGGTCCAGCCGCTTGTTTTAAGCTTTTCATTTTCCGCAGCGCCTTTCTTTTCGCCGCGTTCATAATCAAACTCTTCAATACGGTGCAGTGTATAACCTGCAGCTTCGAGTTGTAATTTACGTTTTATGCATTCGATAACCATGTCTGGAGACAGGTTATAACACATCATAAGACTTGGATATAGGGATGAATAATCCATTCCTGTGATAGGAAGTTCGTCTTCAATCCCGCGATCGGGTGGAAATACCCACGCTCCAGGATAATGATCTTTTTCATATTGCTCTTTTCTACTATTTGCATTTGAGAATCCAATATTGAATTTAGTGCAATAGTGACCAATTGTATTTCTAACCTTCATACCATCGGCAAGGTAAAATGAGTCGCTGAGAGTCACAAATGTCATTGTAGACAATGCGCGCTTGTCAGTAACAATCGTTCGCTTTACATACAATTGCTGCGGTCGAATACAATCCACAATACAATAATGAGCCACGTCGCGCATTCCGTTCATATATTCCTCAAGTTTACCGCAACAGCAGCATTTTTGGGAGCCGACGGCTATGGCTGCGGTTGTAGGTACATCCCTTCCAGCCAGCTCTTCTGCGGTCCAAAACAACCGTTTAAGTGGCGTTTTGGTAAACTCACCATCTACAATTTCACAGTCAAGTTCTTTTACTATTCCACATGCGCATTTAGGTGTGGATAATGCGGCTGCAGGTTGTGTACCTACACCTACACTGGCTGCAATATCGCCGCAATGGCAGTCTTTGCGTATTACTTTAGATCTCTCATACAGCTTAAACATTACCGTATACGGCATGTCGTCTTTCGATGGGATCTTGTTTGCCTTTAGAAAGAAGTTTAAGCTAAATGACTTTCTAACCTCTGCTTTTGGGTACATTTTCAAGAATACTGGCATTACATCAGTATCAAGAACCCCAGGAAATTTAGCAACGCATTTTGATACATGGTTTGATTCTGCATCGATTTTGATTCGTACGTTATCGCGAAACTTACCCTTTAGAGTAGATTCCTCTGTAGGATTGCGATACATTGGCATACATGATAGATTTTCCTCGAGTTTTACTAACAAATGCTCACGTTTACACTTTTCGCGAACTAGCGGCCAATCGAAATCAGCGCCGTTAAACGCAGCCATAATGTCCGGGTTCATCTTTCCAAGCATTTCCATGTGCGAGATTAAGAGTTCGCGTTCATTATTGCAGCGAACCGTAATGTCAATTTCTGACGCGGGTAGAATGTCATCGACGATCACAGCGCAAAACGTATACAGTGGCACGCTACTTGCTTGCCAAAAGTATGCCGTGTTCACCATAAAGATTGTAAAATCTTGATCGTCGGGACATGGAACCTGACCGTTTTGTATAGTTCTATGAGTTTCAATATCCCACTGAGCTACCATTGTATTGTCGAGATCCATAACTCCGCCAAATACTGGATTCTTTAGGTACAACTTGCGCTGTTCGTCAGTTATCCTCGTCATGTCCTCACAAGAAACTCGTAACTTATATTGAGTATTCCTGCCAGGTGGCATTACAGTGTATTTTGCAATACGATTCCAATCCGCGGTTGCGAAATTACTTTGGCGCGCGAGTTTTGGTAGATACGTTGTTGTATCATCGTTTGCGGTAACAAGTGGGGAGTTCCCAATCTTCACATACTCTTCGGAAATGCACTTTACCATGTCAATCATCTTTTTGCGATCGTCTAGGTTATTGAATGTTATACGAAACCAATCTGACGGGGCAGTTTGAAACCCGTGAAGCTTATATTGTGATATAACCTTAATTTGTACGTGTTTCAGTCGACTAGATTTAATCTTATCAATGAAAACGTGTTTAAAGTTTGGAATATCGTCAGGAATACAAATATCATAGTTTACCTCACAGCCTACAAGTTCAATGTGCGTCTTTGACCCACATGGCAGTACGCCAAATATGTTTACTGTATATTTTCCCTCGCCGTAGCTATTGCCGCTATACGTGAGAGATTCTTTAAAATCATTCGGCATGAATAATAATGGATTGCCCGCTACAACAGAGCTATGAAATGCGCGCTGTAGCTTAGGATCGAGAAAATCTCGTCTAGTTGGCAACCATTGCATTTCTGCAGGAGTTATAACTGTAGGGATATGCTCGCGAACATGCATTTGCAAATGCTCCTTAGTCCGATCTGTAAACTTGCAGTCGACGGTACATTTTGCTGCTACCACAGGTACAATATGTACAATATCTGCAGTATCTGCAGTAGTATCTGCAGTAGCATCCGCAGTATGTGCAATATCTACAGTATCTACAGTATCTGTAGTAGCATCCGCCATCTAGTATATAATTGCTATAACTTGAATTCAATTTTATCCATGCATATATACAGAAAAAATAATACTGGCACCGCAATAACGCAGTGCCACCGCAATAACACAGTGCCACCGCAATAACGTAGTGACACCGCAATAACGTAGTGGCACCGATATCGTGACTCTAGATTAAATCGGGTAGCGAATCGTCAAATAAGGGCTGATAATACACTGATATTCCGCAATATGGCTTAACGTGTTTTTCGTAGTCGATAGCAATATAAACGCCAGATAGTACCGCTTCTGCGATAAGAAGCTTAAATACTGTCCAGTATCGTTCATCGTGACCCCAACCGTTGTAATTTGCAATATGCGCACACTCGTGTAGCATTACAAAGAAAACTGTATCTTCGTCTTCTAGTAGATTTGGGTTGGCTTTATTGCGCAAACATATGTACATACTGTCTCCCTTATTCATGGTATATGACGTTTCCGACGAACTACCGGGATCATTTTCATAGAAGACGTCTGGATTATAGTTTGTAAGCAGCGTTTCTATGCATCTTCTAGCATCGGTGTCTTCGCCCGTAAATGTTGGATCGTCGATATGATATTTTACTTTTACATATCTCATAAATTTTATCATTCGGGCGTGTAATCGGGAGAGCATTTTTGCCGCATCTGCGCGATTGTCATATTTTTCAACAACCGTCCAACTTCTGCCACCGGCATATACATCAAGGCGGCGCTGTTGGAAACACCAGATTAGAAGTATAACTATAACTATTATGAGTGCGGGATACAACATACCTTTTACAAAGTACGCGTATATATATATAAGAGTCGATATTTATTAACGACAATGCAAACGCCATTACAAGTAAGGATTAGGAAAATTTTACCCACTAACACACATACTAATGCACCCACCGCACCCAACACATCTACTAATACACATACTACACCCAACGTACAAGCCACCTCCCACGGTAAAAGTTCTATAGTAGCAACATACACATTTGTAGGTGATGTATCCCGAGGACTACGAAGTGCTCTTGAAAAAAACAAACTCGGTGAACTGCGGGCATATTACGGTAAAGATTACAAATCTATACTTGGTATTAACAATAAAAGTGGTGGCGGCGCTGATGATGGTGCCACTGGTGATGATGTTGACACTGGTGATGATGATGTTGACACTGGTGATGATGATGTTGACACCAATGCCACCGGTGCTGCATACACTGGTAGCATGGTCAGCACAGGTGATTTTGATCTTGATGATATTGAAGATCTACTGAATGCAAAGGTAGACCCGAGTGAACCGCGAGATCAAAGTGGTAGTATAGATACTGACCACGGTAGCGGCGTAACTTATGTATTTGCCGATATATATGGCATCGATAACTTTATTACGGTAAAGGAGAAAATCTATCTTGCTACCGGCATCCCGCCTTATCGTCAACATTTACGCTGGAAGGATAGATTGCTGTATAAGATTTACCTTGATGGGCTGTATCCTGTTGATATTCATGACTTTTATTCGCATGAGCAGTCTGGAGGAATACCTATAGATAACTACCTGTATGAAAATCGAGATGATGTTAGTATTGAAAGCCTGGACACGTTTAACACCGTTGACACATATCTTAACGGTAACATAGATTGTTATGATCTTGCAGATTACATTGATAGAAAACAGCTATATCGACGTTACAGTGATCGCTTTTTCCTTGATCGAGTGTATTATGGCTGCGTAATGCATTATTGGCCGATGATAACGCCAAACGTATTCTATGACTACATTATCGACGAGCATGACCTTGAGAATAAGTATCCCGATTTGCTTCCATCTGTAAGATCTCTTAAAACAAAGTATAGTATAGAACACAATATTATGAAACGATCATCCACAACAAATAAATTGTCATTAAACATTACAAATGCACTTGCTCGAATAGATACCCCCATAGAGTTAAATACACGTAATGCATTTGAGTATTTTGAGGTATCTGAAAAGTACCCCGAAATACAGGCTAGAGTAAATCGCGATGGCACATACTTACTTACAAAAAAGTTTAACACCGACGAGATTGTTTTTCCGACAATCGATGTGATGCGTAGAGGACTTGTTATAGCTGTTAAGGTTGGCACGGGTCGTGTAGACGGTACAGACAGTGTAGGTACAGCCGGTACAGACAGTGTAGACAGTACAGACAGCGTAGGTACATCAAATTACATTTTCATTGCGGTTGATACTTCAGTATTTATTCGTGCTAGCTTTGACCATTCCGCGGTATCTGGCGTTGACTTTGATGCTGTATATGCACATATACGTAAACATGCCAGTGGCGCCATTGACTGTTTAAATAGACTTCCTCGAACAGCGTATAACAAACCCGGATTAATACCGCCCATTACAAAGGCAACTCTTCGCTATGATGGATTAAATCTATCACTGTTCTTCCGTAAAATATTTTCAAGTGGTGAGTTTAAAGAAGTTAAAAAACAGTGGGTGGAATATCAGACTGCAGGAATTGCAACGGTCAAGAACTCAACGGTTGACACAATAACGGTGAACTTTAGTAAGGGTGTGTATGAGTATGACAATACGATTAGTAAAATTATGGCCGTGAGTTCCAATGTTACATTTAATAACTATTACTCTAGACTTTCAAATCCGGCGGTGAAGCAGAAATGGGACCAAATATATGGTGGACGTGAAGTGCATATGACGCACAGAAATGTCGATGTTAAAATTGATATTGTAAATGTAAGAGAAAATGAATTTAAAAATATGTTTCCTTTGATTGCGTCCTTTCTAAATAGGATTAAGTCAGTTGTCGGTGAAGTTGTTGCTCCGCCAACAAAGCGATTACTAAAGTTAAAGGAATACGATCCTGAGCTATATAACTTAAAGAAGCACGGGTTCAACAAAGTTTATTCAGTACTCTGCCAAAGGAACCACCAACCGATAGTATATACGGAAGAAGAGGTAATGTCGATGAGCGGTAGCAAGGTGGGTAAGTCAGGTAAGTCAGGTAAGTCAGGTAAGTCAGGTAAGGCAGGTAAGGCAGGTAAGTCAGGTAATGTGGGCAAGTTAACAAAATATTGGAATTTTACCACCAATTCCCCAGCGTACTACGCTTGTCCTAATAAAGAGTTTTCGCAGCTTGGGTTTATTGTAAATTCACATCCGCGCGGTTATTGTTTGCCCTGCTGCAATAAAAAAGTAACGGGAATTGCGGCAGAAGTAGTTGAAACTTGCATACGTGATCATGTTTACACTAACAGCGACAAAACCGGTAAGCATGTGATGGGGTATGGGAAACAGCTTGACCCTGGCCGCTTAAGTAAAACTCCACTGCAAAACTTACTATTTGACATTTCAGTTAACTTTTACCTGTATGGTGTACCGCAAAACACAGAAACTCTTACGTGCGGATACGCATATGCAATTGCGGATGCTCTTGGTCTTACACTACAACAATTTATACACAATATAGCAATGAGTAAATATAACCTTTCAAGTGTAGCAGGTGGAATATTGGTTGATAAGTTCAATACCACAGCGGATTTTAATAAATATCTTACTGCATGTTTTACATCGTCTGTAGATATTTTAAGTCTACCTTTAGTGGACATTATCATTGATTTAACGTACATCGTATATGGTGTTGCCGTTGCGGTATTTATCGACAACCAACGAGATGAAATCTCTTTACATATACGCGATGTCGGCGATATGATTGTACTTGTAAAATTAAAGGGATGGTTTTACCCTATCTATGAAATGCCAGATATCTCTAAGGGTGGTATAGTTACTACGATAACAAAGATTCATCATAAGGACACGGGAATGGCAAAACTTATAGTAAGTATGCATGAACACTATTTGCGAAACAGTCGCCAGGAATCAGGATTAAATCCAAACTACTCGGATTTAACTCAAATGTTTAAAATATTGCGCAAATATATAAATTCGCATAATCTTATATATGGGGTTTTAGCGGTTACCGCTGGTACCGCAACACCATTCTACTTTCCGTGCGAATACACAAAAAATATTGCTGATGGATATCCCGAAGACTTTAAGCCGCCAAGTGGCGAGATTAGACTCGAAGACACGGTTGCGGCTATAAATATATATAACGGCACAATAAACCACGCATACAGAAAACTTGAAATTGACAATTTACTGTATTTTGATGCTGGCGCTAGTGCAGGTGACGGCGTAGGTGCAGGCGCAGGGTCCTTGATCGGCGCAGTTGCTCAAAATCTACTATTCTTTGTAACTAGTGGCAGTTCATCGGACATAAAAATAAAGTACGTAAACTACGATTTCAGGGATGTAAATACTGCTATCTTAGAGCGACGTCCACCAACAGCAGATCGCATGGATACACTCCCTAATGCATTATATAAGTGTTATCAATATCAACTATTTGTACTTGGGTTTGTAAAATATATTGAAGATGAAAGAGATTTCGATATGAGAGAAAAGATAATTACAATCATTAACGAAACAAACTTTAAAAAAGATCTTTCGCAATTTCGAGCAAAAACATCACTATTGTTACAGCCTATAGACTATAAAAAGTTAAGTAATATTGTCGCAGACTGGTATTTTCAGGGATCGTCCTCGGTTGCACTTATCAATAACGTTAAGTCTGCAGTGTTTGAGTTTGACAAGATTACTCTTGCTCGCCTAGAAAAGTCGCCCGAATTGCTTACGCAAGTTGTATCTGAGTTTGCAATTGAAGGAAAACCGGATATTACAGAATTTCCAAATATTTTACAAGTGTGTTCGGTTGTAGATAGTAAGGTTGACAGTAAGGTAGGTGACAGTAAGGATGACGGTAAGGTTGACGGTAATGTTGACGGTAAGGTTGACAGTAAGGTTGACGGTAAGGTGAGTAAATTACAATACTGCAAAGGAAACAAAATTGTTGTTGAAAAACTGGACGAAAAGATCAAACTTCTTGCAGCCGATTTGAAAAATGATATAAAGATGCGCTATCTAGATAAAGTTTGGATGGATACTGTTCTAGATTTCTTTAACTTTAGCTCCGGTGGTGAAATCTCCATTTACAAATTGGATTAATTATACTCGCTAACGTATAGTTTATACATTCACCAAAACTTACACCATACATTTACCAAACTTACACCAAACTTACATCATACATTCACCATGAGTAAAAAAGATTCTGATCCTATCGTTTCAGGAAAAATTCCCGACGAATTCATGGCAATATTAGTCGATTCGTTATCTGGAATACAATACAAACTGATTGCATTTATATTCATCTTCTTTATAATTCTATCATCTAGCACGTTTATTGACAGGGTACTGACAAACTTTTCAGGTGCAGTTGATGGACACGATGTAAAAAATTGGGGTATTATTCTACAGGGGTTATTTTTAGTAATGTCTACAATTGCGATTGACGCACTGATAAAAAATAATATGTTGTGACGTTGCGATACTCTATGTACTCGATACTCTATGTACTCGCGCTACTCGCTATTCTGTAGTAGGTTCTGTTTTTTGCCCTGTGCAAGCGCAAGTTTAATGTCGAGCAGAATTCGCGCATTATGAACGCAGACTAAAAGAATTGCAAACATTATAAATACGATGAAAAGCAATATCTTTTCAGTTGACATGTCAACTGAACCAAAGCCCTCCTTGCCACTACCCTTACCCTTGCTGATGCCGCTGCCACTACTGCCACCGCTACCACCCGCATTACCGCTGCCACTGCTACCACCTACATTGCCACTGCTACCACCTACATTAGGAATGACCATTTTGAACTTCTGCGGCCATGCACTATCCGGACACGATCCCATATCGCACGAGTATCTTGCGGGAAATCCCTGCTGTTCAGACTGCAAATGATCTTCAACACTATATCTTGTGTTTGGATCCGGTCGGCTGGTATGGCCGCGCGGAGGCTTTCTAAAGTGGTGATGATCGCTATATGTTGGAGTGGGATATGATCTCTGTGGGTCCTGCCATGTCGCAGGATGTTGAGCCTCCGTACCCGTATACTCGCGTGGGGGCGAGTAGTCAATATAGATTTGAGAAGAGTCGTATGGATCTTGCATGTTGTATACTAATATATAAATAACAATTTGAATAATATTATACAATATGTAAACTATCTGTTAACATAACAATTCTCAACACAACTACAATCTACAAACTACAATGGTTGATCGTGTTAAAAAATCTGATCTACTTATAATTAAGGGAGTATTCAAAGCGGATTTTAAGGGTGAAAAGTCAGTATATTCTGGGGCGCCCACGGTAACAAGTACATGTAAGTATATTAGCCTGCCGACCGTATTTAGAGATGTCACTGTATGGAAACATTTACATACCAACTTAAAGTGCTGGGAATGTGATTTGTCAATCGGAAGTTACCCAAAGTTTATACCTCGCAATCCGCGAGTGGAAAACGTCCGCGACGTTTGCGATGTAGATGGTGCATTCTGCGAGTGGGGGTGTGTAGTTAGATATATAAGCAAATTCGATAAACAAAAATTTTTGGACACTCTGCGAACAGTATGTTTATTCGAGTCCAAATTTACAGGAAAGTACAGGGAATACATTGCCCCGGCACCATCTAAAACTTCTCGCAAAGAATATTGCGGGGAATCTGGACTCAGCGTTAAAGAATTTCGCGATAAATGTGCTCAGGTAAACAACGACTATCAACTAATGACATTTAAGGTAGAGCATCTTTAATGTGCTACCACGCCGTATTTTCCACTGTGTATTGTACCTGCGCCCGCACTGTTATCCGTACCCACACCTGCACTGTCACCCGCACTGTCACCCGCACTGTCAACTTTACATTTCTTTAACTTTCTATGGTAAACTATTATGATTAGTATCAACAGAAATGTCATAATTGCAATAAGTATTTTAATTGCAAACAGTTCTCTATTGTATTCCGGTCTATATAACATGGATATCTCTTTTATCGCGTCCACCATTGTTAGAGCGCCAACCATAGTGAGGGCGGACTGTAAAACAATTGTGTCATTGACCGACATGTATGTGAAGATATGTATGTGAAGATATGGGTGTGAAGATATGTATGTGAAGATATGTGTGTGAAGATATATATTGTACCATGGAATTTATCAACAGCCAATGAATGTTACTACTTATGGGTGCGGATACTACTTGCAGGTATGGGTGCAGCCGCTACCGTACAAACTTTATATAACCAAACACTTGAAAGAACGCGTCTGCTAGATCGTCCAGATTTGATTTTTTTATATGTGTAATTTTATCACCGATGTTAAACAACGTAAAGAAATAAATTAGTGACTGTTTTGTATGTTTCTTTCTCGCGCTATATGCGGTTGCGCATGATCCAAGATACTTATCAAATGAATGGTCGCCAATTGAGATTTTATTTTTCAGTCTTGGATCAACTAGGTATGGTTGCTGATCTATATAGTGATATGCGAGTTGTGCACTAATATGTGTTGATTTATTATTTGACGCCATGCCTAATCGACTCGGCTGATGTTCAATAAGTACTTTACAATCAGGGTCTACGTGCAACTCGCGTAAATGCTTTGCAAGATAACGAGTTCGCGTTATCTCGTCACAATCAGCTACTTTTTTACCCTCAAGCAAATCCTTTACGGCCAAACTGTGTATTGTTATAAATTGGTCTGTTTGCAATAACATATTCTGTATCCCGACTGTCATTTCATTAATATCGGTAATTGCAGACAGTAATAGTGCACTATCATATAACGATTGCATTATATCGAAATTTACAGTAAGGTGAATATGTGCAAGTGAACGGATAGCGCAATCCCATGACAAGAAAGTTTTCATGGCAGTAGTGTCAGTTTGTTAGAGAGTATGCAGGTACGGTCAGTTTATAGTCTGTAATTATATATTGAAGTATCGTATAATGTATATATATATATTCGAGATGTCTAATGGGCTACCAATATTGACTGGACTTGGTTCGATTGTCAATCCAGACAATGTAAAGCAGGGTATTGATCTAAAAGAACTGGAGCGGACAATGATGAAAGGCGGGATTATTACAGAAACGGTTCAAGATCCATCAGAGAGATTAAACGAAGAGATCAAACTAGCGGCACAGAACCTAGGAATCGACTTTGGGACTCCGGCGGGCTCTAACGGTAATCAAAATACTAGTAGCGTTAATAGTAACTTCACTACTAACTCACCTATCCAAAAGAATTATGAATCATCCGTTTATTCTAGAGAAACTGTAAGCTCCCCACTTTATGAAAGCAATGTTGGCGGCTATGGTGGTGGCGACAATAGCGGTGGCGATTATGGTGGTGGCGACAATAGCGGTGGCGACTATGGTAGCGGTGGCTACGGAGACAATGGTGGCGATGGTGGCTACGGCGACAATGGAGATAGCCTCTTATCGCGTACGTTAGAAGAGGAACGCAGATCACATATCAACAAGATTATTGGAGAAGAGTCATCTTTCTCATTGGAAAAAGAGAAAAAAGAAGACTTAAAATGTATGATGCTGGCTGAAATTGATTCGTTGATTTCGTCGCTCGAAATGGAAGAAGTTGACCTATCCCGTATTCCAAAAGTTTCAAACGATTCCCCCTATGAAATGGTTGAAAACACGCTCAAAATCTTGCGCTATAAGAATGACCAGACCAGATGCTGCACATTTATGGAAGAGGTGCTAATGTTCGGAGCATATGGGCTGGAAGAGTTGTTTAATGGAAAAAATGTGTGGTTTGGACGCTACTCTCCCGATATTACTGGATGGCACAATCACCTGAACTTGAAGCTCCGACGAGTACGATATGACACTGGTCAATTTACAAGTAATCTGATGGAAAACTATAAGATTGGACCAGGTACACGAATGGCGCTAGAGATTGTACCAAATTTGTTTCTGTATTCGAGGATGCGCAAACAACAACATTCGCAGTCGGGGCTGTTTGCAGAAGCTGATGAAATTGAAGTTGAACAGGCGACAGCGCGAATTTCGAGCCTGTAAAGTATAAACTATACACCTCATACCCTACAGGCTCGGTGGAGTGTGGATATGGATACAAAATTGAATATTGCAGTTATCACAATACATCTACCACAATACAACGCGCGCAGAATCCACATGTCGGAAAGTGACCTATTTGACGCGTTGGATGGAATAGACGCTATATTGGATGCCGATATTGAAAACGACCTACTTGGCGAAGTGCTTGAAATAGTACCGGAAGAACCGATAGCCGCGCCAATCCGAGCAGTACGAATGATTGAAGTAATGGAATATGACCGCGATTCAAACCTCCTAACTCCCCATGTACAGGAAGAGTTTATATCCGAGGTGGTATTTGAGGAAACCGAATTATTGACTGAACCGCAGATCACGACAATTACAACTGAGGGTTTCTTATCGAACGTTGAATTTGTAGAAGAGGCGCTTATTCTCGTACTAGAGCCAAATGAATCAGTAGTACGAATAAAGTGTAATTACGGCAACAAAATGCATCCTAGTTATGTGATACCGGTGCAAATCAAGCAAAATAACCGCGGTAGAAAAAGGAAAAATAAGGCAGTATCAACTAGAAAAAAACAGGGTACAGGAGACAGCTTTAATAGTCAAATATCAGTTACTGTGATTTTGGGCAATTCTGTCGTCAAAGCAAAGGTATTTCGTAACGGACGAATTCAAATACCGGGAGTAACCGTACGAAAAAGAATCCCCGAGGTTATTGAAATCGGTAGAGAAATTGCCCGAATGTTTGATAAGGCATTAAACTACAACGTGATAGATCCCACATTGAAAACGCGATTGATAAATCTAAATCCGGTAATGAAAAACTATAAGCTTCACGTAAAGATGCAACCCGGCTATATTATTGACTTAAATCGACTATGTAAAATAATGCATGAATGTAAACGTGAAAAGATATTGCCAATTTACACTATTAAGTACCGCCGATCAGGTACAAAGTTTGCAGTTAAGTTTCATACGCCAGTATACAAAAAACCAACTAAGACAGTATTGTTCAACATATTTATGAGTGGAAAAATAAATATCTTAGGGGGTCTAAATGCAACACAAACTGCATATTTCTGTAAGTTCTTTGACGTATTATTTACGCTGCACCGAAAAGTTCTTATTGTAGAGTGTGCCGCCGATGACATTATAACTACCATTGACACGTGCGTACATTTGGATCATTACGAATGTCTCGGGTATGTGCAGGATACGCAAGGTATGCAGAATACGCAAGGTATGCAGAATACCCAAAGTACAACATTATTCACACCCATATTCACACCCATATTCACCTCCGAGCAAACTAAAATACTGTCGGCGGTTGTACATCGTGAGTATGAAAGAATGTATAATGAATATAGGAGTGCCTGGAAGGCACTATTGGCTTAGCATATACACAATCATCACTTACGTTTAATCATGTGCGATAGAACAATATTTTTTCTTCGTTTTATTTCCTCGGGGTTCATACCATTTGTCCATTTTACTGAAAATGTAGTACCTGTGACAGCACTTGCGTCTATAGTCACATCTTCGAATCCCTTGCCTCCCTGATTTTCCGGTTTCGTAAATATATCAATCAGTTCAGAATAAATCATAATTTGCGCTTCTTTTTTGTCCATATTATTTATGCCAAAGTTTACGGGTAATATGTGTTCGATACGGTTAAATCCTGAATGATGTGCGGCGGTAATGAGCGTATCGATCGCGCGAATCTGATCTTTTACTATGTTTGTAATGATTGCGCTATCAGATTTTTCAAGTAATCGCGACTGCGTTAGACCCCGGTCTTGCATAGTTGGTAGGTATATACTCTGGTCAACTATTGTCCAACAAAAAATAGCCGGGCTAACCTACTTGCTAACCTACATACTCGGTGTACTCGGTGTACTCGCTACACACATACTCAGTGTACTTTGCTGTAGGATACTCGCTACACAATACTATCTATAGTACCGTCGGATATCTTATCCCACTTAATCGCATTATACTGACACACTACATGCTCCATCCACTCCCGGGAATTTTCTTTATACTTAATTCGGTGCGGTTCACTTTTCAATCTATCTTGAATTTGACTCCATAGTTTTTCTTTTGGTAGGTCAATAAGTATTGTTTTAATTGTAATACCGACCACCTCAAGCTCCTTTTTGATTGCATAAATAACCTGAAGAAGCAAATCACCCTCCTCAGCATAAACTACGGCGGAGAATGGTGAACGGTCGGCATAATATACTCCCGGAGACTCTTTGCTCAGTCTTAATATTCTTTCAAACCAGTTTGCAAGCCAGATAGTTTCCATCGTGAAACTTTGAGGAGTAATATTATATTCCGGCATGTCGAGAAATCCTTCATCCAGTGTAGCATATCCAAGTTCTTCAAGTTTGCTGCATAGTGTAGTTTTTCCACTACCGTGCGGCCCTTCAATGCAAATAATTTCCATTTTGCTGTAGTAAGTTATATGTTGTTGTGGTAAGTTGTATGTATGAACACGTAAGTATATATTAGTGTATTAGTAAAATTCAATTATCCGTCCTACGATATATTGTTAGTTAGTTGGCAGTTAGTTGGTAGTTAGTTAACATGTGGCAATACATTTTGCTGTTGGTTATTGTATTATGCGTGCTGTATTACGCCTCAAGGGAAACTTTCTCTCCTGAGAAGATCTCCAGTGTGAAGGCCGAGCTTCAAAGGCAGGAGAACTTATTGTGGCAGTGCGAACCTAAATGTCACGCGCATTCAGTTAGAAAGAGCGTATTCAGCGCGGAGATTGCAGATGCTCAGCGTAAACTAAAACACGCCGAGGAAGAGATCGAAATGGCACGTGCTCTGACGAGGTGTGATTGTGACGGATGTGCAGATGGCGCGGAGTGTAATTGCCCCGTAACGTGCCCGTGTACCATGAAACACGTTGCAAATAAGGTTTCCGATACCATTGACGCAGTTGCAGTTAAAGTTGAGGCCGGCGTTGGTATTCCAATGGGTGCAGCTGCGACAACCAATATAGTGACTATAGACCCTACTATAGTGACTATAGACCCTACTGTACCAGCTATACCCGCGTCCATAGAAGATCCAATCGCGGCCGCTGTCGCTGAATCGTTCAGAGGGTACGGTGGAGGCTATGGAAAGTACGGTGGAGGTCAAAGCGCTAACTGCGTTGGATCCATATGCACTACACGGGGAGTATCTAACCTAGCGTCGTACGACGTACAGCGACTGATTCGCCGTATGGATAGCCAGAAGGCTCTTATTGACCAATTACAATACGAACTTGTCGCACGTAACGGTAGAATTGCCCATCTACAGCGCGATATAAATTACGCTGTTGGAATGTATTAATGTGGTTTTTATCAACTCTACTTTAACTCTACTTTATCTCTACTTTATCTCTACTTTATTAACACAATTTCATCTCCGTCGATTACCGCATACACTATACAATCTTCAATATCATACATTCGCGACTCGTATGCGTCTTCTACGGTTGGATCTATGTCTATATTACACACGGCAGGATCGCCAAAATGTATAAACCCAAATCTTTTTTCTACCATAACTTTGATTGGTGTGGTCGTTGGGGGTGAATTCTTCAGTATAGTAGTTGCTATATCAATATTGCGTTCATTGCGTTCATTGCGCTCATTGCGCACATCGCTATCATCGCTATCATAAATATCTACAACAGTACCATTTTGAAATACTACGCTTTTTTTCTTTTCGATAAATGTATAGTAAAACATCAATAGTGTTTCATTCATACTGCCCTTACTTCACTGCCCTTACTAATCGTGATAGTCTGTTTAAATGGACGGTGGTAAGGTCGCAAGTGGTAAGGTCGCAAGTGGTAAGGTCGCAAGTGGTAAGGTCACCCGACGACCTGACAAAACACTAAAATTTTCCGATGATTCATTTCGGCCAAACTTAACGCCGCGTGAAATATTTCAGCTTGGATCATTTGGTGGAGTATACTGGCGTAAGATTCATAGCAAAGTTACAAAAAAAACGTATGAGCATATATACCTAGCATATGCTAGTTTTAAAGGCATGGATAAAGAGTTATTGGATGGGAGCGTGAAGAGTGAGAAGAAGAATGAGAAGAGTGAGAAAGGCTGCGACGTAGAAAAAAATAAATATAAAGTTCATAGTGGAACGTCTCTCGAATATTGGGAAAGCAAGGGTTGGATATTGCCTATTGATCCGTACGGCTGGGTACAATGGTATACAGAATACTACGAAGGTCGACGCAGCAATGACGATGAGCGACAAATTAAACGTTGGCGCGCATTCGCAGGACCAAAAGGTAGATTCTTACGTAGGTTGGCAAATATGTGTACGGTTGATACAATAAACGACTTTACCATTAGCCCTGTGATCAGACAGGGTTTGCAACATTGGGGGAAAAAAATAACCGTAGATGATCTGTAGTCGATGCGCTACTACCATAAATTCGATGCGCTACCACCGCAGAGTCGATGAAGTATAGTCGATGTGCTACTACCATAAATTCGATGCGGTACTACCGCAGAGTCGATGATTACAAGTTAAACAGTATTCAGTATAAATTATATAGCGCAGGAGGAATAATGTATCCGATTGACAACGAACCGAGATACATTACATTCATACCCGCTATGAAACGCAGTATCAGTTGCCGTGAAAAATTCGGCCCTACACAACATATAACTATTTATTTTGATGATGTAAGCGATATTGACTATTACATGAGTTTGTTTGTTAATGTTGCCTCATATAAGTTTCCAAAACATATAGATAAGCATGCTGTAGAATATATTACTAATCGTGTTCGCGGTATACAATGCAAAGCGTACACTACACCCGACACTACTGCTGACACTACTGCTGACAATACTGCTTACACTACACAACACACTACTGCGTACACTACACCCGACACTACACCACACACTACACAACACACTACTGCGGACAATACACAATTGCGCAATTACGTACTTGCGAAGTACAACAGTGCTCCCAATGCACCCGCTAAGAAACCTACAGTGAAGGGTAAAAATGCATTGGTGAACTTTATAAAAAACATCATGTGTGGGGATATCAGTGACAGTGAAGCTGACGGTATTGTCGACTGGATGTTGACTGGTGTAGTGTAGGCATCCACTTCAAAATACAGTATCCGCAGTGTAGTATAACACAATACAGTATAACACAACACAGTATCCACAGTATAACATTCACGTCATCCACTGTATCTTCTCAACAACTATATTTAATGTAACTAATATACACTGATTATACGTCGCGCCCGCATCTATTAGTGCCGGTATATGAGTAAACAGATCTTCTTCTCCGCATTCCAATGGCATGCTACGATATCTTTCAGACCCAGTTGTTGGGTGTAGCTGTGCACTCACTTGCATTATATCGAATATCTTTGATATTATACGCTCGGAACACTCTACAATTTCAGTACGTTCAGTACGTTCAACTTTTTTCGATGATCTTGGCGTTATTGATCTTGGCGATCTTGATGACCTTGGTGATTTTGACCTTGGCGTTAGTATTCGCGATTGCATTTCCTTTATAACTGCTACAATTGCCATATACTGTACTGAAAAGTCAAGGTGGAACCATTCATTGATTTCCAGTAGTCGTGGTCGTAAAATAAAGTCGCGCAGTGTACGGATTGGTTTACAATTTACATCTGCGAGTGAACGCATTGTATAATCTATTGCTCGCGTGGATGTGCCTGCGCCTGCTGTACCTACTGCGCCTGCTGTACCTACTGCACCTGCTGTACCTACTGCACCTGCGCCTACTGCACCTGCTACGCTCATCTCAAGTGCCTGTTTTACCATAGGTGACATATCCTCACATTCATCGAATATGGTGCGAAACATGCGATTTTTTGAGTTCAAACTAATAATAAATAGGCTCTTTGAATTCGGGAGCAGTTTTACCAATCGCGATACTAAGAAATCCGCGAGTTCCGCGTACGACAATCGTGACAGTGTAGTGTTCTTACCTAATGTGAATTCAATCAATATTTCTTTCGATGATGCCCTTACAGGCGAACCTTTATTTCGGTGCGATCTATAGTTCGGATTCGATATTGTGCGTCTAATCTTAATATCTGCCATCTGTAGTGTATGCAACCGTGTATGCAACCGTATAAACACAGTAGAGACTGTCACCCGTATGACTATATTAACATAACGTATAATCTAGTGTTTGTGTATTTATTATTTAAAGCAATGCTCCGTATACATTATAATTGAATATATAAAGTCCAGATTATACAGTCAGTCGCTTACGTATAATTTGCATATACTCATCTACACATCCACATATATACAATGAGCAAGTTTACAAAATGCGTATTTATTCCGAACGTATCTTCGTTTATTAACATCCGCGTTGACATGCGCGGTAATGAACTTATGTATACGATGGAGGTCAATTATAAGACCCCTGAGGACTTGGCCAAACTTGCAAGATTTAAAGAGCATACTTTCGACAAACTAGAAGCCGTTTCAGTTTCAAAGGACCCGTATCTTCGTGATTTTATTGAAGAGTTTGTATCTATTGTTAGCGGCTGCGCAGATAAGCGGTCTGTAGATACACGACAATCACGTCCGGAGCGTCCAGATACACGACCATCACGTCCAGATACACGGCAATCACGTCCAGAGCGTTCAGCCGGTGCAATCGGTCCGCGGTCGGATACGCGACCAGTACGGTCAGAGCGACCGGATACGCGGCCAGAGCGACCCGTACGGTCGGTAGGCCCAACGTCAAATTCAAAGTATGCTGGTGGTGTAAAGAATGTATCAAAGTACGACAGTTCACTGCGAAAAAACAGTGACGCTAAATCTATCGCCCAAGATGACAAGAAAGAAAAGAAGCGCTTAAAAAAGGAGGCTAAGAGATTAAAGGCATTGCCGCCAAAGATGCCGGCGCTTCCGCAGGAAGAGTTGGACGATATTAGATCGCGATTTGCAATCTCCCCAAACAAGCCCGTTCCGGATGTTGTTGATCCAAAGAATCGCCGTAGAATGATAAACTTTGTAGGGAATCTAACACACGGAAAGCTGTCGCCGGATGAGGTAAAAGGTATTGCTTACTGGTTGTGTGTTGATGCACCTGTTGCAGCCACTGCTGAAGTTGAAGCTGAAGCTGTAGTTGTTGAAGTTGCCGATATTGAAGTTGCTGAAGCTACGGTTGTAGAAGTTGTCGATATTGAAGCTGTAGTTGTTGACGATGTACCTGCGGGTGTGGTTGAATGTGCAGCTACCGTAGATATCGAGATTAGCGCAATTGCCGATCTATCGGGATCGCACTGTTAACCCTACATATATAAATTGTAAAAATATGTAAAAATGGCATTTATAATTACAGGCATTGCATCTAGGCAATTTTATTTTTTGTTTATGTATAGCACGTATAGTTTATTAATTAAATTCCTAATTTATTTTCCGCCCTATATTGTATAGAACTATAAATCTAATCAAACATGTCAGCCGGAGCAGTGTTCAAGCTGATCGCCAATGACGGAAAGGCCGACCGTATGATTATGGCCACTGAGTTAACTTATTACAGTGTTGATGTTGAATAATCAACATCAGCATAGTTGATTGACCGGCTCAAAAAAGTATATTGCTGGTAGCGTGAATTCATCCCTTGAATTCACGATATACCCTACCAGATAAACAATATGCTAGTGAAATACAATCCCCGTTAGGTTGTATTTAGCGACGCTATCAAATTGCGGGAACATCTTAAAACTTGTTGTACCAAGCTACATTAGCAATAATGTAGTGGCCGGGGTAATGACCTAGGGTACGGTAACAACCAACAAGATAGAGTTTTTAGTTTGCTCAGCAAACTAAGGATCAAAATAGACGATCCGCAGCCAAGTTCTTTGGACATGCAGCTGCAAAGCTTCAAAGAATGCTGTTCAACGGCCGTATGTTAGCGGGCATGTGAAGATTTCGATCTTCTCTTGCTCAAGATATGGCCTCTCCCTTCCGAGAGGAAGTTTCACACCTAGAGCCGATAACGCGGCCCGAATGTGAAAGTTTTCCGTGTAGTGTATAACGTGCACACCATACACACCGAAAACGGATAAAGTACGTGGTTTACGCCACTACTTAGGTGCTCAATCAGCGCATCAAGGATCAACCATGAGGTCCAAGTATAGAACAAAATTCTATGCTAGTGTATTAATTTACGGTTACAAGCCATAAATTAAACGCGACGCTTTCAAATTGCGGGAACCCCCTAAAGCTTTTAATACCACTCTACGATGGAAACATACGTAGCAGAACCCCAGGGAAACTTGGTAAAAACAATATTTATAGCCACCGCTATAAATATTGTGGGCACTGTTTGAACGTTTACACTGTAAACATACTCTGTAAACTTACTCGGTAAACTTTCAAACTAAGGTAAAAACTTAAAAGATAACAATGGGCAATCCGCAGCCAAGTAATTAACTATTAAATAAGCAAAAAGTTATATTCTATACACATACTGTCTTTAGTGATGTGTTTAATATATAGAATAACGTCACCTTCTGGAAAGAAGTATATCGGACAAACGAAGAAATCTTTTCAACATCGTATGAACCAACACAAAAATGCAGCAATGGCGGGAGAAGGCAAAAAGAAATGCCACGCTCTTGGCAGAGCTATTCGCAAATATGGTTGGGATAATATGAAAACAGAGATATTACTAAATTGTGCCGAAAATGAAGATCTTAACACATTAGAAATTAAATTCATTGAACTTGAAAATTCTTTACATCCAAACGGTTATAATTTAACTATCGGGGGTGCAGGTTGCATATACGTGCAAACTGATGAAATTAAAGAAAAAAGAAGTCACTCAATGCGCACGCGCATTGATACTGTTGATTTACCAATGTATGTAAAGTATCGGAAAACAAAGTATAGCGAAGGCTTCATCTATGAAAGGCCCGGACACAATGCTGTACAATTCACGTCGCCTAAACTCACACTCGATGAAAAGAGAGTCGTGATGCTAGAACACGTGAAAAAGTTATCCAATAATCCAGATCTCAAACTTGACCAGAAACGTCAAAATGTTTTCGCATTTGAAACGGTTAAATACATATCGTTTCAGAAACGCATTAATGGATTTGTAGTGAACAAACCTAATACTACCAGAAAAACATTTTCAGACAAACAGAATAACTTAGAAACAAACTATAGATTGGCAGTTGCTCATCTAAATAGTTTGGTTTAATAAAATTATGCAGTTCAACGACTAAATGTAAGCGGGCAGATGATGTAATGTCATCATCTGCTCAAGATATAGTCTGTCCCTCATGAAAGTGAGCTCTATAAGGAACCTTCGGGTGGAGTATAGAGAGTTTAATGGAAACATTAAATGGGAATAACCGATCATGTGCATGCGTGCTAAGCAAGGATTTGCTGACCCCACGCCCACACTCGTAAAATCTGCGAGTAAAAGTGTATGAAAAACATACGCTAGTTATCTCTTATTGTATGATGTGTTTGTGGACACTTCATAAGAAACAATAAGCAATAGCGACATTCTCAAATTGCGGGAAACTCTTAAATGATTCACTACCGTCGACGATTAGAAATAATCGGCCGACACCTCTGCGAAAGTAGATAAAAACAATATTTATAGCTGCTAGCTGTAGATATTATGGGTATGGTAATAATGTGAATTTTGAAGCTTAGACAAGCTGAAATAGATAATCCGCAGCCAAGTAGGTAACCATGGTTACTTATGCCGTTCAACGACTAGACGGGAATGGGCTCTACTGTTTACTGTATAAGTTTACAGTAAACAGAGCTTAAAATATAGTCTACTCCCTTACGAGAGTAAGTCTTTTGCACATGGAGCTACAACTTCGAAACAAAAGAGACAGTATGGTTTATTAAAAACTACTGTTGGTATTAAGGTGATATCGAGCGTACACATATCTTGTACGTGAACGCTCATTTCAAGCCGTTTAACATCTGATAGCAATAGCAGACGGCAAAAGTACACATCAAAACTGTGTGCTAGTGTCTTATATTCCGCTTTTAATGCAAATTAAAAGTTCTATACCCGCGCAAGCGAGGAATATACGACGCGACATAATCAAATTGCGGGAAACTCTCGATTGTTTATTTAGCCTATACTTCATATACACTAAATAAACTATAGGTTACTGGTACCAGTTTACAGTTCACTGTAAACAACCCTCAGGGAAACTTGATAACAACGTTCATCTAATTAGATGAATAACGGGTAAGGTAAAAAACCAGTAAATAGAGACAATCCGCAGCTATAAATTTATTGAAAAATGGGAGTAATTTACAGAATTACTTGTAAAACCTCAGGAAAAAAATATATAGGTCAAACTAAACATAATGCTCAATATCGGTGGCGACAGCATGTATGGGAAGCAAAACATCCAAAGGTGGCACAATCTAGAAAGCTTAATAGAGCAATAATTAAGTACGGTGAAGATGATTTCATTATTGAAACTATTATGGATTGCGAGCTCAATACTTTGGATAAGTTTGAAATACTGTATATAAAAAATGAAAATACGGTTGAGGGCGGTTATAATTTATCATACGGTGGTAAATATAATCAAGAAGTATCTCAATCGACCAAAGATAAACTAAGCAAAGCATTAAGAGGTAAGCCTAAAAATGTAGTTTGGAGAAAACGCGAAGAGGATGTAGGTCTTCCAAAATACCTGAAACATTACAAAGATTCAAAATGCGAAGGGTATAAGATTGACTCACACCCTAAAATGAATAATGTATCAGTATCTTTTACACGATCCGATGAAACTATGGAAGTTAAATTGGAAAAAGCGTTAAAGTTATTGGATGATGTTAATTCAGGTACGTATGTTGCGATAAAAAAGCAAGAACCAACCGGAATTCAACTGATTCCAAACGGTTACCGGGTACGTATTAAAAACAAACCCGTTAAAACTTTCCAAAAATCAAGTTTATCAATGGAGCAAAAATTCCAACGTGCCAGCGAATATATGGCAACTATTCAATAAATATGTAGTTCAACGACTAAACGGTTATGGGTAATGTAATTATATGTGTAACAACATTACTTAAGATATAGTCTAATCTCACACGAGAGTGTGAGAATGTTTGAATGGTCGTATGTCCATTCAAACGTACTCAACGCAGTAATACTGCGCTAATATCATGTGCCGCTATCGGATATGAGTACAACAAAGTTCGCGCCCCGGGCACGACCTTTTCCTTCGGAAGCCAGTCTTCAGTCCAGTTTTCGATCCAGCAGTTCGGAGATTTCTTCTCTGATATGGTGGTGCACGTCGCCATCGCCGAGGCCAAGACCACTATTGGTCTTGTCCCCGCCCTGCCCGCTGCCATCGGAGCCGATAACGTCCTCCTGACGGCTGAATCGAGCGTCTCTGGAGCTGATAACTTCCCCGCCGCCGGCACGTACACTCGCTACACGCACTCGTACGTTGACTCTGCCGGTTCCGTCCTCGCGGTCGGAGCTGCCGCGAGCAACTTTGTGCGGTACGCCGAGTACCCCGGTCAACGCTTGTTCCGTAAGGTCAAGTTTGACGTCAACGGAAATCCCTTAACTGAAGTTACAATTTCATTTACATTAAATGAAGTTACAATTCGTCCAGGGGATAATAGTATACGCACGATTGATACGAATATCAATCAATAAAATCGTATGCTAGTGGTGAGAAGAGTACACATACCATACTCTTCTCATTGCGAGACATTCAAATTGCGGGAAATTCCTGTCAAATTCATGATACCACTCTCTAGCAGCAATGCTAGTTGTAGAACCCCAGGGAAACTTGGAGGGCACTGTTGAAGCTGACTTCGGTCAGAATCAACTACGGTAAAAATTCATGAAATAGGGCGAATCCGCAGCGGAATCTCTTAGCTATATGCTAAGTTTTACGTTCAGAGACTAAACGTTTGTCGGTCCGAGAGTAATCTCGAACTTAAGATATAGTCCGTCTCCCACGAAAGTGGGAATTGTCGCCTCTTTGCGTGTATATTCGTGGACGAATACACCGCCGAGGCCGTTATGTTCCACGAGAAGTTCCACGTTGCGCCCAATAAGCGCGACGGATGGAAGCGTCTCGTCGGACAAGAGGTTGCCGTTGAGGGTTACTCCGGCCTCTCCGCTATTGCCGGAGCCTCTCAGTGGCCCGCCGCTTTGGCCAATCTCCAGGACGCCAACGGAGCCGCCGCCGCCGGAGCCCCTACTACCGCCGCCAGCACCGCCCGCAAGCTTGTGCAGGTGGTCAACGGACCCCAGACCCCGAAGCTGACTCAACCCGCTTTGGATATGTGGATTCCCTTGCTGTTTTGGTATATGTTATGCTGAAAACAGTGTGTGTAAAATCACATGCTAGTATTAGTTATATTATAAGTTCTATACCCTCGTTAACTCGAGTACAAATAATATAACTAATGCGAAACTGTCAAATTGCGGGAACTCCTCGATGATGCATTTTGCATTGTAAGTTACTGATACTGTCTATACGTAGAAATACGATTATGACACCCCTGCGAAAGTAGGTCAAATTTATCTATTAGACGATATTGGGTATAGTTATAAATCAGTAAACAGAGAAAATCCGCAGCGAAATTCTAAAGAATAAATAAAGTGTAAATGGGTATTATATACTTGATTATGTGCAAAACTTCACAAAAACCGTATATTGGTTTAACCACTATGAAATTAAACGAGCGATGGAACAAACATACTACCGACGCGCGTAAATATATAAAGTGGAAAGCCAACCCGGAAGGGAAAAAGAAGCCTAACGGTTGTACTAAATTGTATACCGCTATGGCTAAGTATGGAATAGAAGATTTTGAAATAAAAGAGCTTATAGTAGTTGATAATATGGTGTTAGATGATACGGAAATTGAATATATTAAAAAATACGATTCTATCATTAACGGATATAATTTGAGAGAAGGTGGTGGACATGGATTTCATTCTAAGGAAACTAAGAATATTATTGCCGTGAATACTAAAACAGGTATGCATAAAAACATTAGCGTGATAAAAAAATACGATTCTGTGAAAAACCTACCTCCATACATTATACGAGTAAACATTAAAAATAGCGAAGGTGTTGCAATCAACAATCACCCATTATGTAAACGAAAATCATTTACTGTACGTAAATACGTAACCATTGAAAATGCAATAGAAGCGTGTCTCATTCATCTCAAAAATCTTGAAGACCGCGGAAAAGTGCAACTTCAACCTAAAAAAGGAGGACTTGAGATAGGACTACGCGTACTCAAAAATGGTTACGCGGTACAAAAAATACATAACAAAAAATTGTATTATAAGTCATTTACTCAGGGTAATGGTCAAGATTTACAAAACGCACGAATATACTTACACGAATTATTAAAATCGTGGGAAGTAGAATAGTTCTAAGAATACCGTTCAACGACTAAATGGTAGTTGGCAGAGTTTTGATGTTACGTAACATCAAAACTCTGCTTAAGATATAGTCTAAACCCACCTGAGAAGGTGTTCTAAGATAAAGCAGCTATAAACGCCGCCCGAGCTTAGAAAGACAATACATATAAGAGGAAATGCTTATATGTGTCTGGTATAATTGTTAACAAAGATAGTCGCCAGGCTATCGCCTCCGTATCGATCCCGTACGGACAGCGCTCAACTGTGATAGGGCGTTAAAAGGCAGACGGAAACGTCTCGCCTAGTGTTGATATTTGGTTGTAAGTGCAGTGCATACGCGCGCATACGCCCACCAAATTAAATGCGAAATTACCCAATTGCGGGAAGTTCCTAAAGTTCAAACCACCACTCTTACATGGCGACATGTATAGATACCCGAGTTAATCACCCTGGGCACTGTTTATATGTTTACAACGCAAGTTGTAAACGTGCAAACAAAGGTAACAGCGTTTGAAATTATGTTAGCGCATACTTAGTATATGCTACCTGAATGGATAATCCGCAGCGAAGCTCTTGTCATATTATATGATAAGAATAACGTTCAGAGGCCGAATGGTAATTGGTTTGTGTATGTGATATTTACGTAGAGTAAAAACACACACGCAAGCTTAAGTTATGGCCCTTCCCTTCCGAAAGGTTGATTCTATGTGTAGAGGCGACAAGCCCCGAGATAGAATGTAAGTTTTACAGCTTACGGATTATAAGTTATCACGATTGAAACCGAGCGTCAGGACCGTATCCTGTTCACCGCTCCCGGTAACCTCTGGCTGAAGCTTGAGGTGCAGCAGCAGACGTCCGCCGGTCTTGACGCCGGTACTCAGGAAGCAGTTGCCGTTGAGCGTGTCGACTCGTGGGTTACCTACACCCCCGTCCTCGCTTCCGGCTCTGCCGTCACCGGTGTGGTTTCCAACCAGGCCCTCTCTGAGGTGCCGATCACCAACATGGAGTTGTACACCAACAACATCTTCGTGAATCCCGAGATTAATTGCTAGTCTTTAAAAGTACACATAAAAGTGTGTGCTAGTGTATTACTTTATGTAGCGAACTCGCTAAATTCAGCGAATTTAGGTTCTATACCATACATAAAGTAAACGCGACATCCTCAAATTGCGGGGACAACTTGACCGTCAGTGCGCAAGCACCGACAATAGGTTACTACTACCACTCTACAGCAGCGATGCTATAGCAGAACCCCAGGGAAACTTGGTGGGTATTGTTGAAGCTGACTTCGGTCAGAATCAACCACGGTAAAAACGTAGTAAATAGAGTCAATCCGCAGCTAACTACTCTTGTGTCACTTCTTGTGAAACTCGAGTACAATGTTCAACGACTAAATGTGGATGGGTTGTATGGAGTTTGGATTACAAACAACATCAATCTAAAATATAGTCTAGACCCTTACGAGAGTAAGATTGCAAGTAGTATTGCAATGGCCAAATTTAGCAATGTAAGCACTTACATTGCCAATAATATCCATAGGCGTAAATGCCATGGAGAGGTCGGTATCATCGTCACGACATTTACATTAAACGCATGAAAGAACCTGTGCGTAAAAGCATGTGCTAAATCACATGCTAGTGTATTACTGTGGATGTATGAGCGAACAAGCTTATACGCATACACAATAAACGCGACATCCTCAAATTGCGGGAACATCTTGCTTTCTTGATCATTCGAATAATCAAGAATATAGGTTACTGATACCACTCTACGATGGCAACATACGTAGTAGAACCCCAGGGAAACTTGGTGGGCACTGTTGAAGCTGACTTCGGTCAGAATCAACTAAGGTAAAAACTCAGTAAACAAAGAAAATCCGCAGCTAACTTCTCACTTTTACACATTTGATTGTAAAAGTTAGAAAACAGTTCAACGACTACATGTGGATGGGTTAAATGGTAGTGCTCATGCACTCACCTATAATCTAAAATATAGTCTAGTCCCTTACGAGAGTAAGATTACAAGTAGTATTGTAATGTTCAATGACCCCAGGAGCAAATGCCTGGGCGAGAATGGTAACGTTTATTTGGCGTTAGTGATAACACACAACATGGTGACATGATATCGCAACACTAACGTCAAATATACTACGTGGATTCTCTCTGATCCGCGTTCATCGCTTTCAGTCCTCGACTATGAACACGTCGACTGATAACAAGCTGTTGTCGCAGCTTAAGTGGCCCATTGAAGCCATGTACGTCGGTCTGCGCCCCGTGCAGAACATCTCGCCGACCAACCCCAACCAGTACCGTGACTGGCATCGCCTGACGCTGCTCACCGACCAGCAGCTGGATTGCCCTTCTTCGTCGCAGGGTGAGGTTATGACCGATCAGACCGTCGCCTTTAACGCTGCCAATTTGAACCATAAGTACGTTACGTCTATGGTTGGAGGATGCCCGGTTACGTTCCCGCGCGTTACTGAGACCATCGATACTCTGCAGATCCAGGCCCACGGTATCACGATCTACCAGACGTCCAAGGCCGCGTTCTACCGCGACTACGTGCCGTACACGTTCGGAGGCGCCTCTCTGAACACGCCCAACGACGCTGGAGCCATGTACATCAACTTTTGCCTGCACCCCGGTTTGTACAATCCGTCCGGACACATCAACGTGTCGCGCGCCCGTGAATTCTACCTGGAGTACACGAGTTCATATGTCTCGTCGAGCCGACCTGCGGATCTCCTCGTATTGGCCCGTGCGATCAATTTCCTGCTAATTTCAGACGGATCAGCCGTGCTACGTTACTCAACTTAAGATCTAGCCACTTTCAGATCAAATAAGGCCATTCTGAGGCACATACAAAATAAGACATAAAAGGACATAATAGACTATTAGCACCGTATAGTCTAAAATATTTTTTGTATGGTAAAACTGAATTTGAGATTCTGTAATTGTATACCACGTCGCACGAAAGAGATGAAGAAACAAGATAAGAACCCTAATGGAGAAGGAAAAAAGAAGTGTATCACAGAAGGATGTGAAAGACATTGTATAGGTAATGATATGTGCTATGCGTGTAAGTTATATGCACAAGGTATCATCATAAACAACAAGCCTTTGACTCGCGAGGAATATATCCGTAGAGTAAAAATAGTTCATGGTCCTAACAAGTATGGTTACGATCGTGCGCAATACACAATCAGTAAAAATCCAATCAAGATATTCTGCTACAATTGTAACGAGTATTTTGACCAAATTGCTGGTGCACATATGATCGGCAATGGACATAAAGAATGTAGACTAGGTGCGATATGGAAACAAGCTCAATGGATAGAAACCGCAAAGGCGTTACATATCGAGTTGTATGGAGTAGAATACGATTATTCAAAAACAGTATATGTCAACAGTGTTACAATCGTAAAGATCATATGTCCGCAACACGGTGAATTCGAACAAATAGCTAACTCGCATATGCAAGAAAGAGGTTGTAATGACTGCGGTCGAATAAGAACCGCTGAGTCATGTAGAAAAGACACGGCGTACTTTATCGAAAGAGCAACTGCGGTACACTTTGACGATTACGATTATTCTGAAGTCGAGTATAAGAATTCAGGCGAAAACGTGAAAATAACATGTAATAGCTGTAAAAGAGCATTCTTTCAAACGCCGGACAACCATTATGCAGGAAAAGGTTGCAGCTATTGTGTTAAATCACACCTCGAAAAGTCAATAGTCAGGCATCTATTCAGTGAAAATTATACCGCAGAGGGTTCCCTTCCGTTTGCAACTGCTCTCAATTCAAATCAGTATACGGATAATAGAGTATTCATTCAAGAACAGTCGTTCGACTCATGTAGAGGAGAGCGACCACTTCCATTTGATTTCTATATCCCGCATCTCAGATTGCTCATTGAAGCAGACGGAGAGCAGCATTTTACAGCAAATGCAAACTGGGAAACTGATACAACCGGACTATACAAACGTATTCGCCATGACAATATCAAAGATCAATGGTGTATAGACAACGGATATTGGCTACTTCGTATCGCATATGCGGACAAACCAAACGTAATGGAAATTTATACAACCGCGGTTTGGTATATCGAAGAAGATGCCGATAACATAAAGCCACACGTAATTGCAACAAAATTCTATCAGGGATTAAATTTACAGCACGGTGACGAAGTAAGAAACATCGACGGATATGAATTTCTTGAATGGTGACAACTTATACGTTACAACCTGCAACATCACAACCTGCAACATCACAAAACGCTAGATTAACATAGCGCGGAATGACACTAAAACTAACTTTAACTTTTTTGGTTCCGCGGTTCTAAGGTATAGCACCACTTTTAACAACCACGCTCGCCACAGTTTATAAATAGTGTACATGTAGGTCGACCTGTAATATATGAAATTTACAACATTCACTTTTTTATCATGTAACCATGCAACGTACTCAACGTACACATGAAACCATAAAAAATTGAATTATAGATCTCTAAATTGTAAGACTGCAGACGATGGAAGCGCGTAATGATGACCTTAGCCACATCCGTACTCTCCTGGAATTGTGTGAACTTGGCTTAACTGCCATTCCCACCGATGTTCTGCAGTTGATACTGTTACATCTGTTTGATATCGATCCACTCAGCGTATTGTATCTAAGTGAGGTATGTAAGGCTTTTCACCGCGCGATGCAAAAGCCAACAATCGCGGCTGGGCTGGGGGGATTATGCGGGCAGCTGAAAAAGGACCTGGCAATGGTGAAGCAAAACGGATTATATTTAGAGTTCGTAAAGTATCAACCTCTACAGATCTGCATGGCTGCAGTAACACAAAACGGATACGCTTTATATTATGTAAAGATTCAAACCGAAGAAATCTGCATGGTGGCAGTAACGAAATGCGGCAATGCGTTAAAACATGTGAAGAATCAAACCGAAAAAATCTGCATGGCGGCAGTAACACGAGAAGGACGAGCTTTAGAACATGTAAAATGTCAAACAGAAGAAATCTGCCTCGCTGCAATTGCACAAAACGGATTGGCTGCACAATATGTGAAAATTGACCTTTGATGCAATCACCACAATCTCTTTTTTTAACATGTAACGTTTTACTCAACGTACTCAACGTACACATAAAACCATAAAAAATTGAATTCGAGTTCTCTAAATTGTAAGACTGTAGAATATGGAGGCACTTAATGGTGCCATTGATTACATCCGTACTCTCTTGGGAATGTACAAACTTGGCTTGGTTGACATTCCAGCGGATGTTCTAGAGTTGATATTGTTGCACTTGTTTGATATCGACCCATTGTACGTTCTACACCTAAGCGAGGTCTGTAAGTCATTTCACAGCGCCATGCAAAAGCCATCAATTGCCGCTAAGCTGAAGAGATTACGCAAACAGCTGAAAAAGGACCTGGCAATGGTGAAGCGAAACGGAATGGATTTAGAGTTCGTAAAGTATCAAACTCCGCAGATTTGCCTCGCAGCAGTAATGCAAAACGGAAGTGCTTTAAAGTTCGTACAGAATCAAACCAAAAAAATCTGCATGGTTGCAGTAACTCAAAACGGGCGTGCGTTGAAGTATGTAAAGGACCAAACCGAAAAAATCTGCATGGTTGCAGTAACTCAAAACGGATTGGCTTTAGAATATGTAAAGTATAAAACCCGGAAACTCTGCAACGCAGCAATATATCAAACACATCAACATCGATGCAGTACAGTACATGGAAATTGACTTTTGATGCAATACAATCACCACAATCTCTTTTTTAACATGTAATGACCTACTCGCCCATACACTAAAAATTGAATTATAGATATCTAAACTGTAAGATTGAACGATGAATGCAAGCGATGAATACACACATACTCTCCTGGAAATGCACGAACTTGGCTTAATTAAACTCCCAATTGATGTTCTGGAGTTGATATTGTTACAAGTGTTTGATATCGATCCATTGTACATACTGCACCTAAGCGAGGTATGTAAGGCTTTTCACCGGGCTATGCAAAAGCCGACAATTGCGGCCAAGCTAAAGAAATTGCGCAAACGGCTGAAAAAGGACCTGGCAATGGTGAAACAACGGGGGAGTAATTTACAATATGTAAAGTATCAAATCCGAGAAATCTGCATGGCCGCAGTAACGCAATGGGCACCCGTTTTACATATTGTAAAGGATCAAACTCGGGAAATCTGCCTCGCAGCAGTAACGAAATACGGACGAGCTTTAAAGCTTGTAAAGAATCAAACCGAGGAATTGTGCATTGCAGTAGTAACGCAAAACGGCAATGCTTTAAAGTTCGTACAGAATATAACTCCAGAAATCTGTCTTGCTGCAATTGCGCAAAAACCTACCACCATGTATTTACAGCATGTAAATTGATCACATAGTTGGTTACGTTGTAGTTTTTTGCATTTAAAAACTGAATCTGGGATCTATATATTGTAACCAGACTGCAGCAAACACAGATAATGCAACCGCTGGCACTGCAGACACTAACCACCCTAAAAGAAATGGTGACAGTCGCGTACAGTGGCCACTTGGCAGAAAAACAAGAAATGATTGTCGAATATTTCTTGAAGAATCCCGATATATTGCTGCCAGAGCATAGTCCAGGTATTAAAAACCTAAATATCTATCCAAAGATACCGATCCGCGTTTCGGAAAAACCGGGTAAAAACTACTGTCAAATGAGCTACTTACTTGCAATGCAAGGCGTAACGGTCCCGCAATGCAACGCATTTGTAAAAAACCTATTCTGTAAAAAATGCTATAAGAAAGATCTGAAAGGTAAATGGGGCATATTCAAATACGATGTTTCGCCGTATATTGAAGACGCGGCAACTGTAGACGCAGCAACTGTAGACGCAGCTGTAGACGCAACTGTAGACGCGCCAACTTCCTGCCAGGGTACACTCATGAGTTTTGGCAATAGAACATTACAATATTGCATTGAACAAGGATTCAGGTTTATAAAGAAGACTGACGGTCCTAATGACCAAGTAGTACCCGTTGTCTGTGGAATAAACTACGGTACTAACATCAGCTCGTACTTTGAAGATGCTCTACGCCAAGGGTATACTCCTGATATTAATACGGTATATACACCATGTCAACGGTATGCAACTGCAGACGCAACTACGGATGCAACTACGGGCGCAACTATGGACCCAACCACCACGGACAAAATTTACCGATGCCCAAGACACTCATGTAAGTGTGTAAGTCGACTAAATGATAGTTATTACGGTTTCATGATGCTATTATTGCATCTCAAATCACTTACACAAAACATCCAGTTTGTAGAAAAATACCTCTTTACAAAACACTTTCTGCAACAGATATGGGAGTATGTAAAAATGGAACAGTTTGGAGAACACTGGATCTATCATGGAGATTATCCATCTGCGGTGTATCTATTGGTGACTCAACCGCAACTAGCCTGCCCGTGGGACTATACGCAGTGAATCTATACTCAGTGAATCTATACGCTCTTTTTTGTAAAACACGCTGCGTTTTACAAAAAACATTACATGTTCATATCCCATCCTAGATTGACGTGTAGGTACTTTGCGTACCGTTCAGCGTTCCATGTGATTTCTGCATTGTTTTCCTGGATACTAGCCCATATTCCATCCCTAGTCAGCCCTTTAAGAGCAGTTACGGTAGTTTCCGTAGTTTCCGCAGTTTCCGCAGTTACAGCAGTTACAGCAGATGCCATATCACACGAGTATTGTCATTTAGAGAGCTCAAATTCAGTTTTGTAAAAAATGCACAGTCATGTGGTATGACAATATACAAGTGATACCATTCGCATAAAATCAACTACTTCAGCTGCCAGTTCCGGACAGACACTTTTCAGTTCTTCCATACTACCTTCGAAGGTACCTTCCTTTGTCTCAACCCTAACCTTATCGGGAGAGATAATAACCGCATTGTCACCGAAATGCGCCACCATTGCAACACTTAATTTGCCATCTTTAGTTGCTCCTTTCATATCCCCGGCAATGATATTCAGATCAATTTTACTTAGAGACGCCATGTTGTTCGAGTAGTGTCATTTAGAGATCTCAAATTCAGTTTTTTATGGGACCATATGTATATGCGTTTTGTAACCTATGACACTGCGCGCTTCCATCGTCTGCAGTCTTACAGTTTAGATATATATATAATTCAATTTTAAGTTCATTATATGGTTTTCGAGTAGGCGTATGGCATATGTTAAAAAAGTAGATGTCTCACTAAATGTCAATTTCTACGCTATTTGTAGCATAAGGGGTTTTGCTTTACTGTGACCATTTCCATTTCTTCGGTCCGACACTTTACAAACTCTAACGCAAGACCGTAGTTTGTTACAGCTATAAGACAGATTTCTTCGGTTTGACACGTCACAAACGTTAAAGCATATCCGTCTTGTGTTACCGCTGCAAGGCAAATTTCTAAAGTTTGATTCTCTACATACTCTAAAGCCTGTCCGTTTTGTGTTACTGCCGCAAGACAGATTTTTTCGGTTTGATTCTCTACATACATTAAAGCTCGTCCGTATTTCGTTACTGCTGCAAGGCAGATTTCTCGGGTTTGATCCTCAACATATTCTAAAGCGTATCCGCACCGTTTCACTGCTGCAATGCAGATTTCTTCGGTTTGATTCTTCACATGTTTTAACGCATTGCCGCATTTCGTTACTGCAGCAATGCAGATTTCTCGAGTTTGATACTTTACGACCTCTAAATTTAATCCGTTTCGCTTCACCATTACCAGGTCCTTTTTCAGCCGATACCGTAATCTATTCAGTTTAGCAGCAATTGTCGGCTTTTGCATCGCGCGGTGAAGCACCTTACACACCTCGCTTAGATGCAGAAGGTACAATGGATCGATATCAAACAGGTGTAATAATATCAACTCCAAAACATCCGTAGGGAGGCTAATTAAGCCAAGTTCGTGCATTTCCATGAGAGTACGGATGTAGCTAAGGTCTTGGCTACCATTAAGTGCTTCCATCTTCTGGAGTCTTACAATTTAGAGATCTATAATTCAATTTTTAGTATGTATGATTGTTATTGTATGTGTACGTTGTTACATGTTAAAAAAGAGATTGTGGTGATTGTATTGCATCAAAGATCAATTTTCACATATTGTGCAGCCAATCTGTTTTGTGCAATTGCAGCTAAGCAGATCTTCAGAGTTTGGATCTTTACAAACTGTAAAGCGTATCCACACTGTGTCACTGCCGCAATGCAGATTTTTTCAGTTTGATCCTTCACATACTCTAAAGCACCTCCGTCTTGTGTTACTGCAACCATGCAGATTTCTTCGGTTTGATTATCTACATACTCTAAAGCGTATCCATATAGCGCTACGGATATGGTGCACAATTCTTCGGTTTGATTATCTACGAACTTTAAAGCACTTCCGCACTGTCTTACTGCGGTAATGCAGATCACCGGTGTTTGAATATTTACATATTTTAAATCTAATCCACATCGTTTCACCATTGCCAGGTCCTTTTTCAGCCGATACCGTAATGACTTTAGCTTAGCTGCGATTGTCGGCTTCTGCATGGCGCGGTGAAAAGCCGTACATACCTCACTTAGGTGCAGAAGGTACAATGGATCGATATCAAACAGATGCAATAATATTAACTGCAAAACATCCGTGGGAATGGCGACCATGTCACTGTATATTTCCAGGAGATTATATGTATGGTCAAGAGACTCGCTTGCTTTCATCTTCTCTAAGGTTCTACAATTTAGATATCTATAATTCAGTTTTTAAGAGTTGTTATCCGCGCGACAGCATCCACTTTAACAGATGAGCAACTTATCAGTTGTTTAACATTGATTGGTAAAAACTGAATTTCGCAACTGTAAATGACCACACTCGCGCAATGAAAGGCAACACATTCGGAGAACATGGAGCCTATCAGGTGCAGACGGGAGTTCCGAAAAAGGCTCGCGAAATGCTCGTCTCAGGTGACGCGATAGGAGTTTTCAGAACTGCCTTCCAATACGCATACAACATGGGCGTGTATGGTATTTACAAGAACCTGGCTAAGGAACACACGTACGATACCCTGAAGAAACTTCGCGATATGGTGTTTACGACTCCCACGCTGGATCGCGCAAGCGACATATGCGACGAGATGGACCGGATCGCAGCATCCCTTAATGCAGCATCCCTTATTGCAGCATCCCTTATTGCAGCATCCCGTTAAGGCTTTTTTGTACCCGTGGCGCAATATCATGCTGCGCATGCCACATACCACGCTACCACATACCACGCTACCACATACACGCTACCACATACACGCTACCACATACACGCTACCATATACACGCTACCATATACACGCTACCATATACACGCTACATAAAAACTGAATTTCACAGCTCTAAATTCTAACATACAACATGGAACCACATATTCCGAAGGCTCCGCCAACGCCTCGGCGCAAGTTTGTCGACATTGCGCCTCAGTTTCACGACATGGCTACTTGCCACCGCACTCTATTCGAGACTATCGAATACATGCAGCGTATTGCTTCTGTTCACCGTCGCACCAACCCCCGCAAGCGCTCGCATCACGCAGCCGCAGTACTCGTTGGAGGAACGTTAGTACAGTCAAGTATCGCCATTAATAATGGACACATTCACGCGGAAACGTCCGCGTGGGAACGTTTTACGGCTAGCGGTCACGGATGTGTAATTAAACGAGGCTATTACCATCATAGTAGTGCGAGTGACCGGGTCTCGCGGTCGACTATGCGCATCTAAGCCATGTAGGGACTGCTGCGCATTCATCCGCGAGCGCGCTCTGTCTGCAACAGCATGTACCGAAGTATGTTACTCTGATCACAATGGTATCATGGTCACTGAATCATCCTCAACAGTTGACACAACGTACGTCACCGTGGGGAACAGTTTACCTTAGCTAAGTAGAATGTGTTACCTCTAACATATACCTACACCTACCTATACATACACATACCTTACCTACACCTATCCATACCTTCATTTTTTCATAAAAAACTGAATTTTACACTCTATATGTTACAACTCGCACATATACGCACACATACGCGCACATATACACGCACCATGAAAAAACGTTGCGATCACATGTTTTGCCATAAGAAGTACCCAGACGGATCCCCGCTTATAAAAGGCGTTGGTACATGCTTCATTAAAGGTGAAGGTAAAGGTGAAGGTAAAGGTAACGGCGACGGTAAAGTACAGTGGGTTCTGAGCGGTATGGAACGGTCCGGTGAAAAGTGCGGTATGTTCAACGTCGTCGGCGGTAAGTGTGACGACTACGACGAATGCCTATATCAGGTAATGGTAGACGAATTATGTCAGGAGGCAAAGATTTGCCTACACGCTCACACCGGTAAAAATCACACCGGTGTAAATCAAAACGTGTTAGACAATTGTATCATGGGAACGCGGAAAAAAGGAAAGACTCTTATATTCTATGCAAATGTAAGCGTTGACATAGATGCAATTAATGCAGTAGTCACGCGACACAATAGCTCAAACATGCCATCCTGTGAACAGGAAATGTCGCATATCGCATGGACAGTTACACCTACGGTGACTACAGGTGTACCTACAGCGGCTGCAATGACTGCTGGCGATGCGACTGCAATGACTGTGAGCACTTATTTACGCGAAGTGTTTACTTTATGTGCGGGGCCGGCATCTAAACGTGAGCATCCGTTTAATCTCACTCCGTATATCCGGGAAGATTAGTTTTGTCGACGGCCAGTTGTCAACTACCAGTATTTTTTGTATCTCCCATATGCTCCAACAAATGGTTCTTCATTGATTGCGCCAGTTGTATCTGTAGTATCCGCAGTTGTATCTGCAGTGTCTGCAGTATCTGCTGTATCTGCAGTATCTGCTGTATCTGCAGTATCTGCAGTATCCGCAGTTGCCGCAGTTGCCGCAGTTGCCGCAGTTGCCGCATTTGCCGCATTTGCAGCCATAGCTACTTCTATGGGTGTAGGTCCAGATTCCTCTGTAGGTAGAAAAGGCACCGCATTATCACGAATTCTAATTTTCTCACGTTGTGATTCGGCGCGTCGCACATCAAGAGAAGTTTGTATCCCGAACAATTCCTTTACATACATAACCGCGTAAAAAACGCCTATAACTGTATATAATCCCATCGAAAAAACCACATTCGTGATAGATTCATTTTTAGTGAATAATGCTAGTACACCGATTAGGAAAAGCATAATTATGATTATAAAAATGTAATATGTAAACATAAACACTCCATAAAATATCCCGTATACCATAGACGAATCATCTTCCCGCGTACTTTGTACGCTGGTGTCGGGTACACCCACCTTAGTTTCCATACCCACCTATAATATATATAACACCTGATAAAAATTATATGCACATACTAACTACATACTAACTACATACTAACTCTACAGCTAACACTACATACTAACTACATACTAACACTACAGCTAACAATACAGCTAACACTACAGCTAACACTACAGCTAACAATACATGCTGTTCTTTTTTTTTAAATCTGGCGTCGTAGTGTTAGCTGTAGTGTTAGCTGTATTGTTCAACCTACAATCCATTCTCACCATACTCCGCGTAAATATTGGCGAGATCTTTCTGGAGTTGAGGAAATGAGGCATATGCCGTTCCTTCATTTGCTTCAATGGCGGCATTATATGTAGCAATGCGCGTGTTGACATTTGCTGCAAATTTCACCAAGAGTGCCTGATATGCCTCATCGTCCTTTTTATCTGCGACTATAGTTACCGCAGTTTTGATTTCCGGTTCAGCTTGCTTCACCTCCCGCTTCACCACTTGAGGACGACCGTTGACTGAGTGGGTGGAAATTGATTGTCCTCCAAACGTAGATGCATATTGGCCACCACCAACCAAGTTTGCAAGTGCTGCAGTACATTTACCCCGATCGTTAATTCCAACTTCTATTATAGTGTTACCGTTTTCATCCACGCATTCATGTGTCCATTCCCACAAAGTTTTTATTCCCGCTCCAGTTTCCCAATACCCATTTACTCCTTTATTTTGTAATGTTTTTTTGCATCCATCCGCATTGCTGTTATTCAACATAAACACTTCTCCTATCACAGGACCAGATGTAACAATACATTTACCTTGAATTGGAGGATTCCATTGGGTTTTCGTCTGATTTCCGCCCATATTTTAAATCTATCAATCACCTTGCGTATATATTATCACGGATAAAAAAATAAACATTTAATCGACCATATAATACTCGGGTATTGCTACAGTCCTTGCATACTTCTTAAAATCTTTCGATTGTAATCAAATCTACAAGCCGCGAGCGCCGTAATCCGCATATAAACTGTCAATATCGGCCTGTAGCTGAGGCATTAACTTGTATGTGAGGTGCGGTTTCCCATCTACGGCGCTGATAGCCTATAAAGGACCACTATATATACCCAGATTATACAATAAAAAATTGAATTTGAGATCTCTAATTTGTACTACTTTGGATAATCTATCTAAATATGAATACTCATACTCTGACTACTCGACCCAACCTGCCTGCCAAGGAGATCTTCTTCCCTGGTGACGCAAGTAAATTGAGCACCTCAATCCGTGACCGCACAGGTGCACCTTCGTACAATTTCAATGAGGATGGAAAGAATGTTGCCACACACATCGTGTTTGGCGAAAGCGGGACCGCACACATCACGTTCGCCAGCCGCATTCTTGTCAACATAATGTTTGGACACAGTGAATTCCACGGAGATTCCGAACAGCTGAAGATCATGCGCCCTGAGATCTTCAACGCTCTCGAATCAGCAGGCGTATTCAATCCCAAGTCTATGCCTGTAGATGCGCCTGTAGATGCACCTGTAGATGCACCCGTAGATGCACCCGTAGATGCACCCGTAGATGCGCCCGTAGCTGTTTCTGCTACGGAACAATTCTACATCGATCAGAAATATGCGCGGGAACTGGAGCAGAAAGGGCGGGTTCGGGTGTATGCTCTGAACGGTGATCGGGAAATGGCGCAGACTCTGAACGGTGATCAGGTATATGCGCAAAAGCTGAACAAGGAAGAGCAGGCACGGGAAAAGCAGGCAGTCGATGACTATGCGTATGCCGAGCAGCTGGAACAGGAAGAGCTGGAACAGGAAGAGCAGTTCACTCAATGGAAACCTGGTATGCCGGTGCCCATCCCCGCCGTATGCAAGGGGGTTGCGACAACCATGATCGGCGAGGAAGTCGAACTCGACGTTACCGTCGGTACAACAAAACTTACCGTTCGCGTCTACAACTTCGCGGTTTACTTCGCTGGTAACCGCTCGTCCCGCGACGAGTTCGAAGCAGCGAACCCCGGAGTTCTGGCGAAGTGGGTCGCCGAAACCTCTGCGAAAATGCCTTCATGGTATAGCGCATAGGTGTGTGTAGGTGTGTAGATAAACACCTTTCTTTTTTACCTAACCCACACATCACAACGAGCCGTTTATACTGTGTGATTATATAAAACTAAATTATCATACGTGCAATCTCAGGGCCTATCGCAGAAACCGCGCCGGTTACAAAAATACCCCACGTGGTGTCTGCGAGTGCGGTCTTGTAGTCATAATCTTTAAATATTGCCATATTTGTCGCATTGTAAACACCATATACGCATGCGCCTAGAGCAGCACCCTTTAACATGCGCGCTCGCAATTTATTAGTATTGGTACTACCGTTACTACCGTCACTGCTGTTACTACCGTCACTACCGTCAACAAACATAGAAACTCCGAATCCTAATAACATCCATGACACTATGGCCGCGGGAACATTCATGCTCAGTTGACTACCTTGTATATTAGCTACAGTCGCACCATACATACTTCCACTGAAGGTAAACCACATTAAATCTAGAATAATGAAACATAACACCAACACAATATATCTAGCAATCATAGTGATCATTATAGTAAAACTGCCAGCGTTTAGCTTATATTATTACAATTAAAATTCCCATCGTAGAATATAAGCGCTGTGTTGGTATATGCATAGCCCCAAATTATGCGGTATAACCGCAATGACGGCCGTAGGTAAGCTTGCCAACTTCATTCGGTTATGCATGGCTATAGGGCTTGCCGCGGCGGCATTGCTAACATTCATGATTGGTGGCGGTATTCTGTCCAACGTGTTACCTATAATATTGTATTGTGCAGCCACCATACAAGTTTGTGCAGTAGCGTTAGTTGTTTTCGATTTATCCACTGCAAAATGGCTGATAGAACGCGTATTAACGCAACTATCCGCCTCAGTAAATCGATTGGAAGATTCCGTGGAAGAGCTGGATAAAAACATTGACGTTTTGAACGGTATTAACTCAGACTTGGCAAAAAATCTTGACCGCTCGGATTTACAGGTAGCTGAACGCGATCTACAACTGACAGCATCGGAATTACAACTATCGCGCATGGTAGATTCTAATAATGAACTACACAAGATGCAGCTTAATATGCATCAAAAATTAGATAAGTTTCAGACGCAGTTAGAAAATAACGCAATTGTAAATGGAAATATGCAAACGCTGCTGAAATCTATGATGGATGCAAATGCCGCAGGGTCGGATATGAACGAAGTGTTTCAAAATCAACTAACGCGCCTTGAGCATATCACAGACATGCTGGAAAATACAAGCTTCGACTTACTCGATTTAAATAAAGATGGAGTAATAACAAAAGACGAGTTTAGTAATTTTAAGTAGGGTGCGAAGTAGGTTGTGAAAGTAGGTTGTGTGAGGCACACCTTACATACATCGACATACCGTACACAACATATACACCCATGTCCGATTATAAAGAAGTGCAAAAGCAAAAACTAATAAATCAAGCATACTATGTACATAAAGAAAACGGTATATTGAGAGATTTTATTAATCGATACCAAGAAGACATAATAATTGCACAAAATAAAATAAGCTTACTTGAGTCCACCATATACGAAAAAGAATTAGAGTATGTTGAATCGTTATCTGAAGCAAAAAAATGCTGTAATATGTGCGCAATATTGTAGTTTATTGTAGTTATATGAAAATACAGTGTACATGATGATTCATCTCAAACCTCTTACAATATTAATATTTTTTATGCTTTCAGTTTCCTCCGGTCGGGTATCGCATCCATGATCCTATCTTGTCTTTCCAGGTTTCTCCCGAAGCATAACCCTCAAGCGCAGGTGGCAGCCCGCTTGACTTCATAGACTTTGCCCAGACAGTTCCGTAACCGGGTTGAGGCTGTGCATAACCCTCAAGGGCAGGAGGCAGCCCGCTTGACCTCATAGACTTTGCCCAGACAGTTCCGTAACCGGGTTGAGGCTGTGCATATCCCTCAAGGGCAGGAGGCAAACCGCTTGACCTCATAGACTTTGCCCAGACAGTTCCGTAACCAGGTTGAGGCTGTGCATAACCCTCACGCTTGCTCATATGTGGCAACATAGTCGCGCCGTGATGCATGGTCTCACGTTCACCGGCGTCACAAAATCCACTGCGCTGGAGCAACTTAGGGCAAAAACCTTCCTTTGCATCGTCACTTGCAACTACGGGAACTTTTGTGGCGTCATCGGCGGCAGCGTCATCGGCAGCAGCGTCATCAGCGGCAGCATCGGCGGCAGCCTTAACCTTAGCATTAGCGGCAGCACCAGTGGCAGTATTAGCAGAGCTGGTAGGTGCTGGCGCAGCGTAAGGTCTTTGTCCATTGGTGCTACGGAGATCATTGGTGCTACGGCGATTGAATGCCATACTTATTTGCCGAATTTTCTCCATGTCGGAGGTACATAACCAATATTTGAAACCGACGAAGGATAGAATCAAAACAAGTACAATAATAATGGCAATTAGGATTCCAGTCATGGTGGCGTATATATTATACAAACTATTTTTTCAACGAATAATAATAGACTTTTTCAATAGAATATAAACAATAGAATATAAACATTAGAATATAGTAGTATATACTCTCGACACTACTCTCTACACTACTCTATACAGTACCCTTACTCTTAACACTCAGATCCGCAATGACCCACGTGTTTAATGCCATTGAAGTAAGTTCGTTTATTCGAGGAGTTGGAGTAACTCAGCATATCCCAGTGGTGGTTTGTAGCACTCAAAATGTAGATCTAACCGCAGATTTGTCACTTGCCGCAGTCGATGGAATTGTTGTCGGTGTGGGTAACCGCGTACTGCTTATAAATCAAACACTCCCTGTCGATAATGGAATCTATGTGATAGGGGACGGTGCAAACACTACACGGCGTGTGTTAGATTTTGTAGATGGTGATATCACGGAATTTTGCGAGGTTGATGTCTCTGGCGGAACATACAGCAATACAAAATGGGTGTGTACATCCAGCGGAACTGTAGGTGACACAGACACAACTTGGGCTATGCGCGATTTTCTAAATTACACTGAAAATGGTATAACCTATGCCGATTCCAGTTTCACACGCACGGAACTACAGGCTGTACCCGGTAGAATTTTCACTACCGCCCTCAGCGGCCAGCCACAATGGGGAAATTCTCTACCTGCTGGAACTATTGCAAGTGAACCAACGTCTGGCAATCACGTTGCAACTCGCGATTACGTTGACATTAACAGATCAGGTTCAGATTCAAAAGAATCAGTCCGAGTACGAACAACTGCGGACATCGCAGGCACGTATACCGCTGGCACATTCACCGGAGTTGATTTTACGGCTAACTTTGACCTTGAAGTAACAATTGCGGTTGGTGATCGCGTGTTAATAATGAACCAAACGGACGCAAAACAAAACGGGATTTATGTTGTTACCGGTGCAAATACCTGTGAACGTTCACCTGATCAAAATACAAATGATAAGATTTCTGGCGGAAACTTTACCTTTGTTGAAACTGGACCGCTATACGCCGCATCCGGCTATGTTATCGCGCACGACGGCGATATAGTTTTAAATACCGATGATATAGTATGGACACAATACACTAACATCGAGTTGACTGCAGGTACCGCATTGGATATCACAAACGACACAGTCAGCGTAAACATAGTACCAAACGGAGGACTGACGCTTTCTAGCAATTCTCTGCAGGTAAACCTAGCCGCAAGCGCAATAGTCGGAACACTACAGTCTGGTGATGGAGGTACGGGTTTCACAAGTTATGCAAATGGCGATCTACTTGTTGGAGGCGCGTCATTAACTAAACTACCCGCACAGTCCATGGGAGTGTTAACCGTAGACTATTATGCGACAACACCCGCAGTAACTTCCGTAAAGTGGAGTAATGAAGTAAACCTTGCGTCTATTCGCGGAGTATCTGCAGCGGAACCACAGTTGTTAGCATTCACAAATACAAACACCGCAGTAAACTACCTTGGACTTTCAAATGCCGTTGCAAACGCAAACCCGCGGTTTTCTGCACTTGGCGGTAGTGCAAATGTTGGCATTGACATTGCAACAAAAGGAAACGGAACAACAAACATCTTTGGCGGTTCCGTGCCAGGAGAAATCCGATTGTATAATGGTGCCAGATACACTGGATTACGATCGCAAGCATCATCAGACGTAACTTTTAGATTACCTGCCGATGATGGTGTAACCGACAATGTACTTGTAACAAACGGGTCTGGTAATTTGAGTTTTAAGACAATAAATTCCATTTTGCCCGTCAATGCGCTTGCCGCACGTTATAGTCTTATGGCACTCGAAGTACGGGTTTCAAATAACTCATTTTCATCGATAGCGTATTTTAGCTGGAATCAGACCGAATATGCATCATACGCAACTGGAAAGCTATTGTACGAAGTTGATCTTGGAAATCGAGATATTGAAATTGACCTATTCAATGATACAACAAGTACGTCGCTCGGATCCGTTATTCACACAAATAGCGGATTTTACACCCTTGCAGTCTCTATACCAACTGCGAATGCGCGTCTTGTATTGCAGACAAGAAAAACTCAAAACGGCGGAAGAGCTCCTAGAATATACGGAGTGCAATTGGAATTTCAAATTTAGATAAATGTGGCAGCACTTATATAGTGGTGTGTAAACACTAAGTAAACGCTACACTACACAAAACATACACTAAGCAAACATACTAACTACACTAAACAACCATACACATGTCCATCGTTTTTCCCAGTATAACAGTAGACGAAGATGCCTTGGGTGGAGGAATTTATACAGGAAAACCTGTACGTTGTGCATCCGTAGTGCCAGCCGTGTTGGAAAATACATTTCCTGGTGATATTATTGATGGTACAGTGACCGAAAAAGATGATCGCGTACTGTTTAAAGATCAAACGTCACAGATTGAAAACGGGGTATACCGCATCACAGTAGAAGGCCCTATTCGCGATTCTGATTATACAGACGAGACAAACGTAGAATATACTCAATTATTTGTACAATCTGGTACACAACATGAATATACTACATGGATGTGCCTAGGAGGAAGCCGTATTGTTGGAACTGATGAGTTAGAATACACAAAAATTGGAAGCTCTCTAACGCTAAAAAATGCTACCCGAATTGTAGTTGATACCAAGGCGTCAACTACTCGTGAAGATTATGATGTCGTACCTGATTTGTCTTCAATTTCGAAATCCTCAGGTTCGTCAATTATTTACTATTCTCTCGCTTTGTGGGCGGATAGGAACGTTAACGCGGATGTTGTACTCAGTTTAAACGGTAATCCTATTACCCAGACCGAACAATCTTTTCGTATGCGTGGCGCGGAAGAAGTCGCTTATGGATTCTGGATAGAGTTTGAAGTTAATATTGGCGATAAAATAGAATTGCTCTGGCGAGTCAGCAAAAACACCATAATTGCCGGCAGACGAGTATTGTTTATACAGGAGTTTTAAGTTTACATACCTGTGCCTACCTGTGCCTACCTTATCAACCTACCTTATTTTTTATCTTCTCGTTTTTATCTTAAAGTATATGGTATTAGTATATAGAGTAATAGCTGAGTAGAGTATTAGCTGAGTAGAGTATTAGCTGAGTACGAATAATGAAAGTAACCCTTTCCACGGCTGTCGATTCTACGGACTTTTTACAGACGCGCATAACGCCAGATAAGTTGCGCGATGAAATCAATGCGCAGCTCACCGGATGTATTGCAGTTGATACGCGCGAAGATGTTGTTACTATTGAAATGTCGCGACAACTAAACTCATCTGAATTATCAACACTATCTGACATTACAACATCACACGTGCCAGATGTGGCAATTGAGGCAGTTACAATGTTTAAACAGGGTGACGTAATTAAGACAAACATAGGAGACTCCGAGGTTATGCTACAGGTACAATCGGAAACAGAAGTAAATATAAGTAAAACTCCCGGCGTCGGAGAATATAGCTCAATAGCTGCCGCTATATCTAGCCGCGGAATTCAGGGTACTATTTACATTGTGCATCCTGGAGTTTATGTTGAACCGCCGTTTGCCCTGCCTGCATTTGCGTCACTCAGCGCAAAGGGAACTGCAGGAAATACTATCTTGATACCGTCTGATCCGACCGCAAAATTCATTACACTTTCCCCGATGTGTAAAGTGGACAAGTTTTTAATTAGTGGTTCCGAAACTCCTGGCAGTAAAGCCGCGGGAGTAGGAATCTATTTTGATGGTGGAAGCGGAGTTGGCATGTATGCGCTGTTAACTGAGTGTATCATCCGTAACTTCGATACTGGCGTTGAAACCGTTGGTGGTGTTTACGGTGCACACACCCTTCTATTAAATCGCGTACAAGTCGCCGCAACTACAGCACCACTGGCCGTTGGAATATATGTGCATGGTAAGGGTCAACTAATTAGTAATAGCGTTGTAATTTCGGGTGTTCCCGTACCACTGTCGCCGGTAGCACTACCAATCGAAATCGCAGTTAAAGTTTGTGATCCCGGCACAAAAGCGTCGGTTAATGTTACTAGTATTTACTATTGCGGTACGACCATCCACATAGACAATGATGGTGAGGTTGAAATAACACTATTGACGTCGTCGGACTGTAATAAAAACTTACATATTGGCTCGGTCGGAAGTAAGAGTAAACTGCGCGCGGTAAACTTTAATATGCAGCGCGCGGCCACTCACGATGTTGAGGTATTGGCACAAAATGCACAGATTGACCTAATTGGATCATTTTTAGATGAAACGCGGATAGTAAATAACAATAAAGTTAAAATTAATGCCCAATTCAATGGTACAAAAGGTGGAAAGCATTATCAAACTCTAACTGGCGATGTTCGCATTGGAACTGTAGAAGAGCCGACAAAAACAACATTCGGTGAAGGGCAGTATAACGTTGATAGTTTTACAGTATTGCGTGGGGTTGTAGACCCCAGTACAGCCGCAACTGCAACTGTAACTTCAATAACAGACATCGGCGATGCGGCTAAGTCTGTGTTCGCAGATACCGCGCTGTTGTTTAATGACGTGACCCCAGGGAACTGCCTATTAATTGGAGCAAAACATAAAATTAAAGGTTTGAAAATGCAGATAACTGTTCCGACATCCGGAGGTTCAATCGTAACAGAGTATTGGAATGGTACGTCGTGGGTATCACTCAATGTAATGTATACAAATTCTGACCCATCATCTTACTATGTAACTGAATTTGCAAGCGTTGCTCAAAAATACCATGCGAGATTCGGCGTACATTCTACCACCGACTTTGCACTGTATACGATCGGCGACGCTACATTATATTGGGTCAGATTTAGAATAGTTTCCGCAATCACGGGAAATCCAGAGCTGCAATACGTTAAAATTCACACAAATTCAACTGAAATAAACAAGGATGGTTTCATTGAATACTTTGGCGATAGCCGCCCAATTAGCAAACTCGACTGGGGTATCAATTTAACAGAGCCTGCGAATTCCAGCCCATCTAATCAAGATGTGTATTTGAGTAAGAGTGTATGCGTTGGTAGAGTGGAAAACTACTTTATTAGTGGAGCTAATGACCGTATCGGCCTAAATGAGTTTTTACCGATGGATATAGATACCAGCTTTCCAGTTAAGATAAAGTTTGCCGTAGTTGGCAGTTCAAATACTAACGGTATGGTTACTTTTACGGCTGCATGGACGACAAGTAACGCAGCCCACGCCGTTTACCGGACTGCAGGTGCAGCTCCAAACACAGCAACTAACGAAAAGTCGATAAGTAGCACAATCGCCATTAATTCCGCCAACACTGAATATCGCGGAGAATTGGAAATAGACCTACAAAATGTAAATGCAAATGCGTCCGACGGTAATCCAGACTTATTGTGGCTTTCGATAACGAGACCTAACGATACATATACGGGCAATGTAGCTGTAGTGCAAATGGGTGTCTTTTACGTTAAGTGGCGCGACGGCGGCCACCTATCAAGCTATTGATTATAATGCACAATTTGCAAAAAAATATTGATTGTGTTTACATTATATATTTTTTATGATTTGTATCTTGTATTCGCGGTATCTTTGCTAGTTTATGCGGTCGAGAATTCGAGCGTTGCTCCCCGGATATCTGGGTTGGACCCTCCTCCTCCGGCCCGACGCACTTGCAGTCGCAAGTAACTATCTGTCCATGTGGCACCATTCACGATCTGAAATGTCTTGATTCCAGTTCCAGATCCAACAAGAACAGTTCCCGTGATCAACACGGTTCCGGCATCATCAATAACCTGAATATCCAAATCGCGAGATCCTGTACCGGGCACCACCCACATAGTGAGAGTGCGCACAACTAGTCCCGAAAAGCGGGAATGGTCGTACGGCATAGTTCCAACGGTACCGTACGAGGCACCACTCGCGGTAATTTGATTAGACGTAAGGCTCACAACCTGAGGGACTGCGGACGCGGTACTTTCAATGGTGATGCTTCCAGCGGCGTTCGTAATGGTGACACCGGTTCCGGCAGTGAGTGTGGTAGCGACAGCCGCTGCGCCGGTAGAGCCGATAAACAGCTGACCGTCAGTGAGAGCGGCACTTTCAACAATAGCGCCTGCACTCGAAACCATAAATCGGTCATTGTTAAGTCCGGCGCTAGAGTTCGTACCACCGTTGACGATCGGCAACACACCTGAAACTTGCGTCGCAAGGGCAATATCTCCAGTGACGATTTGCTTAGTACCGTTGAGTTGCAGCGGCTTGTTTGCAGTGAGGCCAGCCTGATTAAGCGTAGTAACTGCGGTAAATGTCTTTGCGCCTCCGATCGTCTGCACACCGGCAGTCATCACAAATTGACTCAAATCCGCAACTTCCGGGATAGAATACGTACGGGAACTGGCAGGCGCAACAGCGCTGATAGTAACCGTGTTTGTTGTACCGAGCACAAGCTGGTTAGTGGCCGAGGTAAGGTTCAATGACGCAAATGTGGGTGAGCTGCTCAGCGCAATGTCTTGGGGAAGAGAAAGCGTGATGCTACCGGCTCCGTTCGTCACGATTACCTGGTTGGTAGTTCCTGTAATGTTGGCAACAATAGGCGCGGCTGCAGTACTTCCAATCAACAACTGCCCGTTAGACAACGCGGCGGCCTCAACAATCGAACCCGCGCTGGAAACCATAACTCGGTTACTGCTCAATGCGGTGCTGGAATTGGTACCGCCGGACACGATAGGAAGAATTCCAGAAACATCCGCGGTGAGCGACACCGCGCTCCAAGATGGGACGGCTCCTCCATGCAACACTTGAGTTGCAGTTCCTGCAGCGGTACTCGCAAGGGACGTAGTCGAGTCAGCATACAAGATTGAACCCGTAGCGGTGTACGAGGTAAGCCCAGTTCCTCCAAGGGTCGGTGAGACGGGGGAAATCAACGTAAACTGGTTACCAGTGAGATTCAAGCCAGTACCCGCGGTGTACGTGTTAGTACCGGCAAATTGCGACCATACGACAGTTGATGTTCCAATCACGACATTTGCTGTAGTTTGCACGTATGATGAGCTTGCGTGGGTGGAGCCTTCAGTCACGTAGATAGCTGCGCTATTAAGCTCGTTGTCCGGTTGATTGTCGGCGTCAGCGGAACGAGTAAGCACCCAGTTGGTAGAAATTGAACCAATATTCGTTACAGTATAAATACCATTTTGCAGTTGGGCGGTTTGATCCTTTACAAGAACACGATCGCCGACGACGAGCACTTCACCGTCGAGCGATAAGATCGCCTGCGCGCCGGCATTTGTCAGTGTGGCTCCAACACCTCCAGTGCCGTTATCGTACGTAACTGTGCGGTTAGCAGTAGTTGCAATTCGAGCGGCCTGCTTCCATGAAAGACCGGCAATTGCTTCATCAACGTACTGCTTTGTGGCGGCATCACCATTAGCTGTGGGTGCTGCAAGTCCACTAAATTTTCCCCCAGAAAACGTCACCCCTGTCGACCATGTGGGTGTTCCGGCACCCCCACTGACAAGCAAGTTTCCTACCACTCCAGCGGCGGAGCTTGCAATAGGTGACGTGCCATTACCATAGAGAATGCCTCCCGCGCCAAACGAAGTAGCGCCAGTTCCTCCAAAGCCGACAGCAACAGTAGATCCCTGCCAGGTACCGGTGGTAATGGTGCCAACGGTCGCAAGCACAGCTGCGGTTGTTAGGCTCGGCAACGACACAACGGCATCTGTAATTACGAGACCGGTTGTCGGCAGAGTAATGTTTGTAGCAGCGGTGGTGTTCAGAGTGAGAGTATTTGCGCCGACAGTGGTGAGGTTTCCACTGAGCGTAATCGTAGAGGTTGCGTTGTTAACCCCAGTTCCACCATAAGCAGGTGCAAGAATGGACCCGTTCCATACACCGGTTGTAATAGTTCCGACAGAGCTCAAGTTGGACAAAGTAGCAACATTATCACCGATAACGTTAATTGATTCATCGGGAAATGTATATTCGCGGTCGGCGGTGCCAACGGGAAGAACAATAGTCGACGTAAATCCGCTGGGGCGCAACATTGCGAGATTATCCAGTTCCGAATACACAATGATACCGCTTAGCGGTACGTCCGTTGGCGCAACCCCATCAAGAAGTTGAACCGCCAACGGGTTAATCACGGCATCAAATCCAACAGTTTGAAACGACATTGTAGATATACTATACTTATATAGTATAAAATTATACTAAAAAATAAAGGTTTTTATACCGTTGCACAATCAAAACGTTTGCGATATAACGGTAAAATGACCGCACCAATTGATTGTCTTCCCCGCAACTCCATTTACGCGCACAATGATATTTATTCCATTTGCCAACACGGTAACTGTGGCTGCCGACAATCCAGCATCCGTTGATTGTGCAACGATTATTGAATTTTGAACTGTAGTGGCTCCCAATAGGTTTTTACCGCGATTAAAGATACTAAATAGTAATCCGTCCGCGCCAGATCCTGCAGTGATTTCACTTTTCAGATAATATGACGTTCCAGAGGGACCGCTGCTCGTAGGTAGAAATAGTATATCTTCAGTATCGGTACCAACAGTAACCACATTAACTGTACGTTGTATTGTTTGCCCTCCTGGTAAACCTCCGTTATAAATCACAGCATTCATTACTACGTCCGTGGTCATTATTACATTTCCCGTAGGTGATAGGGTAAGATCACCAGGGGACGTTATGGATGGAGTTGATACGGCTTGAACGGCTACACCCCCGACAGAGTCTCGCTGCACCACAGTATCGGCGGTATCGGCTGTTGCATATATTAAATCAGATGACATAACACCGCCCGAGTTTGTAATAATAAACGGGCCGGCACCCACAGCGCTAAAGTCTTGCCCTGTACCCCCGCGCGTTGAATCAAGCGCCAACACAGTAGTCAGATTACTGCCACTATCAGTTACTGCAACGCTGTCCGGTTGCAATGCAACTCCAATATCTCCTGCTGAAATCGGTCCAATTGACCAAACGCCACCAGTGACTCTCGCAATACCTGTACTCATTGATGTATCCACTCCGACACCACCATACGACGGTGGTAGCTGTGAAAATGACGACAGTAAGCCGGAAACGTCATTCACAACCACAGTATTAGCGGCGGCGGGATCTATGTTTGATCTGCTAATATTGTATACACCTGCACCATCGCCATTGTACGAATCAGAAAAATTAGCACCGTAAAAGACACGACTGGACATCACTGTATATATTGGTACCAGTATATAGTATAGTATATAAATTGCACTGTATATAATGGCACTGTATATAATGGCACTGATTACAATCAATACAATTGCCGTGTAATAGTTGCAACTGCCCGCCATTTGATTGTGTCCGCGGTAGTGTTACTTACAATAACGCTGATGTTGGTGCCGGCCGGTTGGATTGCAACTGAACAATTTGCTGTTGCGGGATCTCTGCTAGATTCTGTTCCTAGTGTGACAACATACAATGTATTGCCGTTGTTTTTCGCCCGAACGGTCAGTATAAAACTTCCACTGGACAGATTGTCCGTTATGTTTGCACATGTGACGTCGATTGTAATCGTATACGCGCTGTTCAGCACAGTTGGCAGATTTATCGCAGATGTAGATGCTGCACCGGTTGTTGTAACTGTCGGACCTATTGACTCGTAGCGATTAGGATCGGCGCTAAATCCGCCGACATTGATTAGTGTTTTTCCCGAAAAATCAACTGCTGGACCATCGGGATTAAGAACAAGATTACTGCCCGTCGGTGTTGTGATGGGAACGGTAACCAATAGTGTATTGTTTATTACCACTTTATTTGCACCCGCAACTGCAATTGCAACTGCACCGCCGGCGTCTCTATAAATTCCAGTGCCGGGAGCGTTTATGAATGCAATTGATGGGGCGCTAACGTTTCCGTCCGGGAAACGGATACCGTGAGCAAGCTGCAATGGTGTTTTGATAATGCCGCGTATGTAAGCATCTCCAGCAATCATTAATTTTGTACCGGATATTACGGGTAACTTAATTCCATTGATTTGACGATCGCCTCCGGGAGTGGACTGTTGAAATACACTTGTTAACTCGGAGACAGTCAATACATTTAAGTCGTTGGATTCACGTGACCCGGACGGCGGAGCAATAACAGGTACGGCCCCACTTCGCATTTTCAGGTTTGGTACTTTAATACCACAAAATGGCCACTCTATATATTATCACTATATATAACTTTACTATATATAACTCTACCTGCAACTATACCTGCAACTATACCTGCAACTATACCTGCAACTCCACCTACAACTTTATCCGCAACTTCACCTACAACTTTATCCGCAACTTCACCTACAACTTTATCTGCAACTCTATCTGCAACTATACCTGTAACTTCACCTAAAATTTCTTAAATATGCAAGTTGGCCTGTAAACCAACCCTGACTCAGGATCGTTTACTTTTTCACACACTGCCTTGAATTCAAGATCTTTCTTTTCCAGAGTTTCACTTGACTGTAAGTGGATATAGTTTAGAATCCGCAATTTATCGGGGCTATCTTTAAACATTTCCTCAACAATTTTGTAGATAAAATGTGGGTAATATGGAAGATTACCGCCTTCCGGGTGTAGAAGCTCATATACATTCATGGCCCTGATAAATCGTAGTTGTAGAGATTGTACTTCAGAATACGAAAACACAGGCGGAGGTTCACCGCCAAGAGTTTTGATTAGCAGTGGGATATGGTCATTCAGGTAAGTAGATGACACTTCGCTTGATTTCAATATGCTACGCATCAGTTCGTATGTTAACTCGGTGCGAATATACCCATCTCTCTTCATCACACGGCGTATTTTTTCAATTACCTCAACCTCAAATGTAAACGGTTCAATTGCCTGTATCCTGTCCATCCAATATTTTAGGTGCCTTAAGATTTCCTGACCAGTGTTTTTTGCACGGGATATAATGGCATCCTGTATAACGCTACCGACTATACTATGCGTTAGATTACAATCTAAACACCGCATTTCGGCAGTTTCATATATAGATTCATAATTACCACCACATTCACACTGCTCTTCTTCTTCTTTCTCCAAGTATTCCGAAATCTTAATTTTATCCGCGACATTACACATGTCCATCGCTTCACGTAAAATAGACATTAATGTGGCTGACTTACCTACTTTACTACTTACCGTACCTACTTTACCACCTACTTTACCTACCTTGCCACTTACCTTACCTACTTTACCTCCTACTTTACCTCCTACCTTACCACCTACTTTACCACCTACTTTACCTACCTTACCCGCCTTACCACTCGACTTGCCAAATTTACAGTGTATAGACAAATTGTTTTTCTTGCATATCTCTGCAATTTGCTCATCTAGTTGCCATATTAATTCATTTAATTTTCCGCATATATTTTCTGATGCGATTATACGATAGTATGTTTTTGTGCTTTTTTCTTGACAAAGTACATTAGCAACCGATAGATTATAGTTTTCGTCAAGTTCATCTGCAGTCTCATTAATACAAACTACCGTAATTGAATATGGCAAAAGCATGGTTGCGATTTGTCGTATCATATCTATTTTTTCTATTACTCGAGCATGTGTGTTTTCTATAGTACTGTACATTGTGTGTGTATGTTATGTATGTTATGTGTACTGTGTCCTGTGATTATATATTGGACGTTGTATGTCTATATTATTATCTACATAGGTGAACGCACATACTCACATATTAAAATGAACGTCGACGAACTTCGTGAACTATCCGCAAAGCTCGCTGACGAGCCCGAGCACATTAATAACCTTACCGATGAGCAGGCAATTGATTTGCAAAAGTACCTGAATCCTCTTGGAAATGTTGTTTCCAGTGACCGCGAATACGCAAATGTCTCTATCATGAACTGGAAGGAAGCGTATATGAAAAAGTTAATGATGACTTCACTGACCGGCTACATTTACAGATTGCAAAATGAATACGAGCCAACTGCGGAAATCAAGTATCTTGAGGATCGACTCGATGCCGCGTGTGTCGGAAAGACTGAATCGGAAGTAACTGCACTGCGCGCAGACCACACAAAGTATGTTGCTACACTCACAAAGACAACCCGTGGAGTCATTAAGAAGTTTCTCGATCGTAACTTTGAGTATAACCCGGATATGCACTTGCGAAGCGCAAAGTCAACAAACCCAACAGATCCCGAACGTGATCCGGGCGCAATCGCTCGCGCATGTGAAACTGCAGGACGCGCTCCCGCCATCGAGGCAAAATTATCGGCTAAGCCCGAAGCTATGTATTCGTATCTGCGCTCAAATATGCTTAACTCATACCAGCTAACTGTACAGTCGGCGGCTGAAGTGAAATCGTCGCTCAACGTACTTCTTGACACCGAACTTTCTCCTGCAGATAAGCACGGAATCTTGCTTAAAAAGTATAAGGGTATCGTTGATATTGCCACGGATATGAAAAAGATTGCAGAGCCTCTATCCACTGCAGATACGCTTGCCGCATGGAATGTTGAGACACCGATTGATGCGTTCCATCAGTACGACCGATACGTAACGAATCATTATGAACAACTTCGCGAAGTTTGCGCATCTGTATACAACGAGAAGCCCGACATTGAGTTCTCTATCGCGTACTACAAATCGTTTGAAACTCCCGAAGATGCAGCGTCTCACCGCAATCAGCATGAGTCGGACTTTCGCGCTGAAGTTCTTACTATTGAGAATGCCGGTATTACCCTACTTGGACCATTTAAGGAGAATCGTGGCCGAGTCGAGTTTTACAACAAGAACACTGAAATCATGAAGCGCATGATGACTCAAATGGAGTCTGATCACAAGCTTGGAAAGGATTTGATGGAAAAGAAGGTAAAGAAGGCAAAGAAGCGCAATATTGAGCGCGAAGGTCCCGATGACCCAGGTCTTGCCGCATACTCAAAGGCAATGAATACTGTTCAAGAGCTCGGCGCAAAGAAGGTGCTGACTCGCGAAGAACATGAAAAGCTAAAGGCTGCCAACACCGTACGTGAAGACGCCGAGATCCCCGACGACGCGATTCAGGTTGATATGTTTACTCCAGTTACAAACGAAGACGGCGAAACCACACTGGAAAAGAACCTGTTTTACTCGCAGGCAGAAACGCCACTTCATCTCCAAGACGATTCAGAGTTCGGTGAAAAGTATCAACCGGCGCGCACTGGATCCCTGAAGGCCGCATATACCACAAAAAAGATTGTAAGCAAGACCGGCGAAACCAAGACGATCAAGACTGTACTGTAACACGGTAACATCACACATTTAGTACTTTCGTTAACACACAATGACAATATAACATCCGTTACCAATAACATACATTAACGATATATTTTTTGTCCGCGGTGGGCAAAATAAAAATTGAATATTGCATGTGGATTATATTGAAGTTGCGGGCAAGAAATGTACACGCCATTGGAAACGCGCGACAATAGCGAATGCAAACTATACACCCGCCAACACTTAGAGAGTTTTCGCCTACCATTTTACAAGAAAAAAGTTACGTGTTGTATTCCAACAATCGGATACAAATATCGGATCTTAACCGACGATGCGCTGAGGAGTACCCACAGTACTAACAGTATCCACAGTACTAACAGTATCCACAATACTTTAAAAATCACGGTTGGTACAATAGAGGTCGAATCAAACTACGCATTTCCTGATTATATGTTGACTTTAGAGAATCTTCCTCGTATATGCGCTTCCATGATATCATGTACGCGGTTATTGTCACCTATCGTCGATTTAGAAGCTCCCTTTTCATATACGGAAGTTGCAGTATATTATCTATTGCATTACAACTGGAACATATCGTCTTTTAAAATCGTAGAGCTCCTCTTTAGAACGTTAGTTGGAGAAGACCAGTACGTTACAACCACTGCAGATGTTTGTGTTAGATTTAAAGACTTGTTAGGAAGTGCACATTCGTTTGATATGAGATTATGTGATTTCTATTATCTAGTTGACCATCCGCAAATAACAGTGCCTGATATGTCACCGTATTTAGAAAAATTCATGGAACACCAGTGTGCGCATTATTTTAACCAAGGAGTCCTTTATACCTTATGCAACCGCGCAAAACTAACACCCACTGAAATAAATTACGTATTTGGAGTATATAAATTACAACGTACAACAACCCGTACATCAACCCGTACAACAAACCATACAACAAACCATACGCAACAAAAGATAGACTACAATACTCTACCAACAACAATTAGAGAAAAAATAAATAGTATTAACATTGAACTGTTTGCTGCGGTTATAGATAGTGGCGAGAGTGGTGAAAGTTGATAGATTGCGCTATTTAAACGCATGTACAAATGGGTTATTAGAGGACACCCGGCCGGCTTCTGCTTCACTTGCACGCGCAAAGTCCCATAATATTTGATTGCAGAACCTAAAGTCTTTTCGCTGTACTGCAACAAACTTGTAGAATTTTTTCTCGTGTCTCACCCACGCTAGTTTTTGATGGGCTACACCACCGCCAAACACCTGTTTTAAACACGATCTTGCCCGATTTTGATCATCTTTATCTAGATTGGTACTCACACGTGTAAAATATGCAAGCGCACATGACTGTTCGGTAAATATAGAAATTGACGCATTCTTTTTTAACTCTGCGTCCAGTGACTTATCTGTATGACACGCGATAATTGCAGTAATCTTTGCATGTCGACCTTGATAAAACAGCTTTTGCATCACGGATGTATTTCTGTGTTTCTTGATCAAGTCCGTACAATCATCAAAGATTAATACCATTCGGGGGTTGACATCATGATATTTATAGCAGAACGCTTCTTCCTTGCTTAATTCTAACCTTGAAATAATATCATCATTTGCTTTAATAATTTGCTTATAAACTCGGATTTTAAGACCGTCGCAATCTTCTTGCATTTTTGTAATTTGCGCATCATCGGCATCTGCAACATGTTCTCGCATCTTACAATCTATGATCCGAAGTGTAGCATCTGCAGAGCTGCGAATATTAGATGGTACTTTACGGTAAAGCGAATGTAGCACCGCAAGTGCATTACTGCGTGTATACATAGCAACAAGAGCCTCCTGTCGTAGCCAAATATCATCAAGTATTTTCTCAGACATAGTATAGTGAATAAAGGGCGCGGGAATCACTCCATTGTCGTAGGTATGGTTTTGGCGATCGGTTGGCGAAAATACCATTGCCTGGTCAATATGTTTTTTAAGTGCATGTAGAATGTCAACTATCAGAACTGACTTTCCTGTTCCAGATTCTCCGTATATAACTGTAGTTTTATCTAAGAATTTGTCCGAAGAGGATATAATATCAAGATCGTAAACGTCTGACATCATACTTATAATGCAGTGCCGACTCTGTCAACGCTGTGCCGACTCTGTCACCACAACAATCGCAGCAGTCACAAAATCAGAGTATATACCCTAACATACACATTTCTAGTAGAAAAAAATGTGTTTATATTGTATATGTTGAGGATATGTTGAGGATACATACTCCGAGTACAGCTCGTGCAGTCTATTTACGCTCCGGTACAGGTACAACTTCCTCTCTCGGATGATACTGTGTGTCCATCAACGCGGCGCTATTTTTCAGTTTTATCTTCTCAGATGCATTAGCAGACAAGACTTTGTTGTGCACCAACATAACTCCAGTTATGGCCATAAACATCCAGAATCCCGCGCGCAGTGTTATGACAGGTAAAGATTCTTCAGTTTCGGCGTCCCTGAATACAATCAATATAATAAAACATAATACTATTGTGATTACGAGTGCGGTAATGATAGGGTTTGATGCAATCCACAGTATAGACGGCGACTCTAGAATAGAATCTACCATCCCATTAACAAAATCACCAATATCAAAACCCATTACGATGGCGTATTACGCTGGTGTATTACGCTGTTGTATTACGCTGTTGTATTGCGCCTATAGTTTACAGTGGAATTTATGTGGACGCGGATACTTACAGACCAACCTACATACAAACCAAACTACAATAACATAATCGCGCAAGTTAATTTCCAAAACCCGGATCATCATCAATTTGCATATGTGTTTGCGTGGGTGTTTGTGTGGGTGTTTGCGCACGCAAGATTCTTTTGTTTAACTGTTCCTGTTGCAATCTGTGTGTGACTTCTTCACTATCTTCACTATCTTCACTTTCCTCACCAATGTTGTCTGTAGAGTCAACTGTAGCGTCAACTGTAGCGTCAACTGTAGCGTCAATATTATCGACGACATCAGGTGACGTATTATCTGAGAATTCGCTAAAATTGATGCGATAATCTCTCGCAATGGGTTGTGGTGTATGTTGTGTCTGCTGAGTACGCTGCTGAGTACGCTGTGTCTGCTGTGTCTGCAGTGGTGTCTGCTGAGTACGCTGTGGTGTATGTTGTGTCTGCTGAGTATGATGTGTATGTTGTGTCTGCTGTGGCGTATGCTGCGTACGCTGTCGTGTTCGCACTGGTGGCTGTATTTGCACTGGCATATGCATAGTCTGCACAGTCTGCACTGGCGTATGCGTAGTCTGCACGGTCTGCAGCTGCGCTTTTAGATTTGAGATTATTTCGTCGCGGGAATTTATCTGTTTTAGTGTCGCGGATAACATTGCAACTGCGCGGTCGCGGTCTGTTTCTGCACTTACTCGCTTAGCAATTTCTTCATTATGTGACTGCTTCAACTTATCAAAGATTGTCCGACTAATCGTATTGTTTCCGTTAGATCGGCTAATTTGACCAACAAACTTTGCATAATATTCTTCTCGGATGTTTGTAAAAATACCAACCATTTCATCTTGCAATAGTGTAACGTTTGCGGTATTAAGATGATCGTCAATCACAACAGCTAGCGTTTTTTGTTGTAACACCGCGTTAGCTAGTGACTTGACGGAACGCAGCGTGATGTCATGTAATGTTGTATTTTTGTTTTTGTTTGAGAAATCGGAATAATACTCTGGGGGAATGAACGATGCCAATATGCGATCTTCTAGGTCAGCTAATGACAGGGTGTTGTACCCTGTGGAATGTTGATAAAACTCATGCATTTTTGTAATAATTTTTGTATATAGCTTAGGCTGATCACTAATCCCTTGAACATACGAAATAATATTGTTACGGTATGCATCAGTAAGAGAATTTGAGGTGCCGTTTGTCAATCTTGTCTTTGCGTTAAGGTATAAATCATTATAGAATACATTGACAAAGTAACTCCCGAATCTGTCAAACTCAGTTAAAATTTTAGGATCATAATTCTGCATGATCAAAATCAATAGCTATAATGTTAATACAATACAAGTCAAATAGGAAAAAATATGTTACAGTGTACTCTCGCTTACACTTCACAGCATACACTCTGCATACACTCTGCATACACTTCTCTGCATACACGCAACCGCATTGTTACGGTTGACAACATACACGCAACCGCGGCTACACTTAACCGTTGATATCATCGATATCGTTATCTCGCGTGATGCTTCGCTGCATATACTTTGAACCCATTGGTGCGATATGACGTTCTTTCGTGTGATTCTTTCCCAATTTAGTTGTTCCTTCCACGTCTTTTTCAGCCGCCACAGCCGACTTATTTTGAGTCTTTCGCACTTGTGAGTTATCGCTTTCCTTTTTAAAGTCGTGGCCGCCGGTAACAGTCTTACGATGCACGCGCGACTTTAACGCGCGTTTGTAGTTTACTGTTTTCTGCTGCTCGCCGTAGTCACCATCGTCTGTCGTATCAAGTTTACTTCCATGAACATTAACTACGGACACACTACGTTTTACAGCTACAGTTGCAGTGTCTGAAATATGTGGGGCTTTTGCATCTGTAGCAACATGTTTCTTAATCTTAGAAAAATCCTTATCTCCACTCACGGCCTTATATATCAACTCGGTGTTATGTAGATGATGGGACGGCGTTGAATGATCGGTAGTAAACACAGTTCCCTGATGAGCACGACGCTTCTGTGCTGCCTGTTTACGCGATTGTGTCATATCACCTTCTTTAAACTTCGTGTCCTGCGACTGCGATTCCATAAGAACCATCAGATCGCGATACGGGCCAGTTTTACGGGTTTGTGTGCCAGAACTTGCGTCCATATCCGCGTCGGTGGTACCTCTGCATAAGTGGGACATAAGTAGACCCGCAGCCTTATGCGATTGGCTTCTGTACGTAATATTGTCATCGTTGTCTTCAAACTTTCCGTCCGTATGCGACTGCGCAGTCGCATTGGCGGTGGTTGACGTCTTACGTTTACGATGCTGCGAATATAAAGCAACCTGGTAATCTTGGTCTGCTGTTTCATCTCGCCATTCCCGCGAATCGCGGATAATCTGCTTTGCAATAATATTTGCGCGCCGTTGCGGATTAAGTGAATAATCTCGCAGATAATCTCCATACGACTGCACTAGAACCTGTTTTGTAACATCGGATTTATTATTATAACTGCGACGCATACCTTCGCGCCGACCATCTATTTGCCGACTGAATACCTTTAAACGTTCGCGGCGAATCTTAAAAACTTTTTGATTGTCTGCAATCACCTTTGCTTCACTGCGGCCACCTCCCGTGATATGTTCGGCGGAATCGGACGTAAACCGCTTAAAACGCATTCTGGCCTGTTGTTGTTTAGTTAGTTCTTTCATGTCTGGCCCCACGTTTATACCGCGTGGATCTCTGTCTTCAGGTCCACCAAAACCATGGAACGACTCAGGTCTCTCATAGTCCGCCTTACCTCGATGTCCATTGGCACGAAGCTCTAGTACTCCATAACTGCGATTTGCGGCACCTCGAGGACGTTCATGCTCCATTAGATTCTGGTCAGGCCCCCAGTTTGTAAGTGTGTTTCTAGCGTAATCGTCATAAAGCTCATCGTCCGGACCCGCGTCGGTTTCTTCAAACTTTTTCATCAGCATGGCGGACGGCATATCACCGTACGGCATCCCAACATCGATAGTAAATTCGGGACTAGATTGTTTTACACGCTGAGTATAATCCATTGTTATCGTTTATATACTATACAAAAAAGATTTTTAAATCCAAATTGCGTACGTGCACTATCAAAACGGCGCACTATCAAAACGGCGCACTATCAAAACGGTATACTATTTACTGTCGTGGCTGAACCAATTCGAGTGGCGCGATCGGTCGAGGTGGCGGTGCTGGCACGTACGAACGTTGCGCATTCACATCATATCCCCGACTAACACCTTTTGCGGCTAGTCCAAACAGGCTGTATGCGATCACACCACCTATAATTGACGGAATGAGCCAACTAATGAAAAATGACGTACGCAGAGAGAACCCAAATATAATGAGTACAATAATTAGAACTGTAAACAAAGCCATGTGAATTGGTAGAAATAGGGGATTCATAATGGGAAACAGCCCTGTAAGAGCTGCGAATCCAACTTGGCCCGCTCCTCCACCGGAAACTCCACCTGCAACTCCACCCGCAGTGACTTCTCTCATAACATCTCCAACTAAACTCATTGTGCGATTGGTACTATACTGTATCGATAATAAAATTAACCGTAAATAAAAAACACCAATTGTAAAAGGTATTAAACTAGCATCTACCACTATACATACCAGGTGATGTCAGAACTAATTATAGATACGAGAGAACGCGCAATCACGCGTCATGCAAATGAACTAAAAAATATCAATCATCGCGTAATTCAAATTACAACTGCAGACTTTGCAATCTGTAAGGACAAGAAAATTGTAATTGCGATTGAACGAAAGACACTTGAAGACTTTGCAGCATCGCTAAAAGACGGTAGATCTGATAATAAGTCTAAGTTAATCGAATTGCGCGAAAAGACAAATTGCAAGTTAATATATATCATCGAAGGTCCAGCATTTCCGGCAGAGAATGCATACTTTGGTAATATTCCATACAAATACATCGAATCTGCGTGTTTTCACTTAATGATACGCGACAACATATCAATTATCAAAACTAGCGACACTCTCGACACGGTTAAAACATTAAAGCGCCTGATGGATAGTTATGACCGTTTAGTCGAGAAAACTAAGACTCCTGGGGCCGGCGCAACTGCAGTCACTACTGCATCCACACCTACGGCAGGTGCATCCACTACTGCACCTACCCTACCTGCACCTACAGCAACTGCACATACAGCAACTGCACATACAGCAACTGCACATACAGCAACTGCACATACAGCAACTGCACCTACAGATACAACCTACGATATCAAAACTCTTCTTACCGCCGTACACGTAAAGTCGGATCACGAAATCTGTAGACAAATGTGGAGTGTATTTGGAGGTATCTCGGTTGAGTCTGCCGATGATTATAATTACAAATACGCGATACTAGATGTTGTATACTGCATACCGCGGGCAGAAATCCTTGCACATAGAATGAAATCCGGCCGCAAGATATCAAAAAAAGCAATTGCATCTCTTACAGCAATTAATTCCATAACCGAATATAAACTATTGTCTGCAGTGCCTGGGGTGTCAGTTGCAAGCGCAAAGGAAATTGTATCTGAACGATCACTCTCTCAGTTTCTATCATATAGCATCGAAGGTATGTCAATGTGTAGAGTCGGTAAAAAGTGCCTGGGTAAAGAACGAGCCGCAAGAATAAAACGATTATTCGAGTATAAGTTTGGAGATGTGGGTGCGGTTGCGCCAGCAGATGCACCTGCAGTTGCACCTGCAGTTGCGGTTGCAGCACCTGCAGTTGCAGATGCAGTTGCGGTAATAAATGCAAAGAGAAAAAAGAAAACTAATTAGAAATCTGTTTCTAATATACATATACATAATGGAAGCGCAAACTACAACTCAAACGACAGTCGAGACTTCGCCTGTAGTCTCTCCGCGTACAGATTCGCTGTCTAGAGCAGTCGCTCTCAAATCAGCAGATGTCGCCGAAGATGTATTCACCGACGATATTCAGGAGCTGTATGACGATATCAGTGCGCAGCTTCGTAGGGTGATTGGTAAGGAGAAGTTTGGCATGCAACATCTTGGTATGATGATGAACATTACAACTCAAACGGTCCAAAGATTTGTAAAAGTCAGCAGTCTATCTATGACCGGACCTGAGAAAAAAAGTATTGCAATTCGTGTCATTAAACACGTTCTCACTGATTTCAAGAACAGTGGGCAGATTCCGGAAGAGTATTATCTTCAAATTATGATCGGCATTGATGCAGTTGGACCAGTTATGATCGATCTCGTTGTGGAAGTATGGAAGAAAGCATCGTCGGTTATCTCAGACGTTTCCGAGAACGGATGTTCTGGATGCGGCAAGCGAAACTGTTGCGTGCAGTAAGGTACATATACATACATACCCAACTTACATACGTGTACATACCCAGCTTACCTAACTTACACTACCTAACTTACCATACACATCAATCAATACCGTTAAACTCTACTCGTATAACAGATCCGCCATCCTCATCTGGGTATTCTTCCATATCGAAGCCGTCGAGTGACATTACGTTTTCTGCGCCCTCTTCATCGTCGGACGGACTTTCTTTTTCTTCCAGCTGTACAGTGTCGCTTTTGAAATCTCCAAATATTTGAGTATAGCTGAAAACCCCGGGAATAGTCAATAGTTCATCATATCTGAATATTTTTTTCACGATATATGCTGTAAATACTTTAAGTATCTGCGCGGTTGGAGATGTTGGGGATACCGCAGATACTGGAGATGCTGGTGATACCGCAATATCTAACAATGATATAGTAACCCGACAGAACTCTTCGATCACAAATAGTACAACGTCGCGGGGTTTCAGATTCATTTTAGCTGCAAATAACCGTGCAGCCCAGTCGCCAGTGATATCTGGTAGTTTTATGCTTGCGAGATGATGTTTTAACGGTCCCAATGCGATTGAGAGTGGTTGATATGGCTTCAGGTCCATCCAATATAGGCGCAATTTAGCATACTCTACAAAATACACCCGCATGTAAGCATCCAGCATATATACGCGACGATTATGCGTATCGTCTTCTTCCATAGGAATATACTTTGATGCGACATCCGCATATTCTACGTGTTCAGTCGCTCCCATCGAAGTTACTACGTTCAACTTTACTCCCATACGTGCGGCAAATGATGTGATAATAGAGAAGTTATGGATCCAAGTTGGCGCGGGTGGTATAACTGGAGCGGATACTATGGTTGGCGCATCCATAGAATCGATCTGTTTACGGTCTTCAAAGTACTTTTTTTTATGTTTGCGAAAATACAACATACGCGCGCTAGAATCCAGTCCATAAGAATAACCACACTTCACGCACGGGTCGCCTTCATGCATTGATTCAACAGGACATCTCTCGGCGTAAAACATGAATAATGAGTCAATTAGTGACAGTGACCGCAAACTTTCATGTATTTTATCTTCCGATAGTAAGTGCGTTTCCGACCGCAAAATGCCACACGTACTGCACTTAGAGTCAAGTAATATAATACTCATACCCGATTCGCGCATGTCCGCAATCTCCTGGGCAGAGTGTGCTGTTGCAGCGCTGCCACCACGAATGCCACCCTTAATGTTACTGCTGCCACTACTACCCTTATTGCCACTACTCTTGCCACTACTCTTAACGAGCCATCGATCAAACTTATGCGGTTTTCCTGATTCATCGAATATGCGAGAATATAGAACTTCTCGTTTCCTACTTACATGGGGCCGGTAAATGCTTCCGTACGGAGTGTGATTAGCGGGTATGAATTTTCGGGTTATGTGAAATTCCTTTTCACCTGAGTAGTGTGTGTTTTTTGATACGCTATTCATTTGAGCAAATATTTGCTTTACGGTCGGATCATTTGTTTTTCCGATAATATCAATGAATTCTATACCTGCGACCTTACCTACCTTACCTACCTTACTAGCCTTACTAGCCTTCTTAGCTGCCTTCTTACCTGTAGACTCGGCAATTACTCCCAATTTCTTTAGTACTCGCTTCTCCGCTCGATGGTATGGTATATTTTGGGCATGTGCAGTCCACCATACCATTACTTTGAATATCGGATCCAAATCAAATTCATCGTATCTAGTCTCTTCCTGGATAGAAATGGTATCTAACTGTTTATAAGCTGTGATAATACCATTCTTAATTACATCCGGCGTCATTTTAACAACCTTCATTGGATTTTGCATACTCGAAATTACGATTTCAATTGCCTTACGCAGTGTATCTGCGAGATTAGGGGTTCCGAACTGTAAGCCTTCAGACCGCATTCGAATCATTTGTGCAAATGCGTACAGCGCTATAAAAATGCGCTTTTTTGCGTGCAATTCTTCCATGGTGACGGTCTTTGATTTTGTAATAAGACGTTCCAAGTCGTAAATATGAGGATAAATCGCATCACGGATAGCAGAAATCATATTTTTTACATTAACGTACACTCCGATAGTGAAATATTTTAACGTGTATGTGATTTCCGACCAGATAAAATCCAACAGTTCCTTGTCGCGATTAGCCATTACATCAATTCCTTCGGTCGTGTCCATTTCTTCTAGATTATTCATCGTCTCACCACACACTTTACAATATGTGTTATCAACGATATAATCATATAACATCGACCGTATCATTGCCGGCGACTTGGACTCGCTACGAGCCTTCGTTAGTTTTAAAACATGGTCGCATATAAGCGGTTGATCGCATACGTTACATGTATGCAATGGTCCGGTCCGCGGTTTCATATACTTTGAAACCTCACTAAGACCTCCAATCATCGCACCGGTGAACTTTGCATTTCGCAATCTACGTATCATAGTCTTATGTGGGCACGGTTTTCCAACCGACTCAAAACTGCGAACAAACGCATTATACTCTGCAGTTAGCTGCGAAAACTGCTTAGACTTTAACTCACTTTCAATCATGGCAACCGTTAATCTTCTACCTGGCGTTTTCAGTAAATTTTTTAGCTTTATATACTCGGTTGGGAATCTGCGCTGAATAATAGAATACATTACGCTGATTTTCATATCTATTTCTATCTGCGCTAGGTATCGCACCCTTTGAAATTCCGCTTTCAGTAGATTGTTTTTGTATGTGGAGATTAAATTACGAGTCTTAGAGGAATCGGCGCCGGCTAGCAGTCCACTGTAATAGATTCTATCAAGTCCCACCACAAATGTCGACCTGGAGTCAAGTAATGCTCCACCGTACGGTGCGCCTATCTTGAAGGTTGACTTAAATGGCGCGAGAGTGCGGTTATATTCAGTGTATGGCTTGTACTGAATATACGGCATCATTGCGGCGATAGTAGCAAGAGTACCTTTTTGAAAATCAACACTGTACAGCAAAACATCACTATCAAAACAACCATTATCGATCAAAGGTTTAGCAATGTAGTTTGAAAATGGCTGTTTCTTCACATATACATATCCTTTCAACCGTACACGCTCAATAACCAGGCGAGTCCGTGTGCGGTCTACACTACCTGCGCTACCTACACTACCTACGCTACCTACGCTACCATCAATGAAAGAAAGTAATGGAAATTCAAACTGCATCATTTTAGTATTGAGGATACCGCGTATATTTTTATCGTTAGCCGCGGATGTAGTAGCCACATCGTTACCCGTAGGTTCACCCGTAACTGAGTTTTTAATATTTCGTGTACTGACATAGTTGACATCGTTTGACGTTAGTTTGTTTTTCTTCAACCTACGTGTTTTTCCGCCATTATAACCGTAACTGCCATCATAACCTACACCGTCCCCTATACCGTCCCCTATACCGTCCCCTATACCGTCCCCTATACCGTCCCCTACATCACAACGTACATCATAACGTACATCATAACGTACACCATCCCCTACATCATAACCACCCGTCGTATCCGAAACCGTTGTAGTCACCACGGGTATAATGGCGGGGTTCATCCAGTAGTTGGAAAAGTTTGCTGTACCGTGGTTGGAATTGTATAGAGTTTTAGAATATCTTACTGATTCAATCAGGTCAAATCGTTCATCTCTAATTTCCACGGTGTACATTTCCTTAAAATCCATTATGCTGCTCAAGGGTAGCAGGTCAGATAGCCCGTGCAGCGATTGGTCAAGTTCTTCATCATTCAGAAATCTATCAGTGTTTTTGACTACATTGATTTTCATTATTTAGGTGTAGATTATCTACCAACGTACTTTATATCTGTAGTTGGTATATTTCTATTACGTTATATTTGGTCTCGCGAGTATATCTCCAGTATGGCATACGAGTAAAATTGAATTGAACACTGTGTTAATATACATCTATATACTCACTTCATAATGGCCAGTCGATGGAACAAACGCCCTTCTAAGCGCCCGACGCAAAACAACCGTAACCGTAGTGGACCCCCCACAAATGGCCGTCCTAGCAACGCTAACCGCGACACTCCTAGATTTCGATCTCTGACTGAATTTCTATCATATATTCGCAAGAACCTAGTAAATGTTGATGCCGGTACCGCAATTGGCGAAATCACAAAACTTGTCGGGAGACAAGTAAATGTTCGATATGAGACAGTAACAACCGATGCACCGTTTCCCGCCGATCCCACTGCATCACATAAGTATTTTAAACATCTCGCAGACAAAAACATCTCGCGGATAATTCTATGCTCTAAGAAAGACGCACACGCTAATCAGTTTGAAAGAGAATTGAGTGGTGTAGTACTGCAATATCCTACATGGGAAGTCTTAAGCTTGCCTCCTCAGTCATTTGCACCCGCGAAACGCAGTGTTATTTGCAAAAATATCTCAAAGTACCGAATTTATGCTATCGAAGACGGTACGGTATTGACATTGTACAATTATCAATCAAAATGGGTACTTTCTAGCTCTAACGCATATGATGTAACAAATATGCAGTGGATCAGCGGAATTACGTATGACGCAGCACTTGCAGAACTTGCATCGCAGTTTCCCGAATTCAAGCTTGAATCATTATCGACCACGCGATGCTATACTATTGGAATGCGCCATCATTCTATGCAACCGCTCACTGCGGACACTCAAAAAGTATGGTTTATCTCCGACTGCGATCTGGCGTCAGTTAACTCTGGCGTTATCAAGATCATTCGATCCGGCGACTACATTGGGCTCCCATATCAGCCGATTGTTGAATTTGACGATACGTTGGAACCTGAACAGATCATTGATACTATCGCCCACTACAATAAGACGGCACTTGCCGATTATATGGCAACACAGTCACAATATCACCACTATACCCGCAGTGACAACGGTACAGTAGGTAGTGACGGCAGCGTTGACAGCACAGTCGAGACCCGCGCAGTTACACCTACCATCTGTTACGGGTATATCTTTCGTTCTACCGTAGACAGTATACCGTCGGTAATCTTCCCAAGCGATTTGCTTATGTGGCTCCGTAATAACGTCTATGATATGCCAAAAAAGCGAAAGGACGGCGAGAGATTCATTACGTTTGATAACCGTCGACATTATATTGCGCTGAAAGCGTATCTTAACCCGGAATCCAAGTATCAGTTTATTACCATGTTTCCCGATGAACAATCAAAGTACGATTCGTTCAATGTCGAAATTGGCCAGCTTATTCAGCTTGTTATTTCCGAAATGCGCCAGCCTACATATACTACAAACTACATGGTGAGAACAATCCACGGTGTTTTGACTACCGCAAAGATTAGTGTTGCTGATCCGGAAATCTCGCACATCGTAATGGATTTCGCCCGCGATCCGCAATATCTTGAGATGTACTTTAAACATTTAAGTTGCATCCCTAGCGAGGAAAAAGAAAAAACCGAATGGTGAATTTATTAAACAACCTACACACTACATATACACTACAAACATACAATCTACATTTCATATTTATGCATATGAACAACCTAGATTATATTTACAAATAATGTTTTTTTTACGCTGTAAGATATACCCAAGATGGCAGACCGAGACGACGCCGCACTCAAACATTACGCTTCTAGATCCCAGCAGCCAAAGGTGCTTGCTGCAAAGGGAGCGGTTGCACCCCCGCCATCTACAAACATCAACATTACTTTTGATCAGGGATTCGGATCCATTAGTGATGAAATCAGCGACACTCGCTTCCGCTATATGGGAGTTGCCGCCCCTATTTCTCAATACGACCGCATGTACGGTCAACGCACAAAGTTTGGATGCATGGATGAAGGTTTCAATGCGCCTAAGTAAGGTGCAACATAGTGAATCTACATACACTCAACATACGCCAGTGAATCCACTCAGCAAATCCACTCAACATACAACTTTAGCTGCGATCGCGCGCATAACAGTTTCAAGTTTGTCGACGCGACGGCGTAGCTCTTGAATCGACTCTTCTTTTTTATTTAATTCTGAAGTCATTACGGCAATCTCGATATACGCCGCGCGGTCTGGCTTCTTCCATATTTCATCAATTTGATTTATAGTAACAGGAAAGCAGATATTTCCATTTTCTTCCTTGCCGCGAAGCTTAGTTTCAAGAAAAAGTAATCCGTCGGCGTGCGCTTTTACGAAACCTCCTGGCCGAAAGCGCATGTTTTTTGACGCACGGTCAGTGGAAGCGGCTGTACTACCGGTACTGCTACCAACCTTAAAGAACCGTACATGTGAACCTAGCGGAAGATTACCCCACATAGCCCTGGGTACATGAAAGTAGTCCAACATCATATTGTTTATCTCTTCGGGCTTATATTCTCTTCCAATGGTTCGCATAGGAGTAGATAACGACTGGGTAATTTGCTTATCTTTGCGTGGTTGCGTTCGTTGCGGCGATTGTTGCGGCGATTGTTTCCGCTGCGGTGAAACTTTCTCAAATATCTTATCAATCTCGCCGACAGCTTCATTTAAAAAACTTATACCTGCGCGCTCGGGTGTTTTTTCTACTCTTTCATTTGTATAATCTGGCTGTAACGGTGACCGCGTTGGCGTGGTATGTGATTGTGTGGATGTTTGTTTAGGTGTTTGTTTAGGTGTTGTGAGTGTCCGCTTAGGTGTAGGCGTACGGGGTACCACCCTGACTATTCCGTCCATTATATATGGTAGGATATATTGTCTATAATAATCGCACTGTTTTGTATTTGATACAGTAGGCGCCTATGTTACTGTATCAAAACTACAAAAAAAATTGTAGTTTTGATACAGTAACTAAATCTAGCTTATTCATGGTTCAATGTACATTGTAACGGATATATTGTTTATTGTAAACAATCGTATCGTTGTAACGTGTTATTGGGTTATGATATAATGGTAGAGATAATGAAGAGTCACTACAGAATAATTCGTCTTTTTTAATCGTCTTTTTTAATCGTCTTTTTTAATCGTCTTTTTTTAATCGTCTTTTTTAATCGTCTTTGCGGGTTTTTGTATTTAGGGTGACTGTGCGTACGCACTGGCTGTGGCTGGGGTTTCTAGGGTTCAGAATTGGCCACTACCTGATCTAGATTGGGAAGAATTGTCAGTTCTATTCCAAAATCTATTATCCATACTGGAGTAATATTGCATTTGTTTATTTGTTTGTCTTGAGTTTAGGGTTATATATTGTTCCATTGAGAAATTCAGTTTTTAGGTCGGTTTTATGGTTGGTTTTTATGAACACTCTATAATATATACCTTAGAAAGTTAAACGTCTAAATATATAGGGTGTATGTGCCATACCTACGGTAAATAGACCATGGAAACTACGCCCGAAGACAAAAATAGGCAGGTTAGCGAGTTTGCATTGGAAAGTGGACATGATGTATACCGGAGTATGCAAAAAAGCGAAGTCGCTGAACTAGAGGCATTATATGCTAAAAAACGCATAACCGGATACGAATATGGCGGTTATTCAAGATTAGTAAATATATCACTGTTAAAACACAAGTTTACATTCCCGAAGACAAATATTGTTTCCGCGTGTTTTAAATTCGGAAAAATCACAGACGGTATACTGGAGTCATGTAATTTCGGATTTATACACGGGCACTACGATGGAGTATTTACGCCGTTGTCTATTTCCGGTTCGCCTTCACTTATGTCGCAAGACGGTGAATATCGTGGCAGAGTTATAACATTTGACCTGTTTACTATATTATATGAAAAACATCGCAAACCGTTACAGTTTATCGAAAAGATGGTGGTTGACAAAGTTGAGAACGGTGAACTATTGTTGGATTTTGACATTTATGATTCCACTATTGACGGAGCAACCGAATCGGTGAAATCGCTATCCGAGTACATTGAAAATAAACGAGTTATGATTAAACTATATGTTGTTACTTGGCTTGGAGATTTTGTAAATATAACAGACCACACTGAAGAAAACCACATGAATCCAACATATAAGAGTATTATTTATGATCCTGCAGACATAAAATATCTTGACCAGATGAAGAAAAATGTAAGCAATACGCGTATAAATGATATAATAAAGGAATTTAGAGAATATAATATTGATGATATTTCTACAATTTATAAACAACCTAAAATCGGTCAAAAGTTTACCCCGCTTACAGCTGGAGATATAAAACGGCCAGACTGCAATAGTTCGGCTTGGAGAGAAGTAATGTTTGCATCTTGCGCATCTAACCTGGTAGCAAATATCATTTGTCCGTGTTTACCGGTGTTGCTTTCCTGGTTTTATGTAAAGGGTGGTCCTACAATTTACGATAATACCACCATGCATGCATTGTATAATGAGTCTGTACATGCTGAAAAGTGGAAACTAAAAATAACAGAAGCCGCCAAATATGAAGTTGGTCGTGGTGACGGCGATAGCGATAGTGGTGACACCGCAGACCGTGAAAGTGGTGACACCGCAGACCGTGAAAGTGATGACCCCGCCGACACAGGCAAATCCCCTGTGAAGTCAAAAAACTTTAAGCGGGTTGAAGCTATTATGAACAGTGCTGAAGTACAAATAGATGAAAATTTACGTTACGTCGATAGATCGATATGCGTTATGTCGGAAGCTCTCGGTAGAACAGTAAAAGATACAATAATGCTTCTTCAAAGTACAGAGTGTATTATTAATAATCCCGAAATATGTGCTATTTTTAAAGATATCGCGTTGTTTAAGCGACATATGTTTGATTACGCGTATGCACTTTACAGTCTACATTCCCGGTGCGGTATAATTCACTCGGACCTACACTTAAATAATGTAACGTTGTTTCAAAACTTTCAGGTTTACGATGAAAAAGGCGGTTCTAGAATCAAAGATCCTAAAATCTTATACCGGTTAGATAAAAACTATATTTTCAAACACGTTGGTATTTTTAGCGCGGTTATTGATTTCTCGCGTGGATTATATTGCCATCATTACAATGACGGCAACTGCGCTAGCTTACCAGATGACTTCTATGAAAAGCAGGTAAACCGCGTGTTGTTTCTGATATATTCTAACTTTCCAGAGTATTTTGCAAAACATAGACTAAAGATCACAGCGCGACTGCTCACCGAATGGAATGATTGTTTTAAGATTATAAGTGCAATTGACGCGTACATGTTGTTTAAAAACCTAAATGCGAGATTCCAATCGGATCCGACACTCAAAGATCCTAAATTTAACATTACTATACCTGCAGTATTCCCGTTTTTAGAAGAATGTGCAGCTAAAGCGAAGGTTATTATGGATACCGCATTGGATCAGCTTGTTGGCGCTATCAGTACAACAAGTACAGATACTACAGCCAGTGCCGCCACCGCAACCACCTGGCCAATGTTAGATTTCATCACGGACGTATTCTCTGAATTTGTCGTGCCCGATGACAAGATTGTCGACCATAACGTCGTAGACATGTACAACTATAACTTTAAACAAGAGGTTGACTTGGGCGACTATTCGACATGGAACGATATATACCGCCAGGAACAAATCTATAAGTACTACGAAAAGTTGTTTGGGCACAAAGTCGACGGTGAAGAAAGGGATTTACGTTATATGCGCAATAGAGACGAGCGCGCACAGTTACAAGAGGTTGCAGACCAAATAGAAGTAACTGAACCAATTGTGTACCCTGAGTGGATGTTTAGATAGTGGATGCAGGTGGTTATGTTTAGATAGTGGATGCAGGTGGTTACGTTTAGATAAAAAACAGAGGTATCGCCACCATACATACTCATACTTAACACATACCTACTCATACTTAACACATACCTACTCATACTTTCCGCGTGTTGCGGTGTATCCGCAGATGCAAGAATACATAGTGACTTGATTTACGCCGACTCTAAGTACGTTTAGATAATTCAGCTTACACTCTGGACAGTCTTTTAAGATTACGTTTGCTGCAGGGTCGTGCGCAGAGTTCTCAATAAACACCATATGCTTCATAGTTGACTCGCTAGATTCAAGGAAATCTTCATCCATAAGCGTGTCATCCGGTCCACCGTCTACCTGTGAGCACGCGCAATTAAATAAGATTTTACCAGTGACGGTAGTTTGCTTGTGCATTAAAAGTCCACATTTATCACAGAATCTCATGGTTGTTGGTTATGTATGTTTACACTGTATCGCCGACGCTGTATCGCCGACACTATATAATACAGTATGTGGATTTCAAATGTAAAATTGCAATCGCACTACCGACATAACATAGACATACTACCAACATGCTGTTTTATTTTTTCTTTTTTGTAGCGGTCTTTGCAGTAGGTTTTGCAGTAGCAGTAGTTTTTGCAGTAGCAGTAGTAGCTGTAGGTTTTGCATTTGCGGTAGTAGCTGTAGGTTTTGCGGTTGCAGTAGCTGTATTCTTTACCACTCGCGCTTTTACAACAACTCTAGCATTCGTATTTTGATCTTCGAATTTGATACCCCCGTCAACCATCGCATACACTGGGATTGCACCGTTACTGAACGCATTCTGCACAAAGTTGTTTTTGAACCCGTGTCGATATTTATCTATTGTTGCCGGAGTTACAACCTTAACAAAGTGCAATTTCTTACCTCGCTGCGCAATTATATCTACCATTTTCCCAATATACAACACATTATACCCTGCCGTCCGATATACTTCAAGTACACTCTGCATCTTGTGTGTTGTTTTTTGTATAAGCTGTTATATATCACACCGTATTGTATAATACAAAAAACAGAGGGGAGTATAAGGTTGCGAGTATGCTGGCGTATGCTGGCGTATGCTGAGCATACATATTAATCGAATGTAACTGCAAATACCATAGTGTTTGGGTTCCAAACTTCATAATATTGCGATACCTGTTTTTTCCCGTCGACCAGTGTACATCTATCTCCAACATATCTACGAATAGCCAGCGGCGATCTACGCGCCATAAGTTCACGGCGAGCCATAACAATAGGATCAGTCATTCCTGTAGTGTCAATCATACAGTCCGCGCGTCGCTCTATCTGGGTCGCTCTAATAGATACAAGTTCCGTGATTTCAAACTTAGTCAATACGTCTGACGTTATTTTGTTTTCCTCTTTTACAATAATGATTTCTTTCGAGTATTCGTTGTTTATACTGTCTTTGCAGTCTGCGTCATCTATATCTGCATCTGCACCTGCACCTACACCTACACCTTCATCTGCACCGTCGTCATCTCCATCAATGGTGTCTTCTATGTCTTCGCCGTCATCAACACCATTACCTTCTTCATCTATACCATCAACATCTACACCGTCATCAACATCTACACCGTCATCAACATCTACACCGTCAACTTCTTCATTTACATCCGAGTTTTCAATCTCAACGTCACTGACAACTTCATCGGTATTGTCATCACCGTCCATAGTGTACAACTGTATATATTCATACATTAATATTCAATTGTAGAATATAAAGTTATAGGATACAACTTACTACCATACTACAACTTACTACCTTAACTACCTTACTAACTTAACTACATTACCTAACATACAAATGCGGTTGCTTACAACATTACTTACAACCGTTATTTGTTGGCTTCAAGACCTGTATATTTATGCGGTAGATTTATATAAGCTCGGTTACATAAATATTGCAGTGTGTCGACAATCGTTTTACGAGCCATCAAGAACGCGACTGCTATATGCCGAGTTGGAGTATAAGGAAATTAGATATTTACCTGCAAACGATACGCCGGTGATTCGGTTAGACGTTACTCCTTTTACCGACGCGTATTATAATATCACTCGCGTATCTACTATATTTACGCTGTCACAGTGGTATAGGCGGCTATGTGTTAATCCCTTGAAAATTAAGCTATACTATATGTACAAGGGTGACGTATTTCATTCGTATATTGACTTTGAGACTGAAATTGACTCAGTTACAAATTCACCCGTGGATTATGTTACTTTTGACGAATTATCTATGTTGAAATGCGATTAAAAACAACGTACGCGTCGTATAATTGATATGTTACAACATACCTTATGATTTTTTTTCAATTAAATCATCACCTCATTATACGTATACAACCAACGGCGGGTGCGTTGATTATATTATATGAGCAATTATGTCGATTTTGAACACTCGCGGTTGCTCCCGGACGATAAAGTTGCAAATAATGATAAAGTTGGCGGTGTGTATGGTATAGATACTGATAAAGTTGGCGGTGAAGGTGACGGTATGGATGTAGGTGTGGTCGTTGAAGGTATGGATATAGGTGACGGTATGGTCGTTGAAGACTACGATCCGTCAATTGACACGCCTGTTGGTGATGTTGACTTTTCTGACTTTAACGATGGTGGTAATACTGGTGGTAGCGATAGCGTTGACGATAATACCGCATACGCATATGCTATGGAACCCGAAGATTCAGTAACTGTTGAAGAAATTGTCCAGTCCAAAATCTCTAAAAATGTTAGAATGTTAAAGCAATTTTTCCAAGATAAGAACCTAATTACTGAAAAGGGGAGTCCAAACACCAATATTATTTCTACGAGTGAAAAGAAAACCTATTATCTACCCCCTGCTCTAGACGAAGAGTTCTTTACGATTATGGAAGAGTGTAGGAAGGAAAAAAGACTATTACACTACGGTGAGCGTCAGGTTACTGATACTGTCAGTCACAGCGGTATCATGATTGATATTGATCGATTTCAGGAAGGAAAGGAGTCGACTATCAACGAACGTTGCTATTCTACATTTATTACCGGCATTAGTGAAATATTCCGCAAGTATTTAGATTTAAGTCCACTTGCAGTGCGGGGCGAATTTCGATACCGCGTGTTTATTATAAAGAAGCCAAAACCAATTATTTCTGCGCGTAAAATCGCAGATAAGACGGTCTACAAGGATGGGTTTCACATGCTTATTCCCGAAATTCAAATTGTAAAAGGCATGAAAAAGCAACTCCTGCTCGAACTAAAGTCGGGAGGCTGGGTAAAGCGCGCGTTTCGCGATATGGAGAATATTGAGGACCCAGACAATCAGCTTGATATGTGTAGCGCTGCTAATCTAGTGCAGTTCTTTGGAAACTCAAAACCAGAACATCCACCGTATCCTCTGGATTGCGTATACGATGCAATTATTCAAGTTGACGACGGATACGTTGAGCGAGAGAAGTTGAATGTCGCGGATATTGCTGCAGGAAAGGGTCCCGGTGGAATGGCTATCAATCTTACATATGAGATGGCATTGTCATTTTACATGGAAAAGCTGAATGGATTACCAACATGGTTAGTAAAACGCAGCATCGAAGTTAAACCCGAGTACAGCTTTGGCAAGGTAGTCGAATATGAACAAACAGACGACATTCTTGATGCTGACGATTCATTAGACCTACTCACAATGTCGAACGCAGAGTCAAAATATTTAAAGTGCATCTTGGGGATTTTAGACATCTCATATGCGACAGAATACGAGAAGTGGTTTAAGGTAATATGCGCGATCGCACACACTAACACAACATATAAGCCACTCGCGATCTGGTTCTCTGAGCGATCACCGGAAAAGATGTCTATGGTTGGTCTAGATAAGGTTTGGAGCGACGCACTAAAGCGTACCGATAGCACGCTTACCAAGCGCAGTATCATGTTCTGGGCACGCGAATCTTCACCTGCAAAATTCCGCGAAATTGAGAAAGAAAACTACGCGGAACAGCTCGCGAAGTATGTTTACCAGAACGAGGGACGCGTCGAACACTCCATGGTTGCAAAAATTGTACATGCGATGTGCTCTGAGAAGTTTGTAGTTGATGTCGGGTACAATGAACGCACAGCCCGCACCGGTTACATGTGGCTTGAATACGTTACTCCCGGGCAGGCAATGAAAAAGGGCGAAGTGTGGAAGTGGCGACGTGAGGCCGACCCTGACAATATTCACTTGTTTATCTCTGAGCACATGCCAAAGATTTACGCTGAACAGGTGCAGCGGATTCGCGATCGTAAAGATAACGCACAATCGGAGCAAATTGCCAAATACTGGAACAATGTAGAGAGAACATTTCGAATGTACATGTCACGGCTGTCAAACGATGGATTTCAGCATGGTGTTGTAAAGCAGGCGCAGTATCGATTTAGATCACGGGGGTTCATTGAAGAGCTTGACTCTTATGAAAACGTTATGGGAGTTGGAAATGGGGTGCTTATCACGGCAGGCGCTCCGCAGTTACTTCGCGGTTTTCACGAGTATAAGATTTCAAAGTATACTGACACTGATTATGTGCCATATAACCCGGATTGCCCCATCCAGCAAAAGATAATGCAATGGTCTCGCGATATTTTCGTGGAGCCAGACGTCAACTTTTTCATGTGGTGCCACGCGTCAACCGGAGTCACGTCGTACGAATCTGCGTGTATTTTTCTAATGTTAATTGCCGGTGGTCAAAATGGAAAGACGTCCTGGGCAAAGATGATCCATAACACACTCGGAAATTCATATGCTGCTGCGGGTAAGCCATCACTGCTCGTTAATTCAATGGAACGCGGCGAAAGTGCGAACTCCGCACAGATGCAGATGCGAGGTAAAACATTCTTTTACCTTGATGAATTTACAAAATCCAGCACCATTAATGACGCGCGACTTAAAGGAATTGTGACTCCAGGCTGGCAGTCTGGTCGCGATTTGCATGAAAAGCAGTCTAATTTTAAGAACACGTGTAATCCGATGGCACTTAGCAACTTTGACTTCTTTCTTGACACGCAGGATCATGGAACATGGCGCCGTATCTACTATTACAAAAACAAGGCAAAGTTCTCGAAAAACCCTGATCCAAACAATCCACATGAGAAATTGGCAGACGGAAAGTGGGAATCAACATACACGAACGACCCCGAGTATAAGTCCGCGATGCTGGCATTGTTAGTACACTTTAATCAAGTGTTATGGACAAAGTACGGCGGTGACATTAAGAACATTCCAGTGCCAACCATTCAACGGGAAACTGAAGAATACCGTAACAAACAGGATACTCTCAATGCATTTATTACCCAGATGGTCGTATTCTCACCTGCGGTCGAACATATTTCCCTGCCGAGTATCGCGCAGCACTATATTTCGTGGCATGCAATGAATATTAAAAGTAATAAGGCAAGTATGGAACCACTGGCAGTACAGGCAGATGTAGAGAATTCACGTTTGAGTTCGCTGTTTGTATTTGATCAGTCGGGAACAAAGATATTGCGCAACCATCGCGTTCGCACAACACCGGACGAACCGCTGCTGGAAGGCGAATCGTTTCTTAATAGCGCGGCTACTAAGGCTGCAGCTGTGGCTACACCCGCTAATGTAGCCGCTACAACACATGCCGCATTCAATATTGATATTGGCGACAATATTGATAATATTGCACCTATGCCTGTACCCGTGCCTATGCCCATGCCTATGCCTATGCCCACACCTGTAACCGCGCCGATACCCATGCCTGCACCGTTACCGGCAGCACCTAAATATGTTGCCCCTAGAAAGCAGGATAACACAAAACCATATAAGCAAAAAATAAATTACGTTGGGTTTGAACAGTGATTATGTATCAGCATACTAATACAGCATACTTATGTATCAGCATACTTATGTATCAGCATACTTATGTATCAGCATACTAATACAGTGTACGTATGTTCACCGCGACCGACCACAGTTGGCTCTGCTGCAGTTAGGGCGTTATTGCTACCATTCGCGTTGCTACCAATAATAGATTCTCGCGGATAATAGTTACCGTCCCGCAATACAAAATATCTTTTTTGTGCCGGTGCTTTCTGTACAGTTGGGTTTCTTATAGCACATAATCGAAAGTATTGTTTGATAATGTCCATGTTGTGTAGTTTGTAGTTTGTAGTTTGTAGTTTGTAACGTATAGTTTAACGGTAACAATTTACACTCTTAATAAATCAATCTAGTAAACTCTATAATCTTATCCGGAGGTAACATTGAAATAAGTATTTCCATTCGCTTTGAAACGACTTCATCGCGCACTTCATTTGCGTCTATTGAGTCATGCAACTTCAATACAGTTGATTGTAAACGCGTAATTTTGTTTTCTAGCAGCGTTTTCTCCTTTATGTGTGTACGCTGAAGCTCAGCGTGTTCGATTTCTAACTCAGCGTACTGTGAAAGTAGTCCGGTCGCAATTTTAACAGTATGTATACTGAATATCAGTTCCGATCTGAATTTATCACTAGCGCCCCAACCGGACCATCCAGCTATACTTTTTTTGACTACCCGATATACATTAAGCGCCGTATCGTCGGTAACAATTAATAAAATTGTCGGTATGCCAGGTACTCTAGTAATTTGCGCATGGTCAGTCAATGTATCATTTATACCATCCACACCGTGTACAAATTCCTTACAACTTACTGGTAGTTTGTTTAGGTAATGTCTTATAACGCCGGGGTAGTATCCGTCCAAATAGTTGTTAAGGCCAGTCAATAGATCCGATGCAATGCCTATAATATACTGTTCGGATTCACCTCTCGTATTAGCAACGTGTTTAATAATAACTGCAGACATGGCGGTGTATGAATACCTAGGTTATATATGTGTATGATGATTGTTTAAAAAAATGAATTTTCCATTATGAATTTTCCATTATGATGTTATCTGACTACTGTGATTACTGACTGCTGCAACTACTGACTGCTGCAACTACTGACTAAATCCGGCTGTCGATAGAGATGCTGTGCCGGAATTAATATTTTTTGACAGTAAGAATTTACCGATCGCTTCCGTTTCTTCTTCGGTATATACAGGCCGTTGACTCTTCTCTGGGTATTCCGTGAGTACTCTAGGATTCAAAAATTCCTGAACCGCAGCTTCGTAGCAGAATTCCGCCGGTACTACAATCTTTAATTCTGCGATTATCTTGGCAATTGACCCGTGTTTTTTCATATTTTCCAGTGCGCGTTTTGGTCCAATTCCCGGAAGCGTCTTTGTGGTATAATCGCTGCCCAATAGCACACAAAGTTCTACAAATTGTAGTCGGTTCATGTTTAATACTCCCAATGTTTCAGCAAGACCGACAAGTGTAACTTCACGAGTGGATGCATTTAATCCGAGACACTGCTGCACTGCGCCAAATGGTAGCGCGTCAATGTCTTCTGTGGCCAGAATGTCAATATAACCTACAGTGGTAGCATGCGCACCCTGCGCCTCAGCTTCACCCGGGGCATCGATGTACTCAACGCGCATTAAGCGCAATAGCTCTCGAATATCGTCGAACGTACCCGGGGGAATTTTAATAGCGCTTGCCTTTTCTTCCCTCTTTTTTCTCTGCGCGCAAACGCCGGCCTTTAGATCGGGTGGCTTACCGTCGAAAAAGAACACGGGACAGATTCCATGCCTCCAGTATGCGATAATGCGATTAAAAACCCCGCGCAAATGACTACTTGCAACGTGATTCTGATGTAGCTGATAAACCATTAGCGACGTATCAAGCCCAACTCGCTTGCCGGCAAGCTCTTTTACACTTACCTTCCGCATGGCAGCAGATATAATTTTCCGTAAGTGTTTTATTCCCATTGATATGCCTACGTTGATATGCCTACGTTGATATGCCTACGCTGCTACTTTACCGTTCAAAAGCCTAGAAACTGTTCGTCTGCGGCAATATACCCGTCTATATTACACATCAGGGTGGGTCTAATTTGATATATGTCGTCGATTGCATTGTACCTAGCGTCTAATTTTGTATATAATATGTGTTTAGACTCGGGAAAACGGGAATCTGCATGAATTATTTGCGTTCGGTATGTGTCATAGAAACAATGCTTGAGACGTAATAGGTTATTCATAAATGTTTCTTCAACGCTATCGTACAGCGAGTTAACCGATAACAGGTTAAATTCGCTGGACAGTAAATGGTTTATTATAGAATCGCGTATGCTAAAATAACGTATACACCAGTCGTAGTCTAAGTTTACAGATTCCGTAAACCTGCGCAGATTCCCAGTGTGTGTTGAGATGTCATCTCGCAGCGCATAGAATATAGCAAGTCCATCAATCAAATCACTCCCACATAAATCGCGTGCTCCGGGTATCTTCATGCTAAGATAGATTGTCTCCCAGTGAACTTGCTTTTTTCTATCTAGTGTCATTCCCTGTGTAGTTAAGTTGATATATGCGATTACAGTGCATATATCATACGTAGACGCGCGCCACGTATAACTGCTTAAAATCATTTTAGCATTCTCTGGGTCAATGTCCGGAGAAGTAATGGTGCTGGCAATTGCTCCGATATCAGTGAGATAAAACTTTGAGGTTACAATATCTGCACCGTCAACGCTATCATCAACGCTATCATCAACGCTACCAACGCTATCTGCTGTATCTTTACTTTCACCATCAACACTACCGTCTACGCCGCCATCAACTCCCACCAAACCCATGGCATAAAGTTTTTCCATTGCGTACCATAGTGCGTCAGGAGATGGTAGCTGTATCATATCAATGTCATCTAGATTAAAATAAAACTTTGATTCTACACTGTCAGCGGTAGCTGCTGTACTACCTACACTGTCAGCAGTATCAGCGGTACCAAACATTAAAGTTTTTGTATCCGGTAATGTAACCTGTTGCTTAATAATATCCAACATAATGGGCGTAACGTCTGCGATTAATATCTGTGGGTGTTGCTGCTCTGGAAGCAAATTATATATGTATTCGGGGTATAATGGGTAAAATACGCCCCGAAACTTACGACCTGCGCGTCCCATTCTCTGCGTTATACGCGACTTTGGGGCCGGCTTTGTAATTAACCCAGATACTCCATATACGGGATTAAATTCCACATCTCGACTAAATCCCGCGTCAATCACATACTTTAAGTTGTCTAGAGTAAGTCCCGTCTCTGCAACGGCAGTACTCAAAATTACTCTACGATATGGGACATATGTTTTACTGTCCATACTTGTGGTACCTTCAACTTTACCTTCT